>Ga0209403_10002297_pt1 | contig 23056 bp, 21 predicted proteins | sample ArcticOcean_MG_C_8_FD_187440 | JGI IMG/M metagenome (GOLD analysis project Ga0209403, IMG submission 187440) | Marine microbial communities from western Arctic Ocean - ArcticOcean_MG_CB11_86 (SPAdes) (version 2) | ecosystem: Environmental > Aquatic > Marine > Oceanic | place: Arctic Ocean... | reverse complement strand
GCATCATCATCCTGATCATCATCAATTTTCGAATCAGCTGGCACGTCAACTAAAATTGCCCATCATTCTCAGTCAGGACACTCAGCAGCGACTGACTCTCAAAAACGGCAAAGATTATTTTGAGCAGATTGAATTACGAAATGTTGTTGAAAACGAAGAGGTTACATGCTGGCACGGTTCTGCAGTAAGGGTTTACGAAATCCCCGGACATGATGCAGGACATCTCGGTTTGGCTCCGGACACGCTGAGCTGGTTCATCGTAGGTGACCTGATTCAGGGTATTGGCACAGTCGTTATCCCTTCACCGGAAGGTGACATGGCAACCTATTTTAAAACACTCGAAAAAGTAATTGCACTCAATCCGGAAGTAATAATTCCGTCGCACGGAATACCGATGCGTAGTACTCACCGCTTGATTGAAACACTAAAACATCGTCGCGAACGCGAATCACAAATATTAAAATTATCAAAATCTGGAAATTCCAAACAGGAAATTTTGGAACAGCTTTACAAAGGAATTGATCCGCGCCTGCATCAGTTGGCGCTACAGAATATCGAAGCACACCTGGTCAAGCTGTATCAAGAAGAACAACTTATAAAATGAAATCACATAAAAAACAAATCCTCCGTATGTTAGAAAATAACGGAGATTCATTGTCCACTAAACAAATACGCGGTGCGTTGGGACTGAATAAAACTGCAACCGCAAAACTGAAAGCAGAATTACTCAAATTGAGCAAAGCAGGGGAAATTTCCAAACAGGGTACACGTTACTTCAAAGCCCAGGAAAAACCCAAACACGCAGTTTCAAAAGAAAAAAGAAAAGAAGAAAAAGAAGGTCAAGAAAAAAAAGTAACACAAATTAAAAATGAATCGATCTGGAAAACGCGCTCTAAAAGTCGGCCAAGAAGCAATTCCGGAAAAACGGAAAAAGGTTATTTCACCCGTAATCAAAAGGGCTTCGGTTTTGTTGCAATCGGCAGCGGACGTCCGGACGTTTTTATCGGTGAGAATGAACAAGGTTACGCGATGGAAGGTGACCTCGTCGAAATTGAAATTTTCCGCAGCCGCGGATTTCGCGGAAAAAGCAAAGGGCAAATTATCAATGTGCTTGAGCGTGCCTCCAGTGAAATATTGGCACGTTTAAAAAGAACAAAACGTGAAACCGTAGCTGTACCTGTGCACCGCAATTCCGGATTGCCTTTCCTCTGGATTGCAGAAGAAGATGACCTTCCGGAACTGGAAACAGGAACGTTAGTGGAAGTTGAATTGCTGGAAGAAAACAAGCATGCCAAAAAATCATCTCCTGCGCCAAGCGGACGTGTTTTACGGGCACTGGAAAATACGAGCGACCATGAATTAGGTTTTCAACTAATTATCAATGAAAACCTGATCCGCACAGAATATCCGCAAGAGGGTCTGGAATATGTAAAAAAGTTTTCACCTCAGGTGCGCTTCGACTCTTCATCGGGTCGCAGGGATTTACGCGAGTTGGATTTTGTCACAATTGACGGAAAAACCGCGCGTGACTTTGATGACGCGGTTTGCGTAATTCCGGACGGTGACAAGTCCGGAGGTTTCCGACTTTTTGTAGCAATTGCTGATGTAGCGCACTACGTACGTCCGGAAGATCCTGTGGATCAGGAAGCGCTTATTCGTGGAACAAGTGTCTATTTTCCGACACACGCAGTTCCGATGCTGCCGGAAGAACTTTCCAACAATTTATGCAGCTTGCGTCCAAATGTAAACCGTTTGACCTTAACCTGTGAAATGCGGATTGACTCCAGCGGAGAAGTTATCGGTTACTCACTTTCGGAAAGCATAATCCGCAGCCGCGCGCGTTTGATTTATGAAGATGTCGCGGATTTACTGGACGGCAGAACATCCTCAATTAGTTCTCCGGAACTGCAGGCAAATATCCGTAAAATGCACAAACTAGCAAAAATTCTTGAACATAAAAGAATTCAGCGTGGTGCTGTGCAGTTCAGTTTTGCTGAAGAAGTTTTTGAGTTTGACGCAGATCAGCAGATGACCGGAATTGGGCGAAGTTACCAGTCCAGTGCAATGAAACTGATTGAACAGTTCATGCTTGAAGCAAACGAAACGGTCGCGCGGCACTGCGTTAAAAACAGGATGCCTGCACTTTACCGTGTGCATGATCGTCCGGACTTGAGAAAATTGCAGAAACTGCAGCAGACGTTTTTCCGCTTCGGAGTGAAGACTTCACTGAGCACACTGGCGGATCCAAAAAAATTCAATGAGGTGATCGAGCAAATTCAGGAATTACCGCATTTTGAACAACTGCAGGTTTTGCTCTTACGCTCGATGGCCTTAGCCGTTTACCAGACAACAAACAAAGGTCATTTTGGATTAGCCGCAGAATATTACGCGCATTTCACTTCACCGATCCGTAGATATCCTGATTTGGTGGTGCATCGCGCAATTAAGGAAAAACTTCACCTCGATCAGGGCGTGAAGCCAAAAAACGAGCGACTGCCTTTCGTAAACAGTGAAATGGCTGAACGATGCTCACAACAGGAACGTCGGGCAGAAAAAGCAGAACGTCAAAGTATTGATTTGATGAAAGTCGATTTTCTGGCAGCGCATGCCGGACAAACTTTTCAGGCAGTAGTGACTTCTGTTGATAATCACGGATTTAGAGTGAATCTCGAACCACACGGTCTCGAATGGTTTTTACCGCTTGAATCGATGCCTGACGATAACTACGTTTATGATGAAATACGACTCAGTCTTCAGGGGCGCCGTAAAAACCGAACACTCCAGGCAGGACAACGTCTGGAAATAAGGCTACTGCGCGCAGACCCAATTCATAGAACGCTGGAGTTTGAAGTTGAACGCTGGCTAAGTTGAAACAATAACCAAACAACCAAAAACATTAAAATATTTTCAAAATGGAAAACAAAAAAGTAAATAACCGAATCCGTAATATCGCCATCATTGCCCATGTTGATCATGGCAAAACAACTCTCGTTGATCAAATGTTCCGCCAATGCGGACTCTTTCGTGAAAACCAGTCTGTAGACGAACGCATCATGGACAGTATGGATTTGGAACGCGAACGGGGAATCACCATTGCGGCAAAAAACTGCTCTGTAAACTGGAAGGAAACTAAAATAAATATCCTTGATACTCCAGGTCACGCTGATTTTGGTGGAGAAGTTGAGCGTGCACTGATGATGGTTGACGGTGCGATTTTGCTCGTCGATTCGTCTGAAGGTCCTTTGCCTCAAACACGATTTGTGCTGAAAAAAGCACTTGAAGGGCAGAAAATAGTGATAGTGGTGATCAATAAAATTGATCGTCAGGATGCGCGTGTCGAGGAAGTTCTGGACGAAATTTATGACCTTTTCATTGACCTTGATGCAACAGAAGAACAGTTGGATTTTCCGGTACTCTATGCAATTGGCCGAGATGGAATCGCCAAGCATGAATTGGAAGATGAGTCCACAAATTTGTATCCGCTTTTTGACACAATTTTGAAAGAACTGCCTGCACCTAAACATTCAGAAGAAGAACCTTTTCAAATGCTGGTGGCAGATTTGGATTTTTCTGACTATTTGGGAAAACTGGCCATCGGCCGTGTTGCAAATGGGACTGTTAAGAAAAATGAGCAGTTGGTCTGCATCGGTGAAGGCGACGAGAAGTTTTCTTTGCGTGCCAATAAAGTCCAAGTTTATGAGGGTTTCACCATGGTAGAAGCAGAACAAATTGAACCCGGTGAAATAATGATTCTGGCAGGAATCGATAACGTCCGTATCGGGGACACTATCTGTACTAAAGAACGTCCAAAAGCATTGAAAAGAATTTCGGTGGATGAACCAACCATCGCAATGTTTTTCTACACCAACAATTCCCCTTTCGCCGGACAGGAAGGTAAGCTCGTTCAGCCGAATAAAATCAAGGATCGTCTGTACAAAGAAACGCTGTCTAATGTTTCTTTACAATTTGAAGAGACATCGATCTCGGACCGTTTCCTAGTGAAAGGACGTGGGGAACTACAGATGGCAGTACTGATCGAAACAATGCGGCGTGAAGGTTTTGAGTTGGCTGTCGGTCGTCCGGAAGTGATTTATAAAGAAGAGAACGGCGAACGTCTAGAACCGATTGAACATGTTTATGTGGACTGCGAGGAGGGTTTTCTGGGCATAGTTTCGGAAAAGTTATCCCAACGCAAGGGTCGCATGATTAATCTTGTAAATCACGGAGCAGGACGCGTTCAGGTCCAATTTAATATTCCGTCACGCGGATTAATCGGTTACCGCAACGAATTTTTGACTGACACACGCGGTACCGGAATTTTGAATTCTTATCTTTCCGGATATGAACCGTACCGCGGTGATTTTCCGATACGATTTACTGGATCAATTGTTTCAGATCGTCAGGGAAAAAGTGTGCCTTACGCGCTTTTCAATTTGGAACCAAGAGGTGTTTTGTTCATAACCGCTAGTGAACGGGTGTATGAGGGAATGATACTTGGAGAGCATAATCGGGATTCAGACTTGAACGTCAATCCGTGCAAAGAGAAGAAACTAACAAATCACCGTGCTTCAGGGAAAGATGAAAACACAGTCCTGACACCAATTATTCCCATGACTTTAGAGAGAGCGATTGAATTTATCCGTGAGGGTGAGATTGTTGAAGTGACTCCGAAAAATATCCGTTTACGGAAAGTTATGCTTTCCGCTACTGGACGTCATACAGCACGACCGCCTAAAACTTGATTCGACTCATCTTTTATGAATCCTCTTCAGTTGTCTCGGGAAGGTCAAAACTTATGCATCCCAATTTTCCTGCTCTGAAATCACGGAGAACCATACTTTCTGCACGCCGATGATCAATTTCTCCACCGCTTTTCAGGCAACCGCGTTTTTCAGCGATTTTATCCAGCAAATCAGCGGGAAGCAAATCAACATTGTCTGGAGCAAGTTTATAAAATTGCTCCAGCAGTTCAGGTTCTTTCCGTTGCAGAACAGCCAACAAATAATCAGTCAGCAGTGATGTGCCAACAATTGAGTCTTTGATCGCACCTGTAATCGTCAAGCGCATACCTGCTTCATGGTTATCAATTTTCGGCCAGAGAATCCCCGGAGTATCCAGCAGTTCCACATCCTTTCCCAGCTTGATCCAGTCCTGATGTTTCGTTACTCCCGGAGTCGGCCCTATTTCTGCGGCTTTACGTCTAGAAAGCCGGTTGATCAAACTAGACTTGCCGACATTCGGAATACCGGTTATCAGCAATTTTAGGGACGGATGACGGATACCGCGTCTGCGGAAAGTCGACCACTTTTCCTCCATCATTTTACGGCAAAGCGGCAATATTTTGTTTAGTTCACGCTGATTTAAAGCATCTATAAACAGGAACGGGATGTCGGATTTATTGAAAATCACACTCCATTTTCGTGTTATTTCCTGATCTGCAAGACCGCTTTTGTTGAAAAGCAAAATGCGCTTTTTTTGCTGCAGCATTTCCTCAAAATCGTGATTTACTGAAGAAACGGGAATTCTCGCATCTCGCATTTCTAGTACCACATCAACACGCTTGAGCTGTTTGGCCAGTTCTTTTTTGGCCTTAAGCATGTGCCCTGGATACCAGTTAATATCTGGTGTTTCCCAGCTTTTGCCAAACAATTCCGGAGCTTCTATGACTCCGTACTTGATGGGTGTTTTTGTTTTACCAGTAATAGGTTTGTGTGATAACCTGCTCATCGGGTGTTGCCTCTGCTTGCTCTTTTTCTTCGGTTTCCTGTTGCTCCTGGCGTCTTTCTTTTGCCAGTAAGTTACCTTGTTCAATAATATCCCGGATTACATCATCTCCGGAAATTTGCTCCTCTACGTCTTTATAACTTAAATCTTCTACGCAGAGCTGATCCTGTACAATTTGCTCCATTTCATCAAAAAGCGTTCCTAAGCTTAGATCGAATTTCCAATCCGGATTTTCATAAAATTTACCCGCGCTCATTAATGCCAAAAAAACTACCCGGTAAGGATCAATACCTTTATGTTCTGCAACTGCTACACGTAAATCCGACCATTGATCACCTTCCAGCAAATCCGTTTTCGGATCACCGAATACTCCTTCTTCCAGATCAACATAAGCAAAGACGTCAAAATGGACAACATACGCTTCCAGCTGCTCTACTAAGTGCTGATAAACCTCTTCTCCTTTTGCGGTCGGCAAGTAATAATTATCTTCACTCACTGTCAGTGTTCCACGTTCCTCCATAAACTTCAGCAGAGGCTCAAGGCCTTGATCATCCGTTTCTATCAGCGCGAGATTGAGTCGGCAATGTTCATTTTCTTCCATTTCATTTTCAACCTCTGACAGCGCTTCCCGTACTTCACTCAGTTCTTCTTTTTCGTAATTTAGTTCCTGATCATGTTCATCTGAATGAAAAAAACCTTTTTTAAGTTCTGCAACTTCTCCTTCCATTTGAGCGACTGTTTTCTGCAAATCATCTTTTTCCTGCCGAGGCATTTCGTAGCGCATAAGTTGGTCCAGCAGAAGCAATGCCCCATATTCCTGACGCGATGCAGTGTTTAATTTAGTTAAATGGGGGGAATTCATGATTAACTTTCAAAACAAAATGTGTTACTTTTAATACTGACACAAAAATGGAATTGCTTTCTCAAATAAAACCTGTTAGAAAATTATCCTATAAGATAGAGCAATCTATACTTTATCACATCCTGTAATATTTCGCATCAGCTTCTCTGGATGTGTCTCATTAAAAAATAAATTCGTGATCCGTTATGCTGCGGATTACAAACACACAGTTTGCAGAAAAAGGGGTTATTGTGGAGGAGAACGACAGTAGGCAATACGAGATAAATATCAGCGGTAACCGTTTCTCAATTTCCAGTCCTTATGGAGAAGAGCACGTCCGTGAAGTGGAAAGAATTCTAGGCCAACAGATCGCTGAAGTCACAGAACAGACTGATGCATTTGGTCCAACAAACGTTGCTTTGTTGGTTGCGTTAAATTTAGCAGATAAACTTCTTACTTTGAAAAAAAAAGTCTCAAAGTACGATGGTATCGAAGATGAACTTGATACTTTATGCTACAAACTCGATGAGGTTTTAACTGTAAAATAAATCGATGACTATCTGCTAATTTGTCTTGAATCAACACAGTTATTGACAGTACTGAGAAATACAAATGGTATTAGTGCAGTCGTTTATCCAAAATTAAACGCTGCGCTCGAAATGACGCTGTTTTAGTACTTTTTAAGACAACATCAATCGGTTAACAAAACCGGAAAAGACAGAACAGCAAATTTTAGCAGCAGTCAGATTTTTTACTGAAGACAATAATAAGTACTGATGCTTTCGCGGAAATGACATACATGTGTACCATTTAGACTTTTTATTGGTTCATAAGTACTGATTTAAAGATAATTTGTTTTATTCTTGCATCATCCTTGATTATTCTCACTGAGCTGGTTATCGTTTATACAGAGCATTACAGTCTGCGGTGTACGTGATGTAAAACTTTTGCTTCCTGATTTTTTCAGAAAGGAGTTCGTCCCTGGAGGGGGTGTGCCCGCCTGCCGTTGAGCAGGACGCCTGAACCTTCTACCACATTACTCCACCTTGTGTGGCCTAGGAAACAAAAGCTTATATTTTACACACGGCATCGCGGGTTTTCTGCTTTTTGAGAGCAGACATATTATTCAAAACAAATCTTACTCTTCCATCTTGACCAGTTGAATCTCATGCAGCCACTGGTTTTAGAGTTTTTAGACTCGCTTCACAAAAAAAAATATTCTGCAAACAGTATCCAGAGTCACCGTCTTGATCTGCGTAAATTTTTAACGTGGCTGGAGCTTGATGAGGAGGATTCGGACAGTCAAAAGCTGCTGGCTCTGATCCGTAAACTTAGCCCAGATGACATTGAAATTTACCTTGCCTTCCTGCGGGAATCCTACAAACCTAGAACTATAGCGAGACACATTTCTTCACTTCGTCTTTTTCTCGATCACCTTGAATTGAGCGGTTTGATAAAAACCAGTCCTGCGCATCATATCCGTTTTCCTGAAATCATTCCTGACGCACCAGAGATTTTGTCAACCGAAGAGGTCGTAGCCCTGCTTGAAGCACCTCCGCTCGATCATTATCTGGGCTTTCGTGACAGGGCAATGCTGGAACTGCTTTATTCAAGCGGACTAAAAGTAAACGAACTACTCGGACTGAATGTTGAAGATTTGTTTCTAGATTTAGAATTTTTGAAAGTACGTTCCAAACGTGAACGCATGGTACCAATAACTTCAACCGCGGTTGAAGTACTGCAGCCTTATCTTGATCAAGCAAGAAGAGGCCGTTTACTGAATCCAGCTGATTCGTGTTTGTTTCCCGGACGTAACGGTACAAGGATGAGCAGGGTAGGATTTTGGTCAATGATCAAAAAACATGCTCTCCGTGCTGGCATCACCAGCCGTATCAATCCTAGAATATTACGTCACTCATTTGCAGTACACCTGCTGCAGAACGGGATTGACTTGACGGATATAAAGCAATTATTCGGCTATGTCAGCCTGGACGCAACGCTGCAGTATGCACATGTAAACCGCCCTGATTTTTTTAAGGTATACCATGAACTTCATCCACGAGGTCAGAAACATACCTCAGGTGAATGATTTTATAGGCAGTTTTAAATTTTAAAGCAGATGTTCCAGTCCGTAAACGAGTTCGTTCAGCCCCATGACTTTTTTGCAGGCAAGGCAAACACCTGGCATAAAAGAGTCCCTATGGGTTGAATCGTGCCGGATTGTCAGCGTCTGACTTTGCCCCCCAAAAAGCACTTCCTGATGGGCAACCAGCCCGGGAAGACGTATAGAATGGATCCGGATTTCTTCCGCGTTTGCACCGCGTGCTCCGGGAATAATTTCTTTTTCTGCAATCGTTTGCGGAACTGAGTCACGTGCACTAGCAATTAAATTTGCTGTCTTGATTGCAGTACCGGAAGGCGCATCCAGTTTGCCGTTGTGATGCAGTTCAATGACTTCTGCCTGCGGGAAATACCTGGCTGCATCCTGAGAATATTTCATCATCAGAACTGCGCCGATCGCAAAATTCGGTGCAATAACACCACCGAGGTTTTGTTGTTTACAAAGTTTTGTAAGTTCAGCAACTTGTTCAGGAAGTAAGCCGCTGGTGCCGATTACGGGACGCGCGCCGGACAGAATAATCTTGGCTGTGACTTCCAAGGCAACCTCCGCGGTTGTGAAGTCCAGCACAACCTGGGCCTTGGATTGCTCAATGATTTGAGCTAGATTATCACTCAAATCAGTTTGTGCGACTAAATCCAATTCTGCATCTGCGTTGACAGCCTTGACGGATTCCTGACCCATTCGGCCTTTGGATCCGTTGATTAATACTCGTATGAGGCTCATGGCTTTAAAATCGATTTTATGGTTCACTTTCATTCAAAACAGCCTCTATGCTGTTTTTATAAAACGCTTAAAGTTTAATCATTATGATCAGCGAAACAGCAGGAAAAGACAAGACACAGAGCACTGATTTATGAGACATTGTCAATTTTATCTCATCATTTCAAAAAAGTCAGAGGAAGTGCTAAATGGTCTAAAAAAGTTCACTTTAGGCTGTGAAAATAGCGCGGATGTTCACGGATTTTTCTGGATTGATGATGGCGAAAATATTCAGCAAATTCAGCTGATTTTTGGAGAAATAGTTCTCGAATGGTTTGCGGGGAAATGGGTCAAGTTCAGTATGACAAACCGTGCGATGGAAGTGTCACAAGAGGTAGGCTTAACCCATGGCGCGCACATTCTGCATCCGCTTAAGAACAATACTCTCAGTAATACAGTTCTGGATATGGCCCGTAATGCTGAATATCCTCCGGAATGGGCGGAAAAGATTATGGAAAAATTTTAAATTGTGCGGACAGCTAAAGTGAGGCTCCCGACAGCTTTCAGGGAAAAAGATGCTGCCGGAATATAAAGGATAAATTTAAAGGCTTTCAGCATATTAACTGCTGCAAAAAAAATTGCCTTGCTCAGAAACCAAATCCTAAAGTCATTACATAAACTCCGGAAAATGCTTTGATATCAGTCGAAGTTGTGGTTGCTTTCGCAAGCGTTGTAGATGTTTCTGTACCAGATTTGTGAGTAACTTTTACTTCATCACTCAGTTTACTTCCGCCTTGATACCAGTCCACTCCGAGGTAACCTCCCCAGTCATAGGTCCATTCATTGCCGATTCCATAATTCAACTGGGTAATTGAATATTCGATGTCATAGGTCGCACCAGAATAAACCCAGTCCGGATATGAAATCTTATAATTCGCGTAACCCAAAGGGATATTGAATGAATTGCCAATATAGTATCTCGCCGTAACTTCCTGTGTACTGAAGTTTATGCTTTGAGTTTTTGTAGAATACAAACCAGTATCTCTATTAAAGTCTGTGTAGGAATAATTATATTTTCCTGAACCATACGTTAACCCCAATGTCCAGTCCTCGCCTGGAAACTCCAGTACAAAAGGAGTTGATGTCGCATACATTAAATGTATTCCGGATTTCTGTCCTAATCTTACAGTCTGGTCTTTTCTGTTGGACGAAGAGTCACCCGCAAAAGCGAGGCCCCCGCAAAACAAAAGTGACAGACAGAGCATGCTGATTTTCATCTTCATAACTATCCTTTTATTTGAACATTTAGCTTAAACGGAAGCAACACTGCTCAACTGAGTACGTGCCACAGCCAAGACTGCTACACAGTTTATTCACCAACTGTCAGCTTAACAAACTGAAATTACACTCTGTTACCTTGGCAGCCAACGCTCCAGTTTATGCAAACTTTAAGCCTTGATGTTTTATGAATGTATAGTTTGCTGAGATGGTCAACACAGCTTTTCATTAATTTTTCAGTACTGTCAACATTTGTCGATAGCAACATTTTTTGCTTGTCAGCCTGAATTTTCAGGTGTATACGTAAGTGTGGGGGCACGGTGCGCAGTGTCCGAATGTAGTTGCAGAGTTTCAATTTAAAACAGGTGAATCGTGAAGCACTATTACTGGGAAGGCACTGATACTCATGGGGTTCAGCATGAAGGCGCGTTGGATTCAGAAACTTTGTCAGCAGCAAAGGTTAATCTTCTGAGCCGGGGATTTTTCAGGCTGCATTGCTGGAAAATTGAACACTCACGTCTTCACAGAGTTTTAAGCAATCTTGAAGTTACAGAATTTTTGCTACAGTTGCACCGTCTGTTGAAATCCGGAATTGAGCTGGATGATGCTCTGGGCTTTGCGGTACATGAGCAAAAAGATCGTGTTTTGAGTTTCCTGCTTTGCCGGATGCGTGAAGATTTACGGAACGGACTTTCATTAAGCAACGCCTTGCAGCGTTACCGCGCCTTTCCAAAGCTTGTCGGAAAAATGATTGAAGTTGCCGAAAGTTCCGGAAAGCTGCCGGAAGTTCTCGGAATGCTGCTAGAATTTTACCAGTTTCAACAATCGATAATTCAGGAGCAAAAACGTTTACTAAACTATCCTCTGGTAGTTTTCAGTATTTTCATAGTTTTGTCGCTGTGCTCCATAATTTTCATGGTACCGATGTTTAAACGAATGTACATCGGACTTGGTGATGAGCTGTTCTGGCTGACACGAGCGCTGGTAAATTTAAGCGATTCGCTGCGGATTCATCCGGAAAGCTGGATTCTTGGAACGCTGATTTGCGGAACTCTGCTTGTTATTATTTACAGAACACTTGGATTTTCGTGGCTGATGAATCTGATTCCGGGTGGAAAGCGTTTACGGGAAAGTGTGCGCATGCTGTTTTACAGCAGAGGTATGGAAATCATGCTCAGCACAGGAGTTCACCTGCAGGAGGCGCTGGCGCTGGCGGAAGAGATGCTGCCGGGACTGTTGCGCAAGCGGATTGCACCGGTACGAAAAGCCGTTGATTCCGGAAAGTCGCTGCGAGAAGCATATTCCATGGTCTCAATTTTTTCTCCAATGTTTGTCAAAATGATTGCACTTGGTGAATCCAGCGGTCACCTTTCCTCAAGTTTTGCGCGTATCGGCACGCAGAATCAGGAATCCCTGAAAAAAATAATGGACTGGGCCAATACTCTGATTGAACCGGTTTTAATGATCCTGATTGCTTTTGGTGTACTTGGATTTCTCTTATCAATGTACCTTCCTCTGTTCAAAATGGCTGAGCGCTTTTAAATCAAAAGGCAGCTCTTCTCAGGAATAATTAAGCGTTCGTTCCATCCAGGTTGGTGAGTCCGGATGATGCACCGGAAAGTCCGGAACATGTCCCAATCCAATTTCCAGCAGCCGCAAAATCAATTTTGCTGTCAAACCCCAAATATCAAAACCATCAAATTCAAAATGATGTGCGAGCACGGTCGCAATCGGTGTTTTAAATTCCTCTGTCCAGTGCTGCTCACTGTTCATGAAAAAAGCGAGGGGCACTTTAAAAACAGCTTCAATTTCATCCTCATTTGGAACAGGCACAAAATCATCCGGAATTAGTCCCACAAAAGGCGTAACCAGATAATAATGAAGTGAAAGGATTTGATCCAGCCTGCCGATGATTTCGACTTTTTCCGGAGGTAGACCAATTTCTTCGTGAGTTTCCCGGAGTACGGTTTCCAGTGAATTCGCGTCCTGCGGATCCTGCTTTCCACCTGGAAAAGAAACTTGACCCGCATGCGAACGCAGCTGCTCTGAACGCTGAGTGAGCATCACAAAAAGCTCACCCTCTTCTTCCAGCAAAGGAATAAGCACAGAAGCACGTTTTTGGATTTGTGAATTTTTCCGCGGATGATGGTTGGCAAGACCCTGCCTGATTTTATGCAACATAAAAGTTAAGGAGCAAAAAAACGCTCTTTGTTTTCCTGCCAGTAGGTTTTGACTATTTTGCGAATTTTAAGACTGGCTTCGTATGATGTTTTTGCGAATGCGGGAGTGAACTGGATGTTTTTTGGACGTGAGTGCCCCAGTAAGTCACGATTCAGCGCACTGTCGAGGACATCACAATACGCCCGCGTAATTTCAACTTCCGGTGTGACTGAACTGCATAGATTGAGCATTTCCGTAGACGAATATGCTGGAAGCTGAAAATGACCAACAGCCAGTAAAATTGAACTGAAGGCGTTTATCGCTGCCTGATTACTCAGGAGGCAACTGGTGTCAGGATTGGTTTTAATAAAGGCTTTCGCCATTTCCAAATCCTCTCCTGATTGCACCCATGACACTTGTGCCCTGTGAATACTACGTTCAGATTCTTGCGCTTTTAGCATGATTGTGTTATAAGAGATATAAGGTTTGACGAAAATGAAAGTTTACTTTTCAGTCTTTTACAAATCAAGAGCGTTAGTTCAGTGCAACAAATTTCGCCTTAGCCTGCTTTTGTTTTTATAAAATATGCTTAAAAGCGGACGCTGTGTTCCGAGAGATATTTCTCAATTTTCAGGAAAGTTGACTCGTCCAGAACAACAGAACCGTCTATTTTTCGATTTTTCAGGTAGTCGCAGGTTTCTTGGATAGTTATGATTGACCAGACCGGAACGCCTGTTTTTTGTTTAAATTCAGTGATTGCGTCATTTTCCTGCGAATTTTTTTCCATCCGGTCCAGAGCTACTAGAACACCGGAAAATTCGACTTTACAGAGTTTCCGAATCAGTTCTACCGACTCGATTTTAGTAAGACCATCGGTGATTACATCGTCAACCATAACCACGGAATCCCGCTCAAGTGGAAACTGACCAACTAGTGTTCCCTGATCGCCGTGTGTCTTTTTTTCTTTTCGATTAAAGAAATATCCGATATTCTTGTTAAGTCTGCCGGATAACGCAATTGCCGTGGTAATACTGAGAGGGATTCCCTTGTAGGCCGGACCGTATATCAAATTACAATTTGGAGCATTTTCTTCAATTGCCGCAGCATAGTATGAACCCAGCTCTTCAATCAGTGGTCCGTTGTTGAATTTTGAAGAGTTGAAAAAATACGGTGAACTGCGTCCGCTTTTGAGAGTAAACTCCCCAAACTGTAGAGCATCCGCACGGAGCAGAAATTCGGCAAATTCTTTTTTATAAGTTTGCATTAAACACCAGTGATTGTTTTAGAGTCAGCATTCACAGCATAGCAGTTAGTTTAACTCAACTCAATACCGGAACAAAATTTTATTGAAAGACAATTCCGGCATATAATGATCAAACCAGTAAATAAACGATGTCAACAGATAAAGGGAAAAGGCTGCAGAATTCGATAGATGCATTGATGCAGTCTTACCATGAACATCCGGAGATAGAGCACATCGGCACCATCGATTTGCCCGCCAAAGAAAATATAATCGCGTTAATTGAAGACATTCAGGTACTCCTGTTTCCGGGTTTAATACGGCAGGAGTCTTTTGATTTTCTAAATTTACCACATGTGGTAGGCCAACAGACTGTCTCAATTTTCTACCGTCTCAAGGAAGCAATCGAACTCGTGCTCTGCTGGAAGGCATCCGAGGAAGGAAAAAGCTGTGAGGAGTTGCCTGAATTTGGAGAGCAGGTAGAAAGCATTGCTTTCGCATTTTTAGAATATCTTCCTGAACTGCGTGAAATCCTTGCAGAGGATGTAGAAGCGATTCTTCGCGGCGATCCCGCATCGGTCAGCAAACGTGAAATTGTGCTGGCTTACCCTGGGCTACAGGCGGTCAGTGTCTACAGAATTGCGAATTTTTTGCATTTAAGAGGTGTACCTTTGATCCCGCGGATCATGACTGAACACATTCACTCTAAAACCGGAATTGATATCCATCCGGGTGTGATAATCGGCAAAGGCCTGATGATTGATCACGGTACAGGAATTGTGATCGGCGAGACCTCAATCATCAAGGATCATGTTCGAATTTATCAGGGTGTTACTTTAGGAGCGCTCAGTCCGGAGCATTCCATGGCTAATCCTGACATGAAACGTCACCCGACTATCGAGAACAACGTGATTGTTTATGCGGGTGCTACTATTTTAGGAGATGTGGTCATTGGAGAAGGTTCTGTTATCGGCGGGAATGTCTGGCTGACAAACAGTATTCCGCCGCAAAGTCAGGTGTTTTTGAAAGATGTTACTTCCTCGCAGGAAGTCAGAAAAAAGGTGAGTAAAAAATAAAATTTAAAAAACGTATTGACTTAACAAAAAATTGGTCTAAAGTGCAATTATCTGCAGAAACGTTTTTTGTCAAAAATCTGCAGATTTAAAAGCTTTTATTAGTTTGTTTAAGTCAGTTGTTGGGAATGGAGGCATGAGCGAAATTGAATATAATGAGCAGCTGATAACGAAAACACGGCGCAAAATGAAACCGCCGCTGAGTTACAAAGTTCTGCTGCATAATGACAACTACACACCCATGGAATTTGTGGTGTTTATCCTGGAAACTGTCTTTAAAAAAAGTTTAGCAGAGGCAACGCAAATTATGTTACATGTTCACGAAAACGGGGCTGGAGTATGCGGATCATACTCTTTTGAAGTCGCTGAAACAAAAGTAGAATCAGTACATGGACTGGCAGAGCAGTATGAGTTTCCTCTGCAGGCAACAATGGAAGAAAACTGAGTTAAGGTAATGTTTACAAAAGATTTGGAAATGTGTTTGATGGCGGCTCAAAGTGAAGCCATAGACCGGCGGCATGAATATTTGTGCGTTGAACACATTCTCTATGCTCTGCTGCACAACGATGCAGGCTTGAATGTAATCAGAAGTTGCGGCGGTGACACAAGTCTCATCAAGCAGGATTTGGAGGACTTCTTTTCACAGCAAGAAGAAGTTGATGAAAATAAATTACCGCGTCAGACGAAAGCTGTCCAGCGTGTGCTGCATCTGGCGATAATGCATGTTAACAGTTCCGGAAAAGCCTCCGCTGATGTGGGTGATGTGCTGGTGGCAATTCACCGTGAATCGCGCTCTTATGCCTCCTACTTTTTGCAGAAGCAGGACATCACACGTCTTGATCTGCTGAACTATATTTCGCATGGTATTGCGAAAGTTCCGGCTGAAGAAGAGAAAAGTGACGGACATGATTTTGAAGGCGGAGAAGATGAAGAAGGGCAGCAGCAGCGTCAGGAACAGAATCCGCTGGAGCTTTATACCCAGAATTTAACAAAGCAGGCGGAAGAAAAGCGGATCGATCCGCTGATCGGCCGTGAAAACGAAATTAATCGTACACTACAGATACTGTGCAGACGGCGTAAAAATAATCCGATTTATGTGGGTGATCCAGGAGTTGGAAAAACCGCGGTTGCGGAAGGTCTTGCCCTGCAGATTTTCAACGGTGATATTCCTGAAATGCTGGAAGGCATCGAAGTCTTTGCACTTGATATTGGCGCTTTGTTAGCCGGAACCAAGTTCCGCGGTGATTTTGAACAGCGCATAAAAGCCGTGCTTAAAGCACTTGAAAAACGACCAGGTTCGATTTTATTCATAGATGAAATCCACACTATCATCGGCGCCGGAGCAACCAGCGGAGGATCGATGGATGTTTCTAATCTGTTGAAACCAGCACTGGCAAAAGGTGAAATCCGCTGTATTGGTTCCACTACTTTTGATGAATACAAAAAGATTTTTGAAAAGGACCGCGCGCTTTCCCGCCGTTTTCAGAAGATTGACATTCTTGAACCAACACTTGAGGAAACGATCAAGATTCTCAAAGGTTTAAAACCACGTTACGAAAAACATCACCAACTGCGTTACACTGCCGGAGCCTTGAAAGTTGCCGCCGAGCTTTCTGAAAAATATATCAATGAACGTTATCTACCGGACAAGGCAATTGACGTGATTGATGAAGCAGGTTCCATGGTACGTCTGCGTTCGGGCACAAAGCGAAAAACTGTGGGTGTGCCGGATATTGAAAAAGTAGTAGCGGTCATGGCTAGGGTGCCGATTGAGCGAATGAATTCGACTGACAAAGATAAGCTGCGTGACCTAGAAAAAGAATTGAAGATGCAGGTTTTTGGACAGGATGAAGCAATTGGGACCTTGGTCCAGGCGATCAAGCGTTCACGTGCCGGACTGCATCATCCGGAACATCCAATCGGCTCTTTCCTTTTTACTGGTCCCACCGGAGTCGGCAAAACGGAATTAGCGAAGCAGTTGGCCTTTATCATGGGCATCAGCTTTGAACGTTTTGATATGAGTGAATACATGGAGAAGCACACAGTTTCACGTCTGATCGGTGCGCCTCCGGGATATGTCGGTTTTGATCAGGGCGGTCTGCTCACGGACGCGGTACGTAAAAATCCGCATTGTGTGATTCTGCTCGATGAAATTGAAAAAGCGCATCCTGATATTTTCAACATTCTGCTGCAGGTCATGGATCATGCGACTTTGACCGACAACAACGGCCGTGAAGCTGATTTCCGCAATGTTGTACTGGTGATGACCTCCAATGTTGGCGCCAGGGAAATGAGTTCCGGCACAATAGGTTTTGGCGAAAATTCACCAAAAGCACCTTCCAAAAAAGCAATTGAAAAAGTCTTCAGTCCGGAATTCCGTAACCGCCTGGATAACACCATTTCATTTGCCAGTCTGCCGAAAGAAGTTGTTTTGATGGTGGTGGAAAAAATGCTGGTGGAACTGGAAGTTAAACTTCAGCAACAAAAAGTAGTCATCAATGTTACGGAGTCCGCAAAAACATGGTTAGCCGAAAAAGGTTATGATCCGGTCTTTGGAGCACGTCCGATGGGACGCACCATTCAGCGTGAAATAGAAACAATTCTGGCAGACGAGGTTCTGTTTGGTAAGTTGGAAAATGGAGGAGAGGTCAGCATTGGTCTGAAAAAAGACAAGTTGAACTTCAAGTATTCCTGATTGGTACAAATGGCGTATTTCATTTTTGATGGAGTGCTTGTATGCGGACAGCAGTTTGAACTGGAAGGAGAGGAAGCACGGCATGTTTTAAGATCCCGACGTATGCGTTCCGGAGAGCGCTTCCTGATTCAGGATCAAAATGGTCAACGTTTTGAAGCGGTTTTGAAAAGTTCAGGCCGTGACTCATTGAGTTTCGTTCCGGATAATTTAGTAGCGGTTCCGCAAGCATCTGCGTTACGTCTTGAAATATTGCAAGCCCTGCCCAAGGAAAAGTCGCTGGACTGGATTCTGCAAAAGACGACTGAGCTTGGAGTCAGCCGGCTTGATTTTTTTTGCGGAAATCATTCACAGAATTCTTTTCATTTTTCACAGCAGAAACGTCAGCTTAACCGCTGGCAGCGGATTGTACTAGAAGCGTCTAAACAATGCGGACGGCAGCATCCACCCGAAATTTTCTGGCATAAGAATTTAGCGGCAGCGTTGGAAATACTTCCACAATGCGCAAACTCATGGATTCTTTCTCCGGGAAACGCGGAGTCGGTTTCCTGGAAAAATTTCGACACAGACCCGGAAAAACGGCAACTGTTTCAACGTGTGCTGATTGGTCCGGAGGGAGGTTTACATCCGGATGAAACAGAATTGGCTCTGCGCTCCGGAATGCGTCCGGTTGAGCTTGGACCCAGAATTTTACGGACGGAAACCGCTGCAGTGACTGCAGTTTCGATTCTACAGTTTTTGTGCGGTGATCTCTCGTGAACACTTTGGTAAAAGTTTAATATTTTCTTGTTACATCATCAGCTAATATTTGGAGTAAATAAATGCAAAAAGTAGTATTAATAATCTTTGGACTGACCCTCGCGTTTTCTTTGTCTGCGAAGGAATCAATCCGCGGACACTTTGAAATAGTAGGATCTGTTCCAACTGCACACAGTGTCAAAAAAGTCGTCTTCGAGGAATTTATGAATTTCGGCTGCCCTCACTGTAACCGGTTGCACAAAGCATCAATAAAATTCCGTAAGAAATTTGCGGACAAAGTCGAATTTATTGATATTCCGATTGTCTTCCGAGGTCAGGACGATTCACCACTGCGCCTCTATTACGTTGCTAGAAAAATCGGCAAAGGCAAGTTGATCAAAGATGAAATTTTCAAAGCAAGTTTCTCTCATGGAGTAAATGTTTTTGATCCCGGAATTACGAATTATCTGGCACGTTCACTAGGCATGAACAAAGAGTTTCAACAGGAAAAAGATCAGGCATGGGTCAACAAGCTAATCAAAGAAGGTGAGCGCAAATCAGCAATTTACGGAGTCAGCGGTACACCAACAGTTGTGATTCAGCATGCTCTTAAAATGGACATTGGCACCTACGGCACAATGAGCGAATTTGTGAAAAAAATGCCTGAAACAATAGCAGATTTATTACAGTAATTACATGAACAAGCCCACCCGCCATTCTGAAGCAAGTGGCGGGACAACTACTCCCGCACAGGAAAAACTCGCCCATCTGCCCGACCTACCCGGAGTTTATCTTTTCAAGGACGAGCAGCAAAGCATCCTCTACATCGGTAAATCCAAACTCCTCCGCAATCGTGTGCGCTCCTATTTTCGCGTTTCGGCAAAACACAATTTGCGGATCCAGCTCATGGTCTCCCGAATCCATGATTTCTCCCTGATTGTAACTGACACAGAAGCGGAAGCGCTGATTTTAGAAGAGCAGTTGATCAAGAGACATCACCCGCGTTACAACGTGGCGCTCAAGGATGGAAAATCATATCCGTACTGCAAACTGACAGTTGGTGAGATGTATCCACGCCTCTTTCTGGTACGTGAAAAAATTGATCCGAAGTCTGAATATTATGGACCTTACACATCCGTCAAGGATGCACGTCAAGTGCTGAAAGCGGTCATGACATATTTTCCGCTACGTACCAGTAAAATGCTGCTTGACGGTAAAAAGACTTACCGCCCTTGTCTAAATTTTCAAATGCAGCGTTGCCTCGCACCGTGCCGTGGAGTTGTTTCCGCGGAAGAATACGCGAAGGTGGTACGACAGGTGCGGCTCTTTTTAAAAGGACGCGATCAGGAACTTCTGCAGGAACTTGAAAAGCGGATGGAGCAGTCATCCAAAAAACTTGAATTCGAAAAATCGGCCCTTTACCGTGATCAGATTCAAGCCATGCAGCGGATTTTTGAGAGACAAATGGTGCTGGATGTCAAGGGCAAGGATCAGGATGTATTTAATCTTTTCCGTGAATCAGATTCCACCGGAGTTCAGGTTTTGTTCATCCGTAACGGTAGGTTGCTTGGTACGGATTTTTTCTTTTTTGAAGACAGCAGCGAAGCTTCCGATGATAATTTGCTCGGACAAGCTCTGCACAGAATTTACATGCCGGAAGGATCGATAGTGCCCCGTGAAATTTTACTGCCCTTTGAGTACTCCGATAGAAAACTGCTCGAAGACGCACTCAATAAAAAATCAAAAAGGCGCGTGCATGTTGTTTGTCCGCAAAAGGGTCGCAAAAAAGAGCTGGTCAGCATGGCCTTCAGCAACGCTAAAGTTAATTTGTCCGAACAGCGTATCCGTTCTTCAAAAAACAAAAATGTTCTGCAGCACACCAAGTATGAATTGAAATTAAACAAGCTACCTGAAGTGGTTGAAGCTTTTGATATTTCCCATCTTTCCGGTACAATGACGGTTGCTTCAATGGTCTGTTGGAAAAAAAATGCCCCCTCAAACAAGGATTACCGGAAATATAAAATAACCAGCATAAACGGTCCGGATGATTTTGCGAGCATGAAAGAAGTTCTCACGCGTCGTTACAAACGCACACTGGCAGAAGGTAAAAAACTTCCGGACTTGATTCTAGTGGACGGCGGAAAAGGGCAAATCAGTATTGCTGCAAAGGTGCTGACAGAACTTGATATTTTACGTAAAGTCGATTTGATCGGACTGGCAAAAGGTCGTTCCGAAAAAAAGAGGGGGCGCAGCCACGGGCAGAATGTAGATTACGAATACGTGGTGAAACCGAACCAGAAAAACGAAATCCGCCTGCGTAGAAATTCTGATGTACTTTATTTTCTGCAAAACATCCGTGACGAATCTCACCGTTTTGCCATCGAATTTCAACGCAAACTCAAACGCAAACATACGCTGCATTCTATAATTGACGATATCCCAGGAATCGGCCCAAAACGCAGGAAAATCCTGCTGAAACATTTTGGCAGTTTAACTTTGTTGAAACAGGCGACAACTGACGAAATCATGCAAGTACCCGGAATACCGCAAAAAATGGCCCGTGATATAAAAAATTTTCTGCAAAGCTAAAGAGTTTCTACTTAGGCAAAGACTGTTCAATTATGAAAACTGCTAAAATTAAATTGACAAAATACTTTAACAATTATAACATTAAGGGTTGCTAGTCCCCATCGTCTAGCGGCCTAGGACTCCGCCCTTTCACGGCGGCAACAGGGGTTCGACTCCCCTTGGGGACGCCAGCTTTCTGAGCGTTATCTCTCCACTCTCCGGTAACAAGCCACACCAAAAACACATTCTCTTATTGGCTTTTCAAAAACCGGATAAAGATTCACGCTCATCCTGCCTATTCCATCTTTTGGGGACGTAGCTCAACTGGTAGAGCGCAACGCTGGCAGCGTTGAGGTAAGGGGTTCGACCCCCCTCGTCTCCAAAGATCTCCTCTGTAACTTCCTGTAATCATTATAATAAATTAGTTTAGGGTAAATACATCTAACCCCTTACTCTCACATAGGTTCATTTTAATCACACTTTTAATCACACTTTTAATCACACTTTGTTGAAGAGATTTCGTGTCTCTTATAATCAAATAATCAACAATTTTATATCTGTATATGTCAAATATAATTAGGAAAAAAATGAAAAGTAGAAAGTTATTAGATGGAACTATAGTCAAAGAATTAGAAGAAGAAGAAGTCACAGACTTAATGATTAGGACTCTATGTCCTAATAAATATAAATTAACAGACATGGAAACAGGTGAAGAATACGTAGGTTGCCTACCAGAGGATACTAAATATCATTGGAAGAAAATAACGTCATAAATTCTAAGTAGATATCAAATGAATTTAGATAAGATCAAACAACAGATATGAGATCTATAAAACATTATCTGATATATTTTTTGGTTCTCATATCTGTTGGTTTATCGTTTTCAGAATTTGATTTGTTATCAGGTGTTGGCCTGTCCTTTTATCAATTATGGCAATACACCATAAACTTTTGATTATTTGATTATATCTAGAGAACTAAGAGACTTAATTATTTAAAGGTTACATCTTCTTTTACTCTATGGATTCTTATGTGTCTTTCTGATTGGAGTCATTGCAATCTTCATTACCAATGCACCTCAGAATATTCCAGAAGTAATTTATCATGTAACCCACACAACACAAACCGTGACAGCTCCAAGAGAACTTAAATCCATAGAGTTTTGTAATAGAATTGATGGTTGTCCAATCGTTAAAGGTGTTTGTGATACTTGCCAAATTGTGAAAAGATAATCAATAATCAAATAATCAAAAGTTTCCAACTTTATATCCGTATATGTCAAATGAAGAAAAGAAAATATCTAAATTTAAAATTAAACCACAATCTACTTGCAAACGATTTAAGGGGAAAAAATTAGGAGAAAAAGAATACTGGAGTCCTGATTTGTTTACGAGTAAGAAAATAGAAACAATGGATATGGATTCAGGGTTTATTGAAGAAGAATTCCAAGATGTTGAAGAAGAGTAAATAATGCTTGAAATTCTATATCCGTATATGAAAATTATGAAATCATTATTTACAATAATCATAATATTCTTACTTTCACTATCTGTATATGGTAATGAATGGACAGTAAAATATTCAATAATTAAAAATAAAGAGTAGAAATATGAATAAGACAATATATGTAGATGTAGATGGTACGATTTGTACTAGTCGTTCACTTAAAAACATAAATCCAGAAGAATTTAAAGATACACAATCTGACTATGAAAATGCCAAACCCCATAGAGAAAGAATTGATTACATCAACTCCTTATATGAAAAAGGTGACAAGATAATTTACTGGACTGCGAGAGGTAGTGTGAGTGGAATAGACTTGAAAGAATTTACTAAAAACCAATTAAAGGAATGGGGTGCTAAGTATCATGATTTAGATGTTGGGAATAAACCTCACTTTGACATGTACATTTGTGATAAG
>Ga0209403_10002296_pt1 | contig 23062 bp, 22 predicted proteins | sample ArcticOcean_MG_C_8_FD_187440 | JGI IMG/M metagenome (GOLD analysis project Ga0209403, IMG submission 187440) | Marine microbial communities from western Arctic Ocean - ArcticOcean_MG_CB11_86 (SPAdes) (version 2) | ecosystem: Environmental > Aquatic > Marine > Oceanic | place: Arctic Ocean... | reverse complement strand
GCCGGCCAGCCCGCCCAATCGGATACGTGGACGTTCACGCCCTCGGCCAACAGTGTGCGCAGGGCATTGGTATCGCCAGCCTTGGCTGCGTCCAAAAATGCAGCCGAACGTTCTTCCGCAAAGGCTGGAAGAGCTAATAAAACGAATAAAAGGCTGAATATGAATTGTCGCGCCATGAGGTATTCTCGTATTTACCCCAAAGCGGCCGATTCGGCCAGTGCATTGCGCGGGAACCTTGACAAACCGGCCTCATCCAGTGCTTTCTCGCGCGCCGTCACCGGGCCAAACAGGCCTAACCGCGGTCTAATTAGGAGCCGTCACGGATGCATCGCTACAGAAGCCATACATGCAACGAATTGCGCGCCGAACATGTCGGTGAAGTCGCTCGGCTATCCGGCTGGGTGCATCGGGTTCGCGATCACGGGCACCTCGTATTCGTCGATCTCCGCGATCATTACGGAGTCACGCAATGCGTGGTCGAGGCGGATCATAAAATGTTCGAGGCGGCACAAAATTTAAGGTCGGAAACCGTTCTGACGGTTTCGGGCGCGATCGTCCGGCGTGACGAGGAAACGACTAACACGCGCTTGCCGACAGGCGAAGTGGAGATGCGCATTCGCGAAGTGGAAATCCAAAACGCAGCCGAAACATTGCCGCTGCCGGTTCACGGTGAGCATGAATATGGTGAGGAATCGCGTCTGCGTTACCGATTCCTCGACCTTCGCCGCGAGCGCATGCATCGCAACATGATGCTGCGGAGCGAGATCATAACGAGTATCCGCCAGCGTATGGTCGATCAGGACTTTACCGAGTTTCAGACGCCGATTTTGACGGCGAGTTCGCCAGAAGGGGCTCGCGATTTTCTTGTACCGAGCCGGATGCATCCGGGAGAGTTCTATGCTCTCCCTCAGGCACCGCAGCAGTTCAAGCAACTAATAATGTGCTCGGGCTTCGACCGTTACTTTCAGATCGCACCGTGCTTTCGCGACGAAGATGCGCGCGCCGACCGCTCTCCCGGAGAATTCTATCAACTCGATGTTGAAATGGCGTTTGTCGAGCAGGAGGATGTGTTCGCCGCCCTCGAACCAGTCATGCACGGCGTCTTTACGGAGTTTTCGGACCATGACGTGACGCCTCTGCCGTTTCCTCGCCTGGCCTATTCCGATGCGATGCTGCGCTATGGCAGCGACAAACCGGATCTACGAATCGCTACCGAGATTATCGATGTGACCAAATATTTCGCGTTGGAGGAGGTGGCGTTCAAGGCGTTCAAGGGGGTGATTAAAAAAGGCGGTGTGGTGCGCGGCATTCCGGCGTGCGGCGTGGCGGACAAGCCGCGCAGTTTTTTCGACAAGCTGATCGAGTTTACCCAGGCGCTGGGCGCCCCCGGCCTCGGTTACATCATCTTCGAGGCAGGTGGCGGCAAGGGGCCGATAGCCAAGTTCATCCCCGATGATGTCATCCAGAAATTGAAACAAGCGTCTGGCCTGGGGGATGGCGACGCCTTGTTTCTCAGTTGCGATAAAAAAGACCTCGCCGCGCGCTATGCGGGCGCAGTACGGGTCGAGTTAGCGCGCCAACTCGGCTTAATCGACGAGGGTTGCTTTCGCTTTTGTTGGATTGTTGACTACCCAATGTTCGAGCGCGATGAGGAAAGCGGGGCCATCGGCTTCAGCCACAATCCATTTTCCATGCCCCAGGGCGGGCTGGAAGCGCTCGAAACCATGGACCCTCTCGATATTCTTGCTTGGCAGTATGACATCGTCTGCAACGGCGTCGAACTTTCGAGCGGCGCGATCAGAAACCACCGCCTTGATGTCATGATCAAAGCGTTCGAGATTGCCGGCTATGATAAAACGGAAGTTGAGACCCGTTTCGGAGCGCTCTATCAGGCTTTCCAATATGGCGCACCGCCGCATGGCGGCATCGCGCCGGGTATCGACCGCATCGTCATGTTGCTGGCGGACGAGCCCAATATTCGTGAAATCATCATGTTCCCCTTCAACCAGACAGCGCAGGACTTAATGATGGGCGCGCCAGCGCCGGCATCGCCGAAACATTTGAAGGAATTGAGCCTACGGCTTGACCTCCCGAAAAAGACGGCGGCGGTGAAAGAAAACGACGAAAGTCCGGAGGAGAGTTCGGGTTAGCGACGGGCCTGTCCTCTAACGGAACATGACCTCTGTTTTCGTCGTGGTCGAAATGGCGGCGTCTTTGGGGCGCATAATTTCCACGAATTTATCGAACACCGGCCGCTCGGCCCCTTGGCAATGGGGGAGGTGCAAGAGTTCCTCCAAAGCGCCCGAAATTCGCCATGGCGTTCCCTTGTAAATTTTCGGCGCCGTAAGTGCATCGTAGATATCCGCCGTGGCGAGTAGTTCGCTCAGCGTATCGATCTCCGCCCCTTCGCCGCCGGTTTCCTCGAAAAGATAAAAATGCCGCAAGGTCGGGGCAATCTGATGTTGGCCAATTTTTTCGATGACTTCGAGGGTGTTTTCCAAAAGCTCGGCACGCAGCTTCGTGCGTTCCTGATTGCCTGGCGCGCGCTCGTTCAAACGATTGGCGTCGATGTTAAATTTCCCGACATCATGCAACAGCGCCGCAGCCAGAACGGTTTCTTCCGATAGCTCAGCGGTTAGTTCAGGCGCGCTCTCTTTCAACGCGCGGTAAAGCGCGAGTGCATAAGTTGCGACCGCTTCGTTATGACCCAAGGACACGTCGCGCGACTGGATGCTGGTGAAGTCGATCATGCCGAAGGTATATTTTTTGAAGCTGTGGACCTCCTTGGCCAGAGCGTTGCACTGCTCGGCGAAACGGCTCGATGGGTCGATGCGCCGCTCATCCATCGCCAGCGGTTTTAGGGATTTTACGTTGTAGTAGGAAGCCATGTGGAGGCCTTTAACCTCTTTCTCCCCCAAAGACTGGATATCGAAATAGGGCCGCACCAATTCATAGGTATCGCCGCTGATGGTGACGCCGCCTGACGGGCAGATGGTTTCCATGCGGCTGGCCGTATTCACGGCGTCGCCCAGCACGTCATACAGGCCTTTGTTTTGGGGCCCGAGCAAGCCGGTGGCGATGGTGCCGGTATTGATCCCGATGCGCATACTTAGCGGGATGTGGTCGTGTACTTCCGATTGAAGGGCGAGACCCACCAACACCGCATCTGTCGGGTGTGTCGAATTTCCGCTTGGGGCGCCGAACAAAGACATGGTGCCGTCGCCATTGGTCTTATTCAGATAGCCGCGATAGCGCAAAATGATGTCGCCGGCCCAGCTAAAATAATGGTTGAGGCGCGAGAATATTTCATCCGGCTCCATGCCGGACGCGAACTCAGTGAAATTTTCTAGATCGGTAAACACAAGGGTAGCGGAGATTTTCGCCGCTTCCAGCTTGTCTTCCATCATCGCCGGAATGACTTCCGGCGGCGCCATGCGGTTGAGCAATCCTTCGCTCAATTGCTTTTCGTGCCTAACTTCTTCGAGGGCGCGGGATAGTTCCGCGGTCCGATCGTCTACTTTGGCCTCTAGCGTCTCATTCAAGTGGGAGAGGTCGTCGACTGCCTTATCGAGTTGGGCAGACCGTTCAATTTCCTGTTGATGAAGGCGGGCATTATCGATGGCGCTCGCCACCTGATTGGCGACGATGGAAAGCAGCATGCTGTCCAATTCATCGAACGCATTGCCTTTCTCGCTCTCCACCGCGAACACGCCGACAAGCTTATCTTGAACCAGGAGCGGAATGGCGATCTGGCTCTGCGCTTTGGCAAGGCCAGGCAGCTTGGCGATCTCTTGCACCGTGTCGCTGCCTTCCGCTTCCTGCATCCGTTGGCGCACATTTGCTTGTTAGTTGAGCTGAGTCTGGACATTGCCCATGCGCATCATGCGGCGTTTCTTGGCCACGACGCCGATCACGCCTTGGCCAAACGGAACTTCGACGCCGATGCCGGAATCCTCGTAACCGCGGCTTGCCGTGAGAACCAATTTGGTTTCATCTGCCTGGGCGGTTAGCAGGATCATGCAGTGCTCGAATCCAAGCACCGAATCCATGGAAGCGAGGATGGTGTCGAGGATCTTGTCCAGCTCAAGCGTCGCGACGATCTCGGTGGAGATCTGCTGGATGATTTTTACTTCTTCGGATTTACGCGCGAGCTTGGTGTTGAGGTCGTCGATGATTTCCTGGTTTTGCAGTATCTGGTCACGGACCGACAACTCGCTGGTTTCCTCTAGCGTCGACATGGCGCCTCTCCAGCAGGTGGTGATTTGCCAGCCGGCATCGGCTCACCCGATGGCGCGCGAGTTGGATTTGCGTACCGAGAGCACTTTATAAACATCGGCACCGCGGAGCTAAAATATATCGCTCATGCCGGTCATCGAGGCGATGGCCTCTAGCTTCATGTCCATTTCGTCGAACAGTTCGCCGTCGGATTCGGAATGGTCAAAATGCAATTCCACATGCCATTCCTGGAATTTCTCGGGATCTCGGATGATGGCAAAAGCAAACGGGTTGGCGCGGATATTGCGGTGTGTCTTGTTAAAAAAATTGATGCGACAGCGCAACATGATTCTCATCGAGATACCAAACTTGCGAAATTTTTGTCGTGTTGGGTTCGCCGTCGAGCGAACAGGATACCAAGGTGCTCGGGACCAACCCCTGCATCGCTGGTTTGATTTCATCTGGCAGCATCAAATCCTCCCCTTCAATCCGTGCTTTTTTGTAGCTCTTGCCTGGTGCCTTTAATTCAATTCAATTTTATCGCCGGCGCCCGGACCCGGCGTTTGTACAAAAATATCTTCTACTTCAAAAGTTACAGCCATGGCGGGTTTCTTTACAAAAGGGCCCCATATATTCTCGCCGTAACCGATCGGCTCCAGATGGGCGATCAGCTTGCTGATATAGATTTCCTGCACGGTGTAATCGGCTTCGGTGCAGGGACGAGTTTCGCGGTGCTGGCCCTTGAACTGGTAAGTTTCGTGCGTGGGCGGGTCCGAAATCACCAAACTGGCACGGCTATTCTCTGCCAGATTCTCAAAGGTTTGCGCACCTTCTATTTAGGGCACAATTACTGTGATGATCCCTTTGTCGCCATCGGCCAGTACGCCGAACGCCCATGTCGCGGTGGGCCACAATTTGGCGTTTCGCGAGCCGAAAAACAGGAGCTTCGGGCCATGTGAAAAATCAATAAATTTTTCCGGAATCATCCCCATTCCCCTATTTTTATTCGTTTCACCGACCCTGGCACAAAGGCCAAGGTCGATAAAATAAAGCCTAGGCCACGGAACGAAGGCGGGTGTAAGCGACGGGTTTGTCGAATCCCTTCAATTGCGCTTCTCCCGCTTCGAATTGCATGCCTGCAAGGAGAGCACCCACTGCCGGGTCGCCGGCAAGAGAGTCGGAGAGGACGACATCGCCGCCTTCGCTTTGCTGTTGCAATCGTGCCGCGAGATTGACCGTGGCGCCGAAACAATCGAGTCGTCCGTTCGAATTAACGGCGATCGTTTTACCGGCATGGGCGCCGAGCTTAATAACAAATTCGCTTTCTTTCTGCGATGCGTTAAACGCGGCAATATGGTCTTGTATCGAGAGCATGGCGCGCACCGCATCGGCCGGTTCGCCAAACGCTGCCATCACGGCATCGCCGATGGTATTGATGATGGCGCCGTCATGCTCGCGCACTTCGCCGGCGAGAAAGGCAAAATTCTCGCGTACCAAATGATAGGCCGGTCCATCGCCAATGCAGTTGTAAAGCGCGGTCGATCCGCGCAAATCCGAAAACATCAGGGTGATATGCTCGATCGCCGCATCGTCGCCGGCGCGCAATACTTGAGTGCCGAATAAATCGCGAAACGCTTGGAGCGTTGTGACTTTGTCCGCCGTGACGATGTTGTCGAGCCAGTCACGGCGCTCAATAAGAAGGGTGAGGCGTTTCTTACTTTCATTGCGCAGTCTTGCTTTGCCGGGTGGCGCGTTTTCACCGGCCCGCATGTCATCGTCGCCGGCGATCACTTCGGGGAAGCCGCCGCCGTCATAATCGATTTCCACCATGCCGCCGGGCTCGAGCGTGCGCATGTCGTACGCGCCGGGCGCGATATCGATGTCCAACTCGGCGCTTTCGCCGGGCTCCAATATTTTCTGCAGCATGACGTGCGGCGTATGCGCCGGACCCATGAGGCAAAAATTCTCATCCGGATTTATCGGCCGAATGGCCGGCGCGGGATGAAAGCTGAGTTCAACATTGGCTAAGAAGTCACGCTGATAATCAATGTTGCAGGACGGGCAGTGAACGCCTTCGGGCAGCGACTGGAGGTCCGGTATGGCGCCTTCGCCGCCCCGGCAACGCGGGTAGATAAGGTCCCACCGCATTCCCAGGAGTCCCACGCGCACAGCTTCCAAGCACAACTCGATGGTTTTGCGCGGTTCCGCCTCCCAGTGCTGTGCGAGTTCCAGCGGGCGGATGCGGCCCATATCAACGTCGCTTCCCGTCGCAATAAACTCAGCCAGCAGGCGCGCTAAATTATGTCCATAGGGGCCGCCTTCGATCTCTGTGACAAGTTGCATCAAGCGGGCCCGCATGGTGGCAGAGATTTTGTCGCCCGCTAACCCGGGAGGCAGCGGTCCATCGTCCAACATGTAAGAGGCGTTGGCGGCGATAAATGCCTCGACCTTGTTGGCCAGTTTTGCGCCTCCGCCCAAGAGTAAAAACAGTGTGCCGAACAAGTTGCTGCTCTCCATTGAGAGCTCGGCGTGCAAATGACTTCCGTCGCCCTCGGGTGTCAGTTCGAATAACGCGGTGATGTTGTCGAAAATACCCTTCCGAAAGCGCCTGATGTTGCGCATTTTGTGCTGTTCTACCCATTCCCATGGAAATTCTTCCCACTCTGACTGAAACGGGCTGAACTTCCCGCGTGCAATGCGTTCGACAGAACCATCAGGGCGGGGAGTCTGTGTTACCTCATGACGGGGAAAGCCAGTCGCTTCATTGGAGCGTGGTGAATCGATCATGAGCGGCCACATCACCTCCGGCGAATGGTCGAAGTGATAATCAATTAAGTATGTTTGGCGCATGGTGAACTAACTTTCGGCGCGGTGAACTGCGACCAACCCTTCCAAGCTGGTCACACGCAAATCAGGCTGTGCGTCGGTTGGTGGCGTCATACCCGTGCCGCGTCCAGTTTGCCGATCGACCCACACATTGGCGAGATCCAGCTCCCGCGCCGGTGCGACATCGTGATACAGACTTTGCGCCACATGGAGAATTTTGTCGCGAGCTATTCCAAATTCCGCAATGCGTCCGAAGGCAAAATGAAAATTCTCTAGCGCTGGTTTATAACTGCCGACATCTTCAGCCGTAACGATCGCGTGAAACGGCTCGCCGAGCAATTGGTGGGTGCGGGCGAAAGAGGCGTTGTCCACATTCGTGATCGCGACAAGCTTGAAATGTTGACCTAGATAGGCGAGCGCGTCGTGGCTATCCGGAAACGGCGGCCAGAGACCGACGGAACTTCCAAAACCCTGCATTTCCTCTTGGCTCGCCGATTTATCGAATTCATTGGCCATCCGACCAAGTACTTTTGCCACAACGTCACTGTAGGGCAGGCCCGGCTGTTCTTGCTGAATAACTGTTTCATGGCGGCCATAGGCGGCCAGCAAAACGCTTTTATCCAACACCAAACCGGACCGCTCGAGCCACGGCGCCAATGCCGCGAGCATTCCACGCTCCCAATCCACGAGCGTTCCGTAGCAATCGAAGGTAAGGGCGGAAAAGTCGCTAATCCGCATGGCTTTTCCTGAATTACGCTATTCTTAAGGACGAATATTTAGCACAGAGAAAAATGGGGTGCGCGTTGCGCGCACCCCATAAGTTCCAGTGGTCTTAGCCGCGGGAGATATACGGCCGTCAGGAACAACCACTGGTAGAGCCACAGGTATCACATTTCATACAGGTGCCATTTCGCACCAGTGTAAAGTTGCCGCATTCGATGCAGGCTTCGCCCTCATACCCCCTGAGACGTGCCCGGCGGATCCGTTCCAGCTCAAGATCGTTTTCCACCGCTATTTTTTGCGTTGGGTCGATGGCTACCGCCGCCGCCGCGGCGCCAGCGAAGCTTTTCACTTCCACGCCATTGTCGGTGACAGTCCTGAGATGACTCGTGGACGAGCCGTCGGGAGTCGAGCCGCCGCCATTAACCACCATCAGATTACTGCGCACGTAGCCGGCGCTGGTTCCGTTGCTGCTGAGCGCCGCAGCAAATCCCTGCACACCGCCGCCACGGGAGGCATCGTCGCCATGCTTGGAGGGGTCATTTTCGGATTCGCCCCGCCCGATCGTATCCGGCAACAAATCAGCCGCCTCAGCGTGCGCCAAATCACTGCGCCCGAGATAGGAGATCGCCAATTCGCGGAAAATGTAATCAAGGATGGAGGTGCTCATCTTGATCGCCTCGTTGCCCTGCACCAAGCCTGCCGGCTCGAAGCGGGTGAAGGTGAAGGCGTCGGTGTATTCCTCAAGCGGCACGCCATATTGCAGGCCGATGGAAATGGCGATGGCGAAATTGTTCATCAGGCTGCGGAAGGCCGCGCCTTCCTTGTGCATGTCGAGGAATATTTCCCCGATATTGCCGTCTTCAAACTCGCCGGTGCGCAGATAAATCTTATGTCCGCCGACAATCGCTTTTTGGGTATATCCCTTACGGCGGTCTGGTAGCCGCCGTCGCTTGCCCTCGTGCAAGAACACTTGCTCGACAATCCGCTCAGTTACCTTGACCGTGCGAACGGCCTGGGGTTGTTCCTCGATTTCTTCGTCCAGCTCATCGCCGAGCGCCAAGACGCTAAGTGGTTGTGACAATTTAGAGCCGTCCCGATAGAGCGCGTTAGCCTTGAGGCCGAGCCGCCAAGAAAGCAAATAGGCGTTGGTGCAGTCCTCGACGGTGGCACTTGCGGGCAAATTTATTGTTTTTGAGATCGCGCCAGAAATAAAAGGCTGGCTTGCAGCCATCATGCGGATGTGGCTCTCCGCCGTAAGGTGGCGCGTCCCGAAGCGGCCGCATGGTGAGGCGCAATCGAATACGGGGAGATGCTCATCTCTGAGGTACGGCGCGCCTTCGAGCGTCATCGCACCGCAGCAATATAGATTGGCTTTCGCGATATCCGCATCGCTGAAGCCCATCGCAGGCAGAAAATCGAAGACGGGATTGTTGATCTGCTCTTCGGTTAGGTGCAACACCTTGAGGCAGAATTCTTCACCGAGAGTCCATTTATTGAATGCAAAACGCAGCTCGAACGCGGTGCCAAGCGCCTGTTCTAAGCTGTCTAATACAGATTTGGAGAAGCCAATTTCGGCGAGGTTGTCGTGATTGATCGCCGGTGCACCAATGAGTGTGCCATGCCCTGTGGCGTAACGCACAATTTCGTCGCATTCTTTATCACCATAACCCAACGCATCGAGCGCGCGCGGCACCGAGCGATTGATGATGCGGAAATAACCTCCGCCCGCCAAAGTCTTATGCTTGACCAGTGCAAAATCTGGTTCGATCCCAGTGGTATCGCAATCCATGACCAGGCCGATGGTGCCGGTAGGCGCAATAACGCTGACCTGGGCATTGCGGAATCCATTCGCTTCGCCGAGTTCTAACGCCTGGTCCCAGGCGCTCCTAGCGGCATTTGCCAACGTCTCATCGGCCAAATTACCGAGGTCGAGTGGCGATGGAGAGACCGAAAGCTTTTCATAGCCTTCCGATTGGCTTTGTGATGCACGGCGGTGATTGCGGATGACTCGCAGCATATCCTCGCGGTTCGCCTCAAAACGAGGAAAGGCACCGAATTCTCCCGCCATTTCGGCGGACGCTGCGTATGCCGTGCCAGACATAAGCGCGCTTATGGCGCCGCAGATGGCTCGGCCACGCGGACTGTCATAGGGGATACCGCTCGACATTAAATATCCGCCAATGTTGGCGAACCCGAGGCCGAGGGTGCGGTAATCGTAGGAGCGTTGAGCAATTTCTTGCGAAGGAAACTGCGCCATCAGGACAGAGATTTCCAAGGTAAGAGTCCACAGTCGCACTGCGTGCTCAAATTCCGCGATCTTGAAGCGACCTTCCTCGTCCTGAAAGGTGAGCAAATTAAGCGAGGCCAGATTGCACGCCGTATCGTCCAGGAACATATATTCCGAGCAGGGATTGGACGCGTTAATGCGCCCGTCCGCCGGGCAAGTATGCCAGTCATTGATGGTGTCGTCGTACTGCACGCCTGGGTCGGCTGAGGACCAGGCAGCCAGAGCTATTTGATCCCACAGAGCGCTCGCTTTGACGGTTTTCGCTACTTTGCCGTCCTTGCGCCGAATCAATTCCCAATCGCCGCCGCTCTGCACACTTTCGAGGAAGGCGTTGGTCACGCGCACAGTGTTGTTGGCGTTTTGTCCAGACACGGTCACATAGGCTTCTGACTGCCAATCGGTATCAAATATTTGGAAATCGATCGAATCATAGTCCTGCTGCGCCAATCGGATAGCGCGATGGATATAGTTTTCCGGAATCATCGATTTGCGGGCGGCGGTAATTTCCCTGCGCAGTACAATGTTTGATTTCGGATCGAAGCGCCCGTCTCCCTCGCTAGAGCGGCAGGCTTGTACAATCGCGTTCAAATGTTTGTTGGCGAGCTTCGAACCAGTGACCAAGGCCGCGACCTTTTGCTCTTCGGCCACTTTCCAATTAATAAATTTCTCAACGTCCGGGTGATCGATATCGACAATCACCATTTTGGCCGCCCGGCGCGTCGTGCCACCCGATTTAATAGCGCCCGCCGCTCGGTCGCCGATTTTTAGGAAGCTCATCAGGCCAGAAGACCGGCCACCACCGCTCAAAGATTCGCCGTCGGCACGCAGATTAGAAAAATTAGTACCGGTGCCGGAGCCGTATTTGAAGAGGCGGGCTTCTCGAACCCAGAGATCCATGATGCCGCCCTCATTGACGAGGTCGTCTTGGATGCTCTGAATAAAGCACGCGTGCGGTTGCGGGTGAGCATAGGCCGATGGAGAGGGCTTGGTCTCGCCGGTTTCGAAATCGACGTAATAATGTCCCTGCGCTGGCCCATCGATACCGTAGGCCCAGTGCAAGCCGGTATTGAACCATTGTGGAGAATTCGGCGCGCACATTTGCCGGCTCAGCATGAAACGACTTTCGTCAAAGAAGGCGCGGGCATCGGATTCGGCGTCGAAATAGCCGGCTTTCCAGCCCCAATAGGCCCAAGTGCCGGCTAGACGATCAAATACCTGCTTAGCGGAGGTTTCTCCGGTATCGCGCTCAGCGGGATTCACGCTATCGAGCGCCGGGTCATCGGCCTCGCAGCGCCACAACCAGCGCGGAACGCTTTCCTCCTCAACGGCGCGAAGGCGGCTTGGCACTCCAGCCTTGCGAAAATATTTTTGCGCTAGCACATCGCACGCTACTTGCGACCATGCGCTCGGCACTTCGATATCGTTCTGTGCGAAGACGATGGAGCCATCGGGATGCCGAATTTCGCTCTTCGTCTTGCGAAACTCCACGTCGTTGTACGGCGATTGGCCGTCAACAGTGAAGACTCGCTCTATGCGCATAATCTCGCCTCCCCAACAAATTTTCGCCTATTATCGGCCATCATTTCGCTCCGATCCGATTTTCCGATCTAGGTCGAATAAACCCTTTCGGTTCAGATACTTCGAGATGTAGTGTCTAAATGATTTTGCGATACAACATCTCGACGGAAAGCCACGTTACGCCGTTCAAATTCAGATGGCAACAACATTTTGGGGTTGGCAAAATTTACAACACTACATGCTGTGTCAGGTAACCTGTGGATAAAACTGTGGTTAAAATTCAATCAGTTTTAAGGATATAATATTTAATATATTCAAATATTTAAAATTTTTTGATGACCTAAATACTAAATATTGGTGTCGAACAGTCTTAAAGTAAAATCTAAACTATAATCGGGTTCGGCGCCTGAATCAGAGAATATTTTTTTTGAGTTTCCCCTCCCCATGCGGCGCCGAAATACTATTCCCAGCTCAGAGTCCTGGACTGCGCACCACGCATTGTGCATAAATCTCGACCGCGTCGAATATGACGAAATTGCAATATCGCGAGGTCAGAGTTGCCGGGCGATCACTTGCGCGAATGGAGAACTTCGCATGGCTACCATCGGGACTCGGTTGTTCACCATGTTTAGGGGTGAATTTGTTGGCAGGGACGAGTTTGCCAACCGCTATTATCGCGAAAAGCGCCGTCGGGAAGGCCGGCGCGAACGGCGCTGGGTATTGTATAAGGATGACGACGAAGCATCGAGCGTGCCGCCCTCATGGCATGGATGGCTGCACCATATTGTCGCCGAAACGCCCGCCGAGAAGCCCGTCGCAGCGAAATCCTGGGAAAAGCCTCATTTGCCAAATCTGACTGGCACTTCAGCCGCGTACCGTCCGCCCGGCCATATATTGGAGGGCGGTAAACGCGACAAGGCGACGGGTGATTACGAGCCCTGGCGTCCAGAGTAGCCGGGCCAGGCGGAACAAGCTGGCGGCGCGAATCTATATTACTTCTAGTGGACCGGATTGAGCCAGCTTGTGGCATCGTTGTCGACACTAGTTTAGGCCATTCTTACCAAAAGAGGTTAGCTCGGCCGTACCAAAACGTAACGTTTTTTGCCGGCTGAAAGCTTGATCAGGCCGTCCGTGTTGCAATCCGTCAACGATACGGCGAAATTCTCTTCGGAAATCACAGTGTCGTTCAAGCGCACGCCGCCACCCCTAATCAAGCGCCGTGCCTCACCGCGCGAGTCGCACAATCCGGCATCGTGGACGAGCTGAAAAGCAGGAATTCCCACGGTTAGATCCGCTTTGGAAGCGACCACCTCCGGCAATCCGCCACCCGCGCCGCCGGCTTCGAATGTATCGCGCGCAGTTTCCGCCGCCGCCCGGGCTGCTTCTTTGCCATGGCACATTTCCGTGGCAAGGTTGGCGAGTAACTTTTTTGCTTCGTTTAGTTCCTCTCCGGCAACGGATTCGAATCGCTTAATTTCGTCGAGCGACAGTTCGCTGAACAGGCGGAGAAATCGGCATACATCCCTATCGTCGGTATTTCTCCAGAACTGCCAATAATCATATGAACTTAGTCTCGAATCATCGATCCAGACCGCGCCCTGGGCTGTCTTGCCCATTTTTTCTCCAGAGGCGAGCGTGATCAGGGGAGTGGTCAGGCCGAACAGCGATGTGGAATCGACTCTGCGGGCCAATTCGACTCCGCTCACTATATTTCCCCATTGGTCTGAACCGCCCATTTGCAGCACGCAATTTTCTCGCCGCGACAATTCCATGAAATCATATGCTTGCAGGATCATATAATTAAACTCGAGAAAAGTCAGGGGTTGCTCGCGCTCGAGGCGCAAGCGGACCGAATCAAACTTAAGCATCCTATTCAACGAAAAATGGCTTCCGATATCGCGCAGGAACGCGACATATTCGAGCCCCTCGAGCCAATCTGCATTGTCTACTATGATAGCGTCACCGCGCGCCTCGCCGAAACTCAGGAAGCGCGCGAAACAACGCTGAATGCCTACTTTGTTCGCGGTAATTTGCGCTTCGCTTAGCATTTGCCGCGAAGCATCTCGGCCGGAGGGGTCGCCAATCTTAGTTGTGCCGCCACCCATCAAGACAATCGGCCTGTGGCCGCAACGTTGCAGCCAGCGCAACATCATGATCTGGACCAGGCTGCCGACATGCAGGCTGTCGGCGGTACAATCGAAACCGATATAACCGGTGATCGTGCCGTCTGTGGCGAGTGCGTCGAGCGCACTGTCATCTGTACATTGATGCACGAATCCGCGCTCATGCAGCACGCGCATAAATTCAGAACGATATTCAGGCATGGCAAGTGGTGGTCCGTGTTCGAAAGAAGCCTGGATGAACAGGTCGCCGTGATGTAACACGGCCAACATGCGCGGACAATTAACTGTGAAGATGATCCGTCCGAACGAAAGTAATGTGGGAACCGAATTTTGGACGAAGACAATGCTGGTCTAGTGCCGATTTACGCATTGGGCTTGATGAGTGGGACGTCTCTCGACGGCATTGATGCGGCTCTCATTCGAACCGACGGTGAGCAAGTTTTCGAATTCGGCCCGTGGCTGACGGTGCCCTATGAGGCCAGCCTGAGTCAGGCGTTGCGTACGCTGACCGATGGCAAGAGCAGTGATGTAAGCAAAGTGGAAACGGCGCTGACAGAGGCTCACGCCGCCGCGGCCCAGTTGTTGATGGCTGAGGCCGGATACGGCGCCGAGAAAGTTCGTGTAGTCGGCTTTCACGGCCATACGATTTGGCATGACCCTGCAAATGGCGTGACCCATCAATTGGGTGACGGCGGGCTGTTGGCGCGGCGTCTCGCAATCGATGTGGTGAATGATTTCCGTAGCGCCGATGTCTCGGCCGGAGGGCAAGGGGCACCACTGGTGCCGCTCTATCATCGAGCATTGGCACAGACTGCCAAGACCGCGCTCGCGCTGCCGGCTGCGGTTCTAAATTTGGGTGGGGTGGCCAACATCACATGGATCGGCACAGACAATGCGCTGCACGCTTTTGACACCGGCCCGGGATGTGCGTTGATCGACGATTGGGTGCGCTCTCGCATCGGCGCGCCTTTTGACCGCGATGGAGCCCTCGCGGCGCGAGGGAAGATCGACGAGTCGGCGCTCAAAATACTATTAAGCGATGATTATTTTTCGGTACCTCCGCCTAAATCGCTTGACCGCAACACCTTCAGCAGCGCGGCCCTCGCGACATTATCTGACGAGGACGGCGCCGCGACTCTGGTGGCTTTCACCGCCCAAGCAGTGGCATTGGGGCTCAGTTTATGTCCTGCTGGGACTCAGCGCCTGCTGGTCACGGGTGGCGGAAGGCATAATCCCTGCTTGCTTGCTGCCCTTGCTGAGCGCACCGGGATACCTGTCGAGCCGGTGGAAACGGTCGGCTGGCGGGGAGATGCGCTGGAAGCCGAAGCTTTCGCGTATTTAGCGGTGCGGTCGTTAAATGGAGCGGTCTTAAGCCTGCCCGAAACCACGGGTGTGCGCCAACCACAGTGTGGCGGCGTGTTGTACCGCGCCGGCTGATGGTAGTTTAACCAGCCTCAGCGATCGCCATGTTCTGGTCCAAATATGATTCGACGTGCTTGGCCAGTATATCGATCTTATCTTCGAACAGATGATTGGCGCCTTTTATGACGCGGTAGTCGATTTCGATATGACGTTGATTCTGTAATTTCTGCGCCAGCGTCGCGACGTCGGATTCAGGCACCAAGTCGTCGCGCGCACCATGAATGATAAGGCCGGACGAAGGGCAGGGCGCCAAAAACGTAAAATCAAACATGTTGGCCGGCGGCGCCACCGCGATAAAGCTGTGAATTTCCGGCCGGCGCATCAGCACCTGCATTGCGATCCAGGCGCCGAAGGAAAAGCCGCTGATCCAGCAGAATTTTGCGTTCGGGTTAATCGTTTGCATCCAGTCTAGCGCGCTCGCCGCGTCGCTCAATTCGCCGAAGCCATGGTCGAAACGCCCTTGCGACCTGCCAACACCGCGAAAATTGAAGCGTAGGACCGAAAAACCGCGCGCTTTAAAGATATGATACACCGTGTATACCAGCTTGTTGTTCATCGTTCCCCCGTGCTGAGGATGGGGGTGAAGCACCAAAGCTATGGGCGCGTTGGGATCTTCGGCGTGGTGGTAGCGTGCTTCAAGACGCCCTTCTGGCCCGTTGATCATCACCTCTGGCATGTCATTCCATTATCATATGAGTGAGCGGTTAAAACCATTTTAATTGGTAGGACAAAGCAAATATACAGCGGAATAGCGTTGCCCAATATCTTGACAAAATTGGTCGGGTAAACAATGTATATGTATCGTAGAATTGTCCCGACAAAGTGTGGGCACTTGCGGCGCGAGCGCCAAGAGAATACTTACAGCAAGACCATTGATATACGACAGGTGCCGCTATGTTCAAGCGTATTAGAGAAGATATGGATAGCGTTTTTGGCCGCGACCCGGCTGTACGCTCACGCGCCGAAATCTTTTTTTGCTATCCGGGCTTCCATGCGCTGCAATTTTACCATTTCGGAAATTGGCTGTGGCGGCATCACTTGCACTTGTTCGGCCGCTTTGTCTCGCATTTAGGCCGGATGTTTACAGGCATAGAAATTCATCCTGGAGCCAGCATCGGGCGGCGGTTTTTTATTGACCATGGCATGGGTGTCGTGATCGGAGAAACTGCGGTAATTGGCGACGATGTGACGCTTTATCACGGCGTCACTTTGGGCGGTGTCACCTGGGCACCTGGAAAGCGCCATCCAACTCTGGAAGACAATGTCGTGGTTGGCGCCGGTGCTCAAGTGCTGGGCCCGATTACGATTGGCCGAGGCGCGCGAGTAGGCGCCAATGCTGTTGTATTGAAAGACGTTCCCGCGGGCGCAACTATGGTCGGCGTTGCTGCACGCCCGGCGGCGCGTACCCCGAAAGAAATGAGCGAGCAGGGCGGTTTCGCGGCATACGGCACGCCGTCGCCGAATGTTGCCGACCCGATGTCTCGTTCTATTGAAGGATTGCTTGAGGAACTTGGCCGCCTGCGTGCGCGGCTTGAGCAACTCGAAAGCGCGAGTTCGGACCAACAAACGCAAAATGTATCCGGTGAAGAGGCTGGCGACGCGAAGGGCGAAGCAATTCCACCTAACTGTTGAGCACAGGCTGCTGCGTCGTTGATTGCCGAAAAGGTCGATTGCCGAAAAGAAAGGAATTTTGTTATGAAGTTAGGCACAAAAGGTCGCTACGCGGTCATGGCGATGGTGGATCTTGCGAACTGTACCGTCATGCGCAGCAAGAGCGGGCCGGTCACGCTTTCCGATATCGCCGACCGCCAGGATATTTCGTTATCCTATCTCGAACAATTGTTCAGCAAGTTGCGGAAAAAGGGTTTGGTTAAGAGCGTCCGCGGTCCGGGCGGTGGCTATATGTTGGCGCGCGGTGCTGACCAGTTACGCATTTCAGATATCGTCATGGCGGTGGATGAACCGCTCCGTGCCACACGTTGCGATCCAATGAGTGGCTCTGGCTGCATGCCCGACGGTGGAAGATGCGTGACGCATGACCTTTGGGAAGAACTCAGCAACCATATTTATTTGTTCCTCAATACGGTGACGCTTGAAGATGTGTGCGCCGGTCGGGTGTTGGGATCCAGCGGTGTGATCCATGCAGCGCAGCGAGGCGAAGGTAACCCTCAGGCTACCGCGGCGGCCGAATGAGCGGGAGCGATCACCGCACGGAAGCAATTTATCTCGACTATAACGCCACAGCGCCTGTCAAACCTCAGGTAAGCGAAGCGATCGTCAAGGCACTGGCGATGACGGGAAACCCGTCTTCCATACATCAATTTGGACGTGACGCGCGCAACGCCGTGGAATTGGCGCGCGACCAAGTGGCGGCTATGATCGGCGCCCGATCCGAAGAGATAGTATTTACCGCTGGTGGTACCGAAGCCAACAACATGGCTCTCTATGGCGCCCAGCGAAACCGCCTGATCATATCTGCGATCGAGCACCCCTCTGTACTCCGGGCTGCGGAAGCTATTGCAGATTCAAACTCGACAATAAACCAGAGAGAACTGGTTGTGTTGCCCGTTGACGTCGAGGGGGTTGTGTCGCTTGAGGCCCTAGACCAGGCGCTTGGTACTATCGCCGATGATGCGTTGGTTTCGATCATGATGGCCAATAACGAAACAGGCGTGATTCAACCGGTTGCCGAAATTGCCTCTTTGGCGCGTCAGCGCGGTGCATTGGTTCACTGTGACGCCGTGCAGGCACCAGGCCGCATTCCGTTCGATGTCGCTTCTCTGGGCGTGGATATGCTCAGCCTTTCGGCGCACAAGTTTGGCGGCCCGAAAGGCGTCGGCGCACTCTTTGTAAACGGTGCGCTCGATTTGCAGCCGCTGATCATTGGCGGCGGACAGGAGCGCGGCCGGCGCCCGGGCACAGAGAATGTGGCCGGCATCGTTGGCTTCGGCGTTGCGGCGGCTTTGGCTGTCGACGACCTGCAACGAGCGCCGCATATATCGGCCATGCGGGATAAAGCGGAACAGAGTCTCAGCAACATCGATGCCAAAGTTAGAATTTTTGGTGCCGGTGCGGAGCGGCTGCCCAATACGAGCTGTCTGAGCATGCCCGGTGTGCAAAGCGAGCTGCAGGTCATGGGTTTGGACCTCGCTGGGGTAGCCGTGAGCGCCGGTTCCGCTTGCTCCTCGGGCAAAGTGGAACCGTCGCATGTTTTGCGCGCGCTCGGTCTACCCGACGCGGAAACCGGGTGCGCTATTCGAATCAGTTTTGGCTGGGCAAGCCAGGACGAAGAGGTCGATAAACTGGTGCGTGCCTGGCGCGCATTTTATGCCGGGTTGACCGCACGCTATACCGGGGGTGTTTCACAAATTTCGGGCAACGGTAATGCCGCTGAACGTTGACCAAGCCGGGCAAGTTGAGTTTGGATTGCGCCGCCGGCGTGGAGGACCCGACGGGCAGAAAGTTTATTGGAGAATTAATCTATGCCGCGAATGACGTTTATCGCCGCCGACGGCAACCATCTCGTGGTCAACGCACCGATTGGCGATTCAGTGCTTGATATCGCACATGACAATCAGATTGCTATTGAAGGCGCTTGCGAGGGGTCGATGGCGTGCTCGACATGCCATGTCATTATCGACAAGAGTTGGTTTCGCAAACTCGACGAGGTGAGCGAGGATGAAGAAGATATGCTTGATCTTGCCTTCGGGCTGACGCGCACGTCCCGCCTTGGCTGTCAGATCGTGATCACCGAAGAATTGGACGGGCTCGTGGTTGCGCTTCCCAAAGAAACGCGAAACATGCTGCTGGGCTGACGGTGGCTCAGCGACAACTGAGCGATCATTCGAACGGAAGCCTGTTCGCCCGCTTGCGGGACGCGAATGCCAACGCGTGGCGAGACTATACCGAGCATCCCTTTGTGATGGCCCTGGCAGACGGCAGTTTGTCCGAATCCGCATTTCGCCACTATCTTATTCAGGATTTCATTTTTCTTCGGCATTTCGCCAGGGCCTATGGCCTCGCCGCCTACAAATCAGACAGCCTGGAGGAAATTCGCGCCGCGTCGCAAGGATTGCAGGCAATTATCAACGTCGAGATCGGCCTGCATGAGGCCTATTGCGCCAGTTGGGGCCTGGATTCCGCCACCCTGGAATCTGCACACGAGGACAGCGCTACATTCGCCTATACCCGCTACGTACTGGAGCGCGGCATGGCCGGTGATTTACTCGACCTCTATGTGGCGTTGGCACCCTGCATTGTCGGCTACGGCGAAATAGGCGCCCGTCTCATTGCGGACGACCGCACCCGATTGAAAGGCAACCGCTTTGCCGCTTGGATCGTGATGTATGGCGGCGAGGATTATCAGACCATTTCCGCTGACGCCGTCCACTTGCTCGATCGCGTCGGCAAAGCGCGTGGGGCGGACTTGCGATTTTTGGCTCTTAGCCGGACATTCGGCGAGGCCACCCGTTTGGAGGCCGCATTTTGGCAAATGGGTCTCGCGGTGGGTGAATAAGAAACCAATAAAGAGCGTCGCGATGAAATCGTTGCACTTGCTCGGCAGGTTTGGCTGCTTATATTGCGTTCATGTCCATACCAACCATTGATCCCGGAATAGAAAAGCCGCGCAACATGACTCGTATCGTCGTCGCCATGTCGGGCGGTGTCGATTCCTCTGTTGCCGCTGCGCTTTATGCCGAGGCCGGCTATGATGTGGTGGGGATCACCCTCCAGCTATACGACAACGGCGCCACGCAGGCGCGGACCGGGAGCTGTTGCGCCGGACAGGATATTCACGACGCCCGCCGTGTGGCGGCGCATCTCGGCATCGCGCACTACGTCCTTAATTATGAAGATCGCTTTCGCCGCGAGGTGATGGATGATTTTGCCGATTCTTATTTGCGCGGGGAAACGCCAATTCCCTGTATCACCTGCAACCAGACCGTAAAATTTCGAGACCTTTTGGCCGCGGCCCGCGACCTCGAGGCGGACGCCTTGGCGACGGGTCATTATGTGCGTCGGGTGGTTGGCGATTCGGGGCCGGAAATGCACCGGGCACACGACGACGAGCGGGATCAGAGCTATTTCCTCTTCGCCACGACAGGTGAGCAACTTGAGTTTCTGCGCTTTCCACTGGGTGATCTCGGTAAATCGGAGGTCAGGCGGCACGCTGAGCGCCTTGGCCTCGCGGTGGCGGAAAAGCCCGACAGCCAGGATATATGCTTCGTTCCCGGCGGCGATTATGCCGCCATAATTGAAAAGCTTCGGCCTGGCGCCGCCGAGCCCGGAGATATTGTCGATCTCGCCGGAGCGGTTGTGGGCGAGCATGCGGGTATTATTCATTTCACCGTCGGTCAGCGCCGGGGCCTCGGAATATCTGCGCCTGAACCACTTTACGTTGTCTCCGTGGACGCTGCCAGCCGGCGCGTTACGGTGGGGCCCAAGGCGGCGCTACTGTGCGACCGGGTCCGCCTTCGCCGGCGGCAATTCGTCGAGCCCGAAGCTTCGTCGGCGAATATTGGAGAGGTTATCGTCCGATTGCGCTCCACCCACCCTGGGGCGCCCGGCCATTTGACTCTGCTGGACAACGGCGAAGCCGAAATCCGTCTCGCTCAGCCCGAACCGGCAACAGCGTGCGGCCAAGCGGCGGTTTGTTATCGTGGTAATAAGCTCCTCGGTGGCGGGTGGATCGCGAGCATGGAGCGGAGCGAAGCGCTGCGCCAGGCGACTGCCGCATAACCACCCGACAAGTCTCAACAATAAAAACGTGTGATCTTGGTTACACTTTAATTTGCCCGCTCAGCGCTGCATAGTAAATGGCGGTTGATGAATAGTCGTCTCAGGACAACATATTGAAATCGTTGTCATATTACACTAATTCGACGAAAACTTTCTGTCATAACGTTTCGAGATGGGTAGGCGTGATCAGGTATTGCGCCGTTATCTCCTTGAATTGTGACAACGATCACTTTTCTTTGAACAGATAGTTTGTCATAATGTAAACACTGTTCATCAATAATGCTGATTTGTCGGCAATGACGTCCGGGTGGAGGACAATAAATTGAAATTGAGAGTGGGAAAGCGAGAGCTCGAAACACTAAATTGGTCGATCGGCGGATTTAGAGCCCATGGACTTGAATATCTTGAGCCCAAGGATCGCTTCACCGGAATGATGGGGCCGCAGGGCGGCCCATCCTGTGAATTTACCGGCCAGGTTACTCGGGTGGATGATGACGGTGTGCGAGCCGTTCGCTTCGTCGAGGTCGATCTTTCATCAATCCTAGCAATTCAGGACACTCCCGCCAGCTAAGTGACGCATCGCCGCTCTTGACAGGTCGCTGCGCCCAGACGTATAGCCAACGCCTCGACAGCCGGGGCGGGGTAGCTCAGTTGGTAGAGCAGTGGAATCATAATCCATGGGTCGGGGGTTCAAATCCCTCCCCCGCTACCAGTTTTACATAATAAAATCAAATATTTACCTAGAAACCCGCTGCGGCGGGTTTTTTCTTTTTTCGGCTAGGGGGTCCACCGGGGGTCCGCATTTGGCCTAAAAGCCTGCTGATTGGTCCGTTTCCTGCGCGGGCCACCATTAGGGGGCAGCGCAGGTACAAAAACTTGTCCCGCGTTGCCCCCTCCATTCCGAAGCCAGATGCGCCAAATTGCGTCCCAAGCCAGCGGGCGCTGCTCATACGCGCCCCAAGCAAATTGAAGGGAATGCGCGTCATGCTCGATTTGGCATCTATGAAAATTTTGAGGTGGCGGGACGTCGCGCCGATTATCGGCTGCTCCCGCATGACCATCGCCCGCATGGAAAAGGCGGGCACCTTCCCGCAGCGCATACGCATCGGGAATGGATCGGTTGGCTGGCTCGAACACGAAGTCGAAGCATGGCTCGCCCAGCGCATGGCAGTGCGTGTCGAGGACGAGCACGAAACCACCTCCGAAGACCGCCTTTAACAGTTTTGGGCCGCGCTGCTCCGACGCGGTTGCGCTCTCAGCGCATGAATATCGGGCTGTTGAGTGAACTTGGGGCCGCCGGTCGTTTTTAGGGTTGGCGGCATTAACGGCGGCCCCATTTTTTGGAACGGATTTAGATGCCAGTTGTTCGTAACCGCTTAAACAATCGCCGACAGGTTTCGACCGTGTCGATGGTGTGGCCGCCGTTCAGCGGCAGTCGCTATCACGTCACCGTGGGCGAGTATGAAGATGGCCGGCCCGGCGAAGTTTGGGTGCATGGCGCGAAAGTCGGCAGCGAGATCGACGCGCTGCTCGACGACGCGAGCATCCTCATGAGCGTCCTAATCCAAGTCGGCTACGACACCGCGGACATCAAGCACTCATTGGGCCGTGTAAACGGCGGTAGGAGAGCATCGATCATCGGCGTCATGGCTGACCTCTTACACGACGAGACCAGTCGCGATGTCTGACCCGCATAGAGTCACCATTAATTCCGAGCGGATATTTGCAGACAAACTTTGCAACTTTATTCGCGAGTATTGGCTCGACCTTGGCTACGACATCATAGTTTGGGCCGATCCACCGGAGAAAATCGTGGAGGGCATAAAATTCCATCGCGCTCCGATTTTCCCTATTCGCAGCAATATCAGTCCGTATGGCTACCCGCCGAAGAGAGTTGCAGCGTGAGCGCGATCCTCGCCATCGATCCCGGCATCCACATGGGCTGGGCCTTACTTAGGGGCAACAGAATTTTAATCAACCGGTTGGTCGAGTTGGCCAGCGGTTCCTCGCTTTAGGCGAATGGCTAGCGCACACCCATAAGACAAAGCGGCTCGACCTGATCGCCTATGAAAAGGTGGTGCGCCATAAAGGCACCTTCGCCGCGCACGCTTATGGCGGCTTTATCGCCATTCTGACGGCCTTCTGCGAGCGCGAGCAGATCGACTACGCCGCGATCCCGGTCGGCACAATCAAGAAGCATTGGGTCGAC
>Ga0209403_10002294_pt1 | contig 23065 bp, 19 predicted proteins | sample ArcticOcean_MG_C_8_FD_187440 | JGI IMG/M metagenome (GOLD analysis project Ga0209403, IMG submission 187440) | Marine microbial communities from western Arctic Ocean - ArcticOcean_MG_CB11_86 (SPAdes) (version 2) | ecosystem: Environmental > Aquatic > Marine > Oceanic | place: Arctic Ocean... | reverse complement strand
CGGGGACTAGCGCACTTCACCTGGCGTTGCTGGCCGTTGGCGTACGCCCAGGCGACGAAGTCATCACCGTGCCGTTTACATTTGTCGCGACGGTGGCCGCTATTGAGTATGCCGGCGCCAGGCCGGTATTTGTTGACATCGATCCCGACTACAACACGATGGACCCGGCGGCGCTGGAACGCGCGATCACGCCGCGCACGCGAGCCGTGGTGCCGGTGCACTTGTTTGGCCAGCTCGCCAACATGGATCCGATTGTGGAGATCGCTCGTCGGCATAACCTCGCGGTGATTGAGGATGCGTGTCAGGCGCACGGTGCGCACGACAAGGGACGAGGCGCAGGGGCTATCGGCGATATTGGCTGCTTCAGTTTCTACCCTGGGAAGAACCTCGGCGCCTACGGTGAGGGTGGCGCCGCAGTGACCAATCGTTCGTCGTATGCCCAGCAGATGCGACTGCAGCGTAGCTGGGGTGAGAAGGTCCGTTACGAACATTCGATTCGAGGGTTTAACTACCGGATGGACGGGATCCAGGGCGCCGTTCTCGGCGTCAAGCTCAGGCACCTTGAGCGGTGGACTGAAGCACGGCGAACGTTGGCAGCGAACTACGATCGGCTCCTCCGTGGTACCGGCGTGGGGACTCCGGTTGAGCGGCCCGGTGCGCGGCACGTATATCACGTCTATGCCGTGAGGTTGCGGCAGCGTGACGCGTGGCGTGCGCATTTACTCCAGCGAGGGATCCAGACCGGCGTGCACTACCCGATTCCCGTGCATCTCCAGCCGGCGTATCGCGACCTTGGCTACGTCGCAGGAGATTTTCCGGTCGCCGAAGCGGTCTCGGGCGAGGTCCTTTCACTGCCGCTTTTCCCGGAAATGACCGACGCTCAGCAAGAGGAGGTGTGTGGCGTTCTTCGCGCAGGACTCCCTACCGACGCAAGCGTCGTAGCGTAACTCTATTGTTTGTAAATAGATGGAGGGCATCGTCTGCGCCTGCGATACAATGACTGCCTCTCGACGACTTCCCGGAGGCCTGCGGGCTCCCGTTTCCGGTAGGCGGAGCGCTTCGAGTCTCCGCAGCCTGAGGCCTGATGATCGACTGCATCGCTGGATACCATCTGAACCCGTGGACGTGCGGAATCGCCAAGTTCAACACAATCCTTGGCGGCCATCTTTCGCTGCCGGTTGTTGGAATTGGGTCCGAAGACCTCAAGCCGTACCAACGGCCGCTCCTGTCCCTCAAGATGTCGGAGTTCACGCCGGACGACGCGCTCAGTCTGGATGGATGGGTTTCGGCGCATCAGGGTCGATTTGAGCTCTTTCTCCACGCGTTTGATGGGACACCGACCGAAGAACGCCTGATTGCTGGAGCCTCTCGCGTCTATACGGGAAACCGCGAGCTTTCGGGAACTGTATCCCCACTGAGGGCGGACGCTGTCGAGCTGTTCTGTCCGGGCACACTGCTCAACCCACAGCGCTTTCAGCACACAGAGCTGTCGATCTTCACGTTCGGCATGGCGCACAAGATTCGTGTGCCGCTCTACCGAAAGCTCCATCGATTACTTGAGGCCACCGGTCAGAGTTACTCGGTCTACGTCTCCACTGCGCTTCATGAGAATACGAGCTTCGACGGCTCGTTCGTCGTCCGCTTCGAGGAACTGCAGGCCATTTTCGGCGGGCGGGTATATTTCATGGGGTACCTCTCGGACACCGCAGTGTTTAATCACCTCATGGACTGCACGTACCTTGCCGCTTTTTTCGAGAAGGGCTTGCGCGCGAACAACACGAGCGTCAACGCGGCGATGGAGTGCGGTTGTGCCGTCATTACCAACCTCGACGGGTACTCTCCGGAAGGGTTGGTGCATATGAAAAACGTCATAGACGTCAACCTGTGCGATAAGTTGCCAGGTTTAGAACAGGCAGAGAAGGTCGGGAAGGCGGCGCGAGAGATTGCGCACGCGGACTATGGGTGGGATCAGCTCGTCTCGCAGCTCCGGCCACAGGTGCGAGCTTAGGCTGCTGATGTGGCAGCGATGCTGAGCGTAGAGTTCGGGCATTTGTGACCAACGCCCTGTTTCGTCTCGATGGTCAAACTGCCGTCGTGACTGGTGCGTGCGGAAAGCTTGGACCCGTGTGGGCGGAGGCACTGCTACATGCGGGCGCCCGCGTGGCTGCACTGGAGCTCGCGGGTGCGCTGGAGTCGGAGGCGTACAGAGCCGTGGCACTTCACGCTGGAGACCGGCTGAGCCGGTTCGACTGTGACGTGACGAGCCGAGTCTCGATTGAACGTGCCGTCGAATCCCTCGTTCGCGAGATGGGAGAGCCTGGGGTTCTGGTCAACAACGCTGGTGTGGATCAACCGCCAGATTCTGGCGGGAACCGGTCGCGCATTGAGGATTGGCCTGCAGATCAGTTTCGACGGATGGTGGAGGTCAATTTGTTGGGGACCTTCCAGGTGACGCAGGTGATCGGCGGCGGGATGGCCGCCCGGGGCGCTGGCTCCGTCGTCAATATCGGTTCGCTGTACGCTTCGGTTTCACCGGATCAGCGGTTCTACGATCATTTGTCGGGAACTCTTCCGTTTTTGAAGTCGCCAGCCTACGGTGCATCGAAGGCAGCTGTGGTGAACATGACGGCGTATTTCGCCACGTTGTGGGGAAAGCTGGGCGTACGCGTCAACACGTTGTCCCCTGGTGGTGTCATGGCGGGACAGGACGAGCAGTTCACGGACAAGTATTGCGCGCGTGTTCCACTCGGACGAATGGCGCACTCTGATGATCTGAGGGGACCGTTGGTGTTTCTCGCATCGTCCGCGTCGTCCTACGTCTCGGGGCATGAGTTGAGAGTGGACGGTGGATTCACTGCTTGGTGAGTGCCGAGGTGCGATGCCCTCGATCGCGCACAAGCGTGAGCGCTGCCCCTCGTGCGGTACGCCGGTACTATGCTGACGTCGGAGGTCGTCCCGTGCTTGAACGCCTAGGGTGGCATCGACTGGCAGCGCGGGACGCCGAGGCGCGTCGCAGGCACGTCATACGGATCAGGAAGTCCGGCAAGCGGACAGACAGGGCATTGTGAACGCAATCGGACCGATCAATCCTGAAACCGTCGGAGGAGACCTTCGATCCGTTCCGGCGGTCGTTCCGAATCAGCTCGGTAGCCGGGACGCAGGCGCGAGTGACGGCCGCACGTTTTCCAAGACCGACCCTTCCACGGGTCTGGCCATCTGTCTGGTTGCGAGATCTAATGCCAGCGACGTGTCGCGTGCCGTGGAGATTGCAAAGAAGGCGCAGCCCGCCTGGGCCGCGATGACGGTTGTCGCACGCGGCGACATCCTTCGCCAGATTGCGCTACTCATGCGTGAGCGCCGAGGGGACATAGCGGAGCTGGTTGCGAAAGAGACGGGCAAGTCGCGCAAAGACGCGCTCGGTGAAACCGACGCGGCGATTGAGATGGGCTTCTTTGTCGCCGGCGAGGGCCGACGGTATTACGGTCACACAACCACCAGCGCGGTGCCACACAAGTCCGCGATGACGGTTCGCCAGCCGCTCGGCGTCGCCGGTTTGATCATAGCGGCCAATACACCGATCGCGAATGTTGCGTGGAAGGCTTTTCCGGCGCTGCTATGCGGGAACGCTGCCGTGATGAAAGCGTCGGAGGACACGCCGCTGTCCGCCTGGGCGTTTGGTGTGCTGGCCAGGGAAGCTGGTGTGCCCGACGGTGTCTATTCCACGCTGCACGGTTTCGGCGAGGAGGCAGGCGCGCCACTCGTCGAGCACCCAGATGTGGATGTCGTCAGCTTTACGGGCTCGTGCGAGGTGGGTCGATGGATCGCCGAGACGGCGGGTCGGCGTCTCGCCAAGACGTGCCTTGAACTGGGTGGGAAGAACCCGCTCATCGTCTGTGACGACGCGGACCTGGAGAATGCGGTGAAGTGGACCATCGGTTCGGCGTTCAGCAATGCCGGGCAGCGTTGTGCCGCGGGCAGCCGCATTATCGTGTTCGATGAGGTCTACGATGCGTTCACAGGGTTGCTGCTCGATGCTGTGGAAAAGCTGAAGGTCGGCACGAGCGACACGGACGACTTTGGCCCGGTCATCAATGAGGGGCAAATGACCTCGATGCTGGCGTCGGTGGAACGTGCGAAGGCGGCCGGCGCGACGGTGCTCGCGGGTGGTCACCGTCTGAGCGGCCAGACATACGGCGAGGGGTACTTTGTCGCTCCGACGCTGGTCGCGCACGTCGGACCGAACGACGAGATCTCTCAGAGCGAACTCTTCGGGCCGATCACGTCTCTGTATCGAGTGCAGGATTTCGAGGAAGCCATCGCGCTCGCCAACGATTCTCCCTTTGGGCTCACGGCGTCGATCCATACGAAAGACCTGAATCGTGCGATGACGTTTGTGTCGCGGATTCAATCCGGAGTGGCGGTTGTCAACGGCGGTACCTACGGTAGCGAGCCGCACGTACCGTTTGGCGGTTTGAGGCAGTCGGGCAACGGATGGCGGGAGGCCGGGACGCAGGCGCTCGATGTGTACTCTGATTTAAAGACCGTCTACATCAACCACGATCCCAATCAGGTGTAGAGCCCACTGCCGTCCGCGCCACCTGCACTGATGCCTTCACTCGTCGCCCTTATTCCCGCCAGGCAGGGCTCCAAGCGGGTTCCCGGTAAGAACGTGCGCCTGCTCGGCGCACATCCAGTGCTGGCGTATACGATTGCCACGGCGCTCGAAAGCGGCGTCTTCGAATCGGTGATTGTCTCGACAGACTCGGAGGAGATTGCCTCGATCGCGCGGCACTATGGCGCCGAGGTGCCTTTCCTGCGTCCGCAGCAGTTTGCCGGTGATACGTCTCCGGACATCGATTGGCTCGAGTACACGATGGCGGAGCTGAAGCGGAGTGGACGGCAGTGGGATTGCTTTAGCCTACTGCGCCCGACGAGTCCATTTCGGACAGCGGCCACCATCCGCCGAGCCACGGCACAGTTCATGGCACAGCATGGCGTCGACTCGCTCCGGGCCGTCGAGAAATGCGCTCAGCACCCCGGCAAGATGTGGGTCATTGATGGCGATCGGATGGCGCCACTGCTGCCGCCAGGGCCGGGCGGACACCCGTGGCACAGTACGCCGTATCAAGCACTACCACCCGTGTACGTACAGAATGCGTCACTTGAGATCGCCTGGACGCGCGTGGTGGTTGAAGAGCGGACGATCGCCGGTAAGGTCCTGGTGCCTTTTCTGACCGAAGGCTACGAGGGATTTGACATTAACGACCCGCGCGACTGGATGGTGGCCGAACGCCTGATGGCGAACGGCGAGGCAGAGCCAACCCAGGTGCCGCAGGTCCCGTACGGAGCACCATGGGCGAACAGCAGCTAGACCAGGTTACCAGCGACGAGCTTACCTACGTTCCAGCGTCCGAATGTCGCCGGTTACTGGACACGCGTCTCCCGGCGCACGACGCTGCAGCGGCATTCGCGGCGGTTGCTCGAATCAATACGCTCTACATGATCGCGAAAGCGTGGTCCGGGCATATTGGCACCAGCTTCAGCTCGCTCGACGTCATGAGTTGGCTGTTTCTCAACGAAGTGCGGGATCTCGACAAAGGCCCCGACGCGTGCGACATCTTCTTCTCCTCGAAGGGCCACGACGCTCCCGCGTTGTATGCGGTCCTCATCGGGTTGGGGCTGCTGCCGGAGGAAAAGATCGATCATCTTCGACGTCTCCACGGCCTTCCCGGTCATCCGCATGTGGAGACTCCGTATATTCAGGCCAATACAGGTTCGCTTGGAATGGGTATTTCCAAGGCCAAAGGCATGGCGATCGCGAATCGTCTCGCCGGTCAGCCACGTCGGATCTTCGTGCTGACCGGTGACGGCGAGCTTCAGGAGGGGCAGTTCTGGGAGTCGCTCGGTTCGGCGGCCAGACAGCGTCTTGGTGAAATCGTCGTGATTGTCGACCACAACAAGATCCAGTCTGATACCTGGGTCGAGCACGTTGGTGATCTTGGAGATCTGACGGCGAAGCTCGAAGCATTCGGCTGGCATGTCAGTCGGTGCGACGGTCACGATGTCGCCGCCATCGACCGAACCTTTCGGTTGCTCGATGGCATCACCGACCAGCCGAAGGTCGTGGTGGCAGACACGGTCAAAGGCCAGGGGGTGTCCTTCATGGAAGGTCCATCGATGAAGGCTGGCGAGTTGTACGCCTATCATTCTGGCGCGCCGACCGAAGCCGAATACGCAGACGGCTCCAGGGAATTGCTCGAGCGCGCCCGCAGCCTCTTTCAGGCATCCGGATTGGGTGAGTTGGCCACAAGGCAGAGTCGGCGTCCCGCGCGCCGGGAACCTCGGATGACCCAGAACCTCATCGGCGCTTACAAGGACGCGCTCGTCGCACAGGCTGGTCGGCATCCAGGCCTCGTCGTACTTGATGCGGATCTCGTCAAGGACTGCGGCCTGTTGCCGTTCGCACAGAAGTATCCCGATCGATTTTTCGAATGCGGCATCGCTGAGCAGGACATGGTGTCGATGGCGTGCGGACTAGCCAAACGTGGCGCGCTTCCGGTCGTACACTCGTTTGCGTGCTTTCTCTCGGCGCGGCCCAATGAACAGATCTACAACCAGTGCAGCGAGGGCTCGAAGGTCCTCTACGTTGGTTCCTTGGCGGGCCTGCTGCCGGGGGGACCCGGTCACTCGCACCAATCCGTGCGCGACATCGGCGCGTTAGGGTCCATTCCGGAGCTGCTCATGGCCGAGCCCTCGGTCGAAGACGAAGTACACGCATTGTTTGAGTACTTGGTCGACTCACTTGCTGAGAGCTCGTATTTGCGGCTCGTGTCGGTCAAGTGGCCGGTGCCATTCAGCTATCCCTCTGGTCAGCGCGTGCAGCGCGGGCAAGGATGGGTCGTGCGAGAAGGCCACGATCTTGTCGTCATTGGTTATGGGCCGTGGCTGTTGTCCAACGCATGGCATGCCATCGAAGGACTCAGTCACGCCAGCGGTATGACGATTCGCCTGATCAATCTGCCGTGGCTCAATCGCCTTGACCCGGCATGGCTGAGGGAGGCCATTGGAGACTGCCGGTCTGTGGTGTTGCTCGACAACCATTACACGCACGGTGGACAGGGAGAGATGCTGGCGGCTGAGATCGCGGGGCTCGCATTGGACCCGGTGGCGCGTGTCACGCGCGTGGGCGTCACGGAACTGCCGGTGTGCGGCACCAACGACGAGGTGCTCGCGTATCACGGTCTCGATATCGCTTCGCTGATGAAATCCTTCAGGGCGGCACTGGGTAGTCGTTTGCCACGCGCCGAAGTGCCCCTCGCATGACGGTGTTGTTTTGGGACATCGACGGCACGCTCCTAACAACCGCAAGAGCGGGAGTATTCGCCTGGGAGGACGCGGTGCGGGACCTGACAGGCCGTGAATTTGAGTTGGTGAGCATGCGCATTGCAGGCCTGACCGACTTCCAGATCGCCGAGCGGACTTTTGAAACACTCGGGATCGAGGCGGATGACACGTTTCTGCGCCGTTTCGTCGATCGCTACGGTGAACTCCTGCCGACGAGTCTCCCGAGAAAGCAAGGGAGTGTGATGCCGAACGTGCGCGAGATACTGGAGCACTTGCGCGAGCGACCTGATGTCCGGTCGTATCTGCTCACGGGCAACACGCGCGCTGGGGCACTGGCCAAGCTGACGCATTACAACTTGACCCAGTTCTTTCCAGATGGTGCGTTTGCTGAGGACACGGGTGACCGAGGCTCGATCGCGCGTCGGGCACTGGCGCTGGCGAAGCTCAACGGCGACGTCGACGAGAAGCGGACCTTCGTCATTGGCGACACGCCGCATGATGTCGAATGCGCCAGAGCCATCGACGCGCGCACGATTGCGGTGGCGACCGGTGGCTACACGTTCGACGAGCTCCAGGCGCATCAGCCGTGGTGCGTGTTACGCGAGTTGCCGCAGGTATATGAGTTTATGAAGCTGATCGACAACGTGGACGGGTCCGCTATTCCGCCGGTCAGACGCATCGTCTCCTGATGAAGCAGTTCGTTCGTCGCGTTCCTGCGCTGTGGCGCGCGACCAGGCTGGCTCGACGGTGGTACCACGCTAGGCGGGGCGCCTACCCGGAGTGGCAATCACTGTTGGCGGCAGATGCCGCACTGTGGGGCTCTGCCAAGAATGCTGCCCAAGGGGGACCGCGTGTACTGATGGCAACCGCCATCGGCTCTTACGCCCACGCCGTGACTCTCGAGAGTGCGGTCGCGGCGGCCCTAACCTTCCGTGGTGCCGAGGTGCATGCTTTTTTGTGCGACGGTGTGATGACCGCCTGCGCAGAGTGCGAGGCCTCGCTGTATCCCGATGTCGACAAGTTCGTGGCACATGGGCCGAGCCGAGATCTGTGTCGCGACTGTGCCTGGCCGGCCGAACGTGTCTACGCACAACTGGGGCTCAAGGTCCATCGCTATAGCGAGTGGGTGACGGTGGATGATCGCGCTCAGGCCAGACAGACGGCCGACGCGCTGCCCATGGACGGGATCAGAACGTTTGTGAGCGAAGGGCTACACATCGGTGAGCACGCTCACGCAGGGGCGCTGCGTTTCTTCGCAACCGGTTCACTGGACGCTGAGCCGGAGGCGGAACCGGTCCTACGGCGTTATCTCGAGTCCGCAATGTTGACAGCATCGGCCTCACGTCGGCTCATGCGCGCGGTTGGGTTCTCCTCGGCTGTCTTCACCCACGGCATCTACGTTCCCTGGGGAATCGTCAGTGAGGTGGCTCGCCGAGAGGGCGTGTCCGTCGCGACGTGGAATGTGGCCTACCGCAAGCGTCGGTTCATTTTCAGCCACGACGACACGTATCACCACACGCTGATGAACGAGCCGAGCGAGCACTGGGAACAGCGTGAGCTGTCGTCAGCCGAAGAACGCGATCTGACGAATTACCTCGTCAGCCGCCGCGAGGGATTGTTCGATTGGATCGTGTTTCACCGGGCGCGTCGCCAGGACCCTCAAGAGATCGCCGGCCGAATCGGACTCGACCCGTCCAAGCCGGTCATTGGCCTGCTCACGAATGTGACATGGGACGCGCAGCTGCACTACCCGGCAAACGCGTTTCCAGACATTGTCGAGTGGCTGGTCCAGACGTGTGAGTATTTCGGTACACGATCGGATCTTCAGTTGCTCATCCGGGTGCATCCAGCCGAGATCAGTGGCTTCCCACCGTCGAGGCAGCCTATTCTGGCGGAGCTACGCAAGCGCATACCAGAGCTTGCTCCAAACATTATTGTGGTGCCCCCGGATAGCGACATGAGCACGTACGCGCTGATGTCGCTGTGTAATTCCGCAATTATCTATGGCACGAAGATGGGCGTGGAGCTGACGAGCGTGGGCCTTCCTGTCGTGGTTGCGGGTGAGGCCTGGATCCGCAACAAGGGACTCACGCATGACGCCAGCTCGCCCGCGGAGTATTTCCGCATTCTCGCGGGACTGCCGTTCGCGGGACGGCTGGGTGCCGCTCAGCACAGCCGAGCGAGGCGCTATGCATATCACTTCTTTTTCAATCGCATGATTCCGCTGCCGTTCATTGATCCCAAGGCGGGATACCCGATTTACCGGCTCAAGCTCGACCGACTCCAGCATCTGCTGCCAGGGGCGTCACGTGGACTTGATGCGATCTGCGATGGGATTTTGAGACAGCGGCCCTTCGTCCTTCACGCTTCGGATCCTTCGACCGCGGCGTTGGCAGGTTCCACGGGTAGCTAAGACAGCGTGCTGATATTTCTTGCAATGGTGTTTCTGGTTGCCACCGTCTGCAGCCTTGCTGGCGGTGCGGTGGTCCGACGATTCGCGGCGGCCAGCGGTGCCGTCGTTCCGCCGCGGCCCGATCGGTGGCATACATCCCCAACACCAACCATGGGGGGATTGGCGATTGCTGGAGGCACGGTCGCAGGGTTTTCTGTGATCGCGGCTCGGCCAGAGCTCTTCGGTACGTCGACCGAATGGTATGCGGTTCCGCTGGCGGCGCTCGGCATGTTCGTCGTTGGTGTGCTGGACGATCGTCTTCAACTCTCGCCGTTGGCCAAGCTTGTGGCATCGCTCGCGATTGGAGCCTTTCTGGTATTTGTCCTGGCTGGTGCCGGGCCCAGTGGTGCGCTGCCGTCATTATTTACACTCGTGGCGACGGTCTGGTTTGCGGGCATTTGTCATGCCACGAATCTGCTCGACAACATGGACGGCCTCGCCGCCGGCATAGGGCTCATCGCCGCGATATTTCTGGCTGCGTTACTCGGCGATTTTCTCGGACCGGCCCTCATCGTGCTCCTGACGGCGTTGTCTGGCGCTCTGCTGGGATTTCTGTACTGGAATCGCAGCCGCGCGCGCCTGTTTATGGGCGACTCTGGCAGTTTGTTTATCGGCGCCTTGCTCGCGGGGGCGTCACTGGTGCCGGTGTACAACGCACCGCTCGCGTTTATCAGTCCCGCGGTGATCGTGGTGTTGATTCTCATCGTGCCCCTCTTCGACACCGGATTCGTGCTCGTGCTGCGTCGCCTGGCGGGGCGCAAGGCGACGAAGGGCGGAACGGATCACGTGTCACATCGACTCGTGTCGCTGGGCTTTTCCGATCGAAGCGCCGTGCGGATTCTCTACCTCCTGGGCCTGGGTGGGGGTGGCACGGCCTGGGTGCTCTTGCGCGGCAGTGGTGTCGAACCGATGCTGCCGCTGGTCGCCCTGTTTGCCGTAATGTTGTTTCTTGTCGGAATTTATCTTGCCCGCGTGCCGGCCTATGATGCGGGGGATTTCGTCGCGCTACAGAAATCATCGTTCGCACCATTTCTGACGGACCTGGCGTTTCGCTGGCACGTGGCGGAGGTGATGCTCGACATGGTGCTCATCGCCGTGTGCTACTACCTCGCCTTTCGCCTTCGGTTCGAGGGGGAAGATTTCGATCAGTTTCTTCCCACCTTCACTGCGACGTTGCCGGTCGTCCTCGGCTGTAAGCTCGCGGCCCTCTACGGCTCCGGCCTTTATCAGCGGTCCTGGTCGACCTTTGGTTTGCGTGACCTGACCGTGGCGCTGCGCGGGGTCTGGATGGGATCGCTGTTGTCGATCCTGATCGCCGCATATTTGTATCGCTTCGAAGGGTTCTCGCGGGCAGTGTTTGTGCTGGATGCGCTGCTGCTAAGTGTCGCCATTGTCTCGACCCGCGCGTCTTTCCGATCAATGAATCTGGTCGCCGCTACTCGTAGCAAACGCAGTCGTCGCGTGCTGGTGTACGGCGCTGGCGCGTTCGGACAGACGCTTGTCAGAGAAATGCGTGCCAACGCTCTATGGAACATGAATCCGGTCGCGTTCATTGATGACGACCCCACGAAAACGCACCGCTGGATTATGGGTGTTCAGGTCCGCGGCACCGTTGAAGAGCTGGAGGGTACGATGCGCCGCTATTCCGCTGACGAGGTGATTCTGAGCAGTCCCTCTATCGATGGTGAGGTTGAGCAACGCATTCGTGACCTGTGCACGCGCCTTAGTCGTCCAGTGCGGCGCCTGTACATGGACATTCGGTAGGATGTGGCCCGACCGAACGAAGAGTCCAGGTTGATTGTGCGGTCTTCGTGGGATGCTGCCGTTCATGCGTGACGACTGACCGTTGACCGATATGCTGCGAATCGGCATCGACGGCCGCGCGTTTGCTTCTCCGGCGGCCGGTGTCCGTCGGTACGTGAATGGCTTGACACGTGCGCTGCTCGTCCTGGATGAGCCGCTGTCTGTTATGGCGCTCGGGGGGACGGACCCGAGCGTGTTGCCAGACGGAGTTGGCCACGTTGACGAGCCTCCGCATCCTCCCACCAACCTCGGCTGGTCGCTGGCTGGTCTTCCCCTGGCTGCTCGACGCGCCGCTGTCGATGTCGTGCACGCCCCGGCATATACCGCGCCGTTGTGGTCACCGGCGCCGGTGGTGCTCACAATTCATGATGTGAGTTACCAGCGGCATCCGCACTGGTATCCCTATCGGCGCGACTGGGCGCGGAGAGCCTTTTATCGGTGCAGCGCCCACGCCGCCTCGCATCTTCTGACAATTTCTCGTTTTTCCGCGACAGAAATTACGGCAGCCTACGGCATTCCTGCCGAACGTATGACCGTGACGCCGCTGGGAGTCGACAAGGCGTTCGCACCGGCTGATTCGGACGAGCTGGGCGAGCTTCCGCCCCGCGTTCATCAGCCGTACCTCCTGCACGTGGGCGACCTGCACGAACGGAGAAATCTGGCGATGCTCGTTGGTGCGGTGCTGGAGGCACGTCAACATATTGACAGAACGCGCCCGGTGCTGTCGCTCGTGTTGGCTGGTGCGGATAGGGGTGTCGGTGACTCGCTGCGCGGGATCGCCGAGCGGGCGGGAGCGGCTGACGCGGTGGTTCAACTCGGTTCGGTCGGAGAGGCACAGCTCCGAATGTTGTATGCCGGCGCCACGGCGCTCGCGTACCCGTCGCTCTACGAGGGCTTCGGATTGCCGCTGGTCGAGGCGATGGCGTGCGGAATACCGGTCATCGCGTCAGATGCCGCGTCGATGCCGGAGGTGCTGGGTGACGCCGGGATGCTTGTTGACCCTGCCGATTGTCAAGCATGGACGAGCGCAATTATTGACGTCGTGACGAGCCATCAGGCGCGTGCACGTCTTCGCGCGGCTGGCTTGCGGCGTGTGGCCGAATTCACGTGGGCACGCACGGCAATACTCACGCTGGAAGCGTACCGGCGGGTGCTCAGACGATGAACGCAGCATCGTGACCCGAGGGATCCACTTCGCGGCTCTGGACCGGAGTCTGGAGCCGCCAACCCAACACCTTGGTCCGGAGGTGTCGATTGTCATCGTCACGTGGAATGGCCGCCAGTACCTGGACCCCTGCCTGCGCGCCGCTGAGGCGCAGCAGGGTATAAGCACCGAGATCATTGTCGTCGACAATGGGTCGACCGATGGGAGCGCCGAGTTCGTGCGCACTAGGTTTCCGCACGTCCGCGTGGTCGGACTCACCGAGAATCGCGGATTCGCTGGTGGCAACAATGCGGGCGCGCAGCAGGCCCGCGGTGAGTACGTCGCGTTTCTCAACAACGATACAGTCGCCGAATCGACCTGGCTTCGTGCGCTGCGAGCTGGCATCGAATTGAGCGCTGGTTTTGCGCTTGTGACATCGCGAATTGTGTACATGCACGACCCCGGCGTCATTGACAGCGCCGGTGACGGCTTGTTGCGATGGGGCGGTGCGTTCAAACGGCATCACGGGGAGGCCGCCGATCGGGCAGGGGCCACGACAGAAGTATTCGGGGTGTGCGGAGCTGCGTGTTTGATGCCGAAGGCGGTCTTCGACGAGCTCGGAGGATTCGACGATCAGTTCTTTGCGTCCCACGAAGACGTGGATTTGTCGTACCGGGCGCGTTTGCGAGGGTACCGGTGTCGATACGTCTCGGACGCGACAGTTCGTCACCACGGCAGCGCGACTCTCGGAACGGTCAGTGCGCGAGCGGTCTTCCAGGGGCAACGCAATTTGGAGTGGATGTATCTGAAGAACACTCCGGCGTCGTTACTTGCGCGAACCCTACTTGGGCATTTCCTGTATACGGCGGCCGCCGCCGTTCACTTCGCACGGATGGGCCTGTTGATGACGTTTGTCAGCGCAAAGGCGTCGGCCATCACTGGGCTGCCCGCATTACTGCGGAAGCGTGTTGCGGTTCAAAGGACTCGCACGATAGGCGCGGCCGAGATCGAGCCACATCTGGAGCGACGATGGTTCGTCGCGAAGGTGCGCGAAAAGCAATTCGACTCGCGACTCGCGGAGGACAAGCGGTGACACCGCCGCAGATCAGTGCGATTCTTGTCAACTACAACGCAGGGCGCGAGTTGGCCCGTGCCCTGCGATCGATCGCGGATGAGCTTGCGGACCAGCGATGGGAGGCGGTTGTTGTCGACAACGCGTCTTCCGACGGCAGCGCGGAGGTGGTCGCCGCTTTTGCCCCGAACGTGCTCTTGCAACGCAACGAGCGGAACACCGGCTTTGCGCGCGGCGTGAATCAGGGGCTCGCGGCGACGTCTGGCTCGCTCGTACTACTGATGAATCCCGACTGCCGACTTGTGAGTGGCGCCTTCGGCATGCTCAGACGTGAGCTTGAGCGCTCGCATTCGTACGCCATCGCCGGCCCGCGGATTCTCAATCCTGACGGTACGGTCCAAGGGAGTGCCAGAGGTGATCCGGATATGTTTACCGGGCTGTTCGGTCGGACCACTATGTTGAGGCGTCTGTTTCCGGATCTCGCCGTTGCGAGACGAAACGTTGTGAGCGGTGATGGTGCACGTAGCGGAGACGGGAGCGTGACCGTCGACTGGCTCTCTGGCGCGTGCCTGCTTGCGCGTCGCGACGCACTGCAACGCGTGAACGGATTCGACGAGCGGTACTTCCTGTACTGGGAAGACGCGGACCTTTGCAGACGCCTGCGAGAACTCGGCGTACAAGTGCGCTACGTGCCGGCCGCTACCGCCGTTCATCGGGTCGGCCAGTCAAGCCGCGGTGTCCGGGCGTCGTCGATACGGGCTTTTCATGAAAGCGCGTATCTCTACTATGCGACGCATGTCGCCTCAGGCTCGCCACCGAAACGGCGTCTGGCGAGGATACTGTTGGCTGTTCGGTGCTGGCTACATCTTCGCTTGGGCATCCAGGACACGCCAGACGGGCGCGTGGGAGCGGTCGATGCCTGACGCGCCCGCGTTTAGAGCACATCCTCCACTAGACTCGCCACGCGCTCACCGATAGCCAGGCACGCCGTGAGTCCTGGCGATTCGATCCCCGCCGCCTGAATCAGGCGCTCGCACTGCCGATCCTGCGCCACCCAGAAGTCAGCGAATGGTACCCCTGGAGGGCTGAGCTTCGGTCGGATACCACTGCCCCCAAGGCGAAGATCTGTCAGGCGCAGTTCCGGCAGCAGCGAACGAGCGGGCGCGAGAAAATGTTCGAGCGGGAAGCGGTCGGACTCGTAGTCGTGCTTGCTGGACTGGAAGCGGGCCGTCGGTCCTAGAGTCACGGTCCCGTGAGTGGTTATCGTCAAGTGCACGCCGAGGGAGTGTCCAGATGCAGGCGGAAGGGGGTAGACGAGCCCGTTGAGCAGCGGCCACTTCGATCCGACGATCTCCGCGTACTCTCCGCGGGATGGAAAGATGGTGAAGATTTCACCGCCTAGGGTGGCGGAGACCTCGTCGGCGTAGAGTCCAGCCGCATTGACGACCACCCGCGCGAGGATGCGCTCAGCCGGTGTGCGAAGCTCAAGGCCGTCGGCACGACGCTCCGCACCAAGCAGCGGAGTGCCGGGCAGGATCGTGGCGTCACCGTCTGCGCAGAGACTCTCAAGCGTGCGGATCAATGCCTCGGCCTCCACAATCCCTGTATTCGGGGAGTAGAGTGCGGCGATTGCGCGTATGTTCGGTTCTCGCGCTCGGACGAACCGCTCGTCGACGATTTCGAGACCAGTGACGCCATTCGCCTCACCGAGTAGCCTGATCGCTTGCAGGCCCTCAGCCTCATCGGGGGTGGAGGCAACGATGAGCTTTCCGCATCGTTTGTGAGGCACGCCATACAGGTCGCAAAACTCGTATAGCAGCCTCGCACCCTCGACACAATACTGAGCCTTGAGTGTTCCCGTTGGGTAATACAGTCCCGCATGAATCACCTGGCTGTTACGGGTGCTACTGCCGGTGCCGGGTCGGCGTTCGCGCTCGAGGACGCAGACGCTGAGCCCGCGCCGTGCGATCGCCCACGCTGCCGCGAGGCCTACTACTCCAGCTCCGATGACCGCCGTGTCTATCCGGGACGTGCCGTCCATATGCTCAAAAATGGTACGATATCGAGTTTGCGAGTGACTGTAGCTGGCGGATAGGGAGAGCTATGACTGGCCCAGTGCTCATCGTCGGCGCGGCTGGTCGGCTCGGTGCGTCGGTTGTCAATGCGTTCGTCGGCGCCGATGTGATCGCGCATACGAGGGCGACCCTCGACATCGCTGATCCGGAAGCGGTACGCGCGGTGGTAGGCGAGGCGGCGCCAACGGCCATCATTAACTGCGCGGCATTTAACGACGTGGATGGCGCTGAGGACGATCCGACAAGTGCTTTCGCGGTCAACGCTTTCGCGGTACGAAGCCTGGCTCGCGCGGCGGAGGCATGCGGAGCACCATTTGTCCATTTTGGCACCGACTTCGTGTTCGACGGCGAGGCAACTGAGCCATATTCTGAGTCCGCCACCCCCGCGCCTCGAAGCGTCTACGGACTCAGCAAGTTGCTCGGCGAATGGTTTGCGCTCGACGCCCCGCAGGGGTTCGTTCTTCGGGTTGAGAGCCTGTTTGGCGCTCCGGTGGGATGGACGGGCCGCGCAAGCTCGTTAGACTCTATCATCGCGGGTCTCAAGGAGGGCCGCGAGGTGAGGGTGTTCACCGACCGGGTTGTGTCGCCGAGCTATGTGCCCGATATCGCCCACGCCGTCAAGCACCTGCTCGAGGCCGATGCGGCACCCGGCCTGTACCATTGCGTAAACTCCGGGTACGCGACATGGCACGAAGTCGCGGAGGAAGCCGCACGCGTGCTTGGTGTGGAGCCAAGGTTTCAATGCGTGACGATGGGCGACGCGGTGTTTCGAGCGCCACGCCCTCGATATTGCGCGCTGGATGGTGGAAAGCTCGTGGAGGCAGGATTCAGGATGCCGCCGTGGAACGAGGCGTTGCGGCGTTGGCTCACGAGCGCCGCAAGCGGCAAGTTAACATAGATCAAATTTATGACGAAGCGGGCGATCATCACGGGCATCACAGGGCAGGACGGTTCGTATCTTGCCGAATTGCTGCTCAGCAAGGGATACGAGGTGACCGGCATCGTGCGCCGGTTGAGCGCAACGAATTTCTGGCGGATTGAGCACCTACTCGATCGAATCAGCCTTCGGCCTGCCGACCTTCTCGATCAGCTGTCAATCATCCGCGTGGTGCAGGACGTCAAGCCGCACGAGATTTACAACCTCGCAGCCATGTCCTTCGTGCCCGCCTCGTGGGACCAGCCGTTGCTCACGGGTGAATTCAACGCGCAGGGCGTGACGCGCGTGCTGGAGGCGGTTCGCCATGTCGACGCCGACATTCGCATCTATCAGGCCTCGTCCAGTGAAATGTACGGGCGCGTGCGTGAGGTGCCGCAGACGGAGATGACACCCTTCTATCCGCGGAGCCCGTACGGAGTGTCGAAGGTGTTTGGGCACTACATCACCGTGAACTACCGCGAGAGCTATGGCATCTTCGCCGCCTCGGGAATTTTGTTCAACCACGAGTCGCCGCGCCGTGGACTTGAGTTTGTCACCCGGAAGGTGACCGACGGTGTTGCGCGCATCAAGCTTGGGCTCTCCAGTCACCTGGGCCTCGGCAACCTTGACGCCTGTCGGGACTGGGGCTTCGCCGGGGACTACGTTCGTGCGATGTGGCTCATGCTGCAGGAAGACACCGCCGCCGACTACGTTATTGCCACGGGTGTCTCGCATTCGGTGCGGGATCTCGTAGAGTGTGCGTTCAGCCATGTCGGGCTCGATTGGCAGAAGTTCGTCCAGCTTGACCCTGCCTTCTTGCGACCGGCGGAGGTGGACCATTTGATTGGTGATGCGTCTCGAGCGCAAAAAAGTCTTGGATGGGAACCGACGGTCAATTTTGAGCAGCTCGTTGCCATGATGGTCGATGCGGATGTCGCGCGCCTCTCGGCGTAGACACGATCATGATGGGAAGGAGCACATGAGCCAAGGGGACACGGCGGGCTTGAAGGGAAAGATTCGGGATCGCAGGGCGCGGATCGGTGTGATCGGTCTGGGCTACGTGGGGCTGCCGTTGGCGGTCGAGTTTGCCAAGAAAGGCTTCGACGTGACCGGCTTCGACGTCGATACCTCTAAAACAGACGAGATCAATACGGGCCGAAGCTACATCCTTGACGTCAACACCGAGGACGTGAAGGCGTGCGTCGAGGCTGGGCGGCTGAGGGCGACCACCGACATGGCCGGTCTGAAGGACATGGACGCCATAGACATCTGCGTTCCGACGCCGTTGCGAAAGACGAAAGATCCCGACCTGTCCTATGTCATTCAGGCCGTCGATGCGGTCAAGGCGAACCTGAAGCGGGGCCAGCTCGTCATTCTTGAATCGACCACGTATCCGGGAACGACCGATGAAGTCGTCCAACCGGCGCTCGAAGAGAATGGCCTTAGGGCGGGCACCGATTTTCACCTCGCGTTTTCGCCTGAACGCGTGGACCCGGGCAACCCGGATTTCGACACGCGCACAATCCCGAAGGTGGTCGGAGGCTTCGACAAGCGAAGCACGGAGCTGGCGTCAGATCTGTACGGTTCGATCGTCGACACTGTTGTATCGGTCAGTTCAACGCGGGTGGCCGAAATGGTCAAGCTACTTGAGAACACGTTTCGCGCGGTCAACATAGGCCTCGTCAACGAAATCGCCCTGATGGCCCACCGGATGGACATCGACGTCTGGGAGGTGATCGACGCGGCAGGTACCAAGCCATTCGGTTTCATGCCGTTCTACCCGGGGCCTGGTCTTGGCGGACACTGTATCCCGATCGATCCGTTCTATCTATCCTGGAAGGCGCGCCAAAGCGGCTTCGAGTGCCGTTTCATTGAGCTGGCCGGGCAGGTCAATGCGTCAATGCCTTCGTATGTCGTCGAACGGGTTGGCGAGGCGCTGAATACCAAAAAGAAATCCGTGAACGGCTCCAGGATCCATCTTTTCGGTGTCGCGTACAAGCGAGACGTCAGCGACATGCGTGAATCGCCGGCGCTCGACGTCCTTGAGCTGCTGTCCCGGCGCGGCGCGATGCTGAGCTACACCGATCCGTTTGTTCCGACGTTGCGACATGGCGCCATTGACTTGATCTCCGTACCAGAAAATCAGGCTGGGGAGGGGATCGACTGCGCGGTCATTTGTACGAATCACGGCGTGTTCGATTACGGCGGCATCGTAGATCACTTTCCCATTGTGGTTGACACTCGCAACGCGCTGAAGGGTATCGAGGCGACGCACGTGTTCCGGCTGTAGTGTGATGTTGCGCACGGAGTGGCAGGAGGCGTCGCTGATCACGAATATCACGTCCCTTTCGGTGACTCATGGCCCGAGTGCGTGACTGGGGGCGTTCGGCCCTGGGCTGCGCATTGCTCGCCTGGAGTCTTCTCGCGGCCATCTCGACGGCCAGAGACGGGCTGTCGAGGGAACCCGATCCGATAGCCGGACTGGAGGCAGAGTTTCGGGCGCTCGTCTTTGACCTGCCGCCGAGCGGGGTGATCGGCTATCTCGAGCGGCATAGCGATGCTGGCACCGACGACGCAGTGCGGATGTATTTTGCCGCACAGTATGCGCTGGTTCCCCGCATTGTCGTCGGACGCGTCGGTCCGGAATTTCTGATCGCGGCGCGAGGTACGGAGGACCCAGGCGGCGACACGCGCCTCGACGGCTATCACCTGATTGCTGGCTTCCCGAGCGGTCATCGCGTGTATCGGCGACTCGTCCCATGATCGGCGCCGCCGCCGGTTTCCTGCTCCCAGTCGCAGCCGTGTGGCTTGCGATTGTCGCGCTGCGGCTTCATTCCGGCATTCGATCACGAGCCGTTATCGCTGCGGTTGCCATCTGTATCGGTCTCGGCGTGTCCTCGCTGACCACCACATGGCTCCTGGCCCTCGGAATGTCAATCGGTCGCGTGTTCGTAGCAATCGATGCGTTGTTGTGGACGTCGATCGGCGCCTTTGCCTGGTGGTATGACCAGCGGGTCACCTCTGGGGGTCGGGGGCGGTCGGTCGTGATGTCCACCGTCCCGTCACGTGGGTTGACGACTGCTGATTGGCTGGTGCGTGGGGTATTCGGGATCGTCGCCGTGGCCGCGGTTGTTTCCGCCCTCTCAGCATTCATGGCAGCCCCCCACGGTGAGTGGGACTCCTGGGCTGTCTGGAACCAGAAGGCCCGTTTCTTGTACCTCGGGGATACCGGATGGAGGGCATTGTTTGCGATCGACTGGTCGAATCCCGGGCACCCATTGCTCGTGCCTATGACGGTTGCCCGATTGTGGGCGTATACCGGCGCCGAGTCGACGATCGTGCCAGCGACGGTGGGCGTGGTCTTTGGTGGCGCAATCGTTTCGGCGGTCATCGGCGCACTCGACACGCGTAGCGCGCGTGCATGGATCGCCGGCTCGGTGTTGCTCGCCGCTGGAACATTTGTTCAGCAGGTCGCATCCCAGCAAGCTGATGTGCCGTTTGCGTGTTTTCTTGTTGCGACGCTGATCGTGTTGAGGGATGTCGCCATGTCCAAGCGGGAGGGGCACGAAGGTTCCCGCTCGCTGCTGCTCGCTGGCACGCTCGCCACTCTGGCGGCGTGGACCAAGAACGAAGGTCTTGTTGTCGTCGTGGGCACGGCGTCGCTGGTTGGGTGGATGGCCCTTCGCGACGCACGGCCCTATCGAGCGGCATGGTGGATGGTAGGCGCTGCTCCAGCGATGATGACGCTCGTGTGGTTCAAGCTCCTCGTGGCACCCGTGGCGCCAGGGTATCTCGCGGAGGGCTCGACGGGTGGACTTCTGCTGGAGCGCTTCTTCGGAGCCGACCGTCATGCCATCGTCGGTGCGCTCCTGTGGCAGTACGCGAGCGCGTGGGGAGGTCCGCTGGCCAACGGCGTGGTGCTACTTGGGCTGGTTGCCGCGACTCTGGTGGCCGTTACGCGAGCCGGGAGATCGGGTCGCGCGATGCTGGGCGCCGTTGGTGTTTTGATTGCCAGCTACTACGTCGTCTACCTCCAGACGTCGATGGAAGTCGAATGGCTCATGATGACCACGTTCGACCGTCTGATGGTGCAAATCTGGCCCACGCTGGTGTTGGCGGCCTTCCTCACGCAGCGCGAATCGGCACCGGCTGCCGCCGCGGAGGCCGGAGGGCGGTAGGGTACGACTGACGGCTGACATTTTCAGCCAAATGATCATGCCGTCGCTGGTGTCAGGCGCTTCTCGTAGCTCAGAGGGAGCGGTCAGTGAATCAGACCTTCAATGTTGGCAAACGATACAACGAAGTGAGGATGAAGGAGCTTGCCGAATTGATGCAGGAGGCGTATGCGGATTGTACCGGCGAGGCGGCTCACCTGAATCATCGCATCGCCAATGTGTCCGGCATGGAGTTCTACGGCGAGGGCTATGAGGATTGCGATCGCAGAATGCCCAACCTGACCAAAGCCAAGGGGTTGCTGGGTTGGGAGCCGACGCGCTCCCTTAGGGAGACACTCCAGGAGACTGTTACGTATTGCTACGAGCAGTATCGCAACCGGCCAAAGGCACAGCGCGCGCCGGCTGTGTCGCAGACGTAAGTCGCGAGCGAACGCGGCTGTCGAGCAGCCGTTCGGAGCTGGGCACGCTCTATGCCGCCGTCGCTGAGTGTTTCTGTTCCTGCGTAAAATGCGGCAGCCACGATTCGGGGAGTCGTCGAGAAAAGTGCCGATGAGGCGTGGCAGACGATCGACGCCGTCCACGTGATTGACGATGGCAGCGTCGATGAGACCGCCGACGTCACGAAGCTGCTTGAGACAGAGTTCCCGAAGGTGCAGCTGCACTACCTCCATCCGAATCAGGGCTACGGCGAGGCGGTTCGTCAGGGCATAACTCGATGTCTCGCCACCGGTGGCGACTACGTGGCCTGCCTGCCCGCTGACGGTCAGTAGCCGTCAGAACAGCCCTGCGAGATTATCGAGTACATGCGGACTGTTGGCGTTGTCCTGCTACAGGGGTCTCGGCACAAGTCCGGCACGGCACTGAGAGGCGGAATGCCCATCTATAAGTAGGTGGCGGGGACGTGTCTGACGTGGCTCGAGAACCGGGTGTGTGGTTTGCGGATGACGGACTATCGTTCTGGGTTTATCATCTACAGCAGAAGGGCGTTTCTCACAGTGCCTATCGATCGGTTCAGCGGCTATTTCGATTGTGATCCGAAGTTTATTGCGTGGGCGTCAGGCAAGGGTCTTGTCGTCGATGAACTCGCCATCCCAACCCGGTACGCTGGCGAAGTCTCGCACTTGAATCCGATCTAGTACGGATTGCGGACTCTAGGGGTGATCTGTCGCTACCTGTGGGGGCGTTCTCGAACGTGAGCCCCAGCCGTGAAGTGAACGCTGGCGCTCTCGCGGCGCGTGCTTGGCCGTACGATCCTCGTGAAGGGAAAGAATCTCCTGTGGAGCGACATTGCCGAGAGCCGTAGACATCATCGTGCCCGTCTACAACGAAGAAGCCTGCGTAGACGAGTTCGTCGATCGTGTTTCCGCCGTTGGGCTACGCGAGGCGCTGATCTTCGTTGACAATGCATCGACTGACCTGACTGTTCAGCGTATAGAGAGTCAAGCAGACGTACGGCTCGTGCGGCACGACCGCAACGCCGGGTACGGCGCGTCGATTCGTGATGGAATCGCACGGTCCGGTGCGGCGGCCATCGTGATCATCGATGCCGACCTGGAGTACCCGCCCGAGTCAATCCCCGATCTGCTGGCGGCTCTCGATCGGCACCCTGTCGTGTACGGCTCACGCTTCCTCGGAAAGGGACAGCCAGACATGCCGTGGGTTCGCAGGTGCGGCAACGGCCTTATCAGTGGTGTGTTCAATACCCTCTTTGGTCAGGCGACGACGGACCTCTACACCGGGATGAAGGCGCTGCGACGCGATGCTCTGGACTCGCTGACGCTGCGCCGCGACGGGTTCGAGCACGTGGCCGAGATGGGCGTCCAGTTGGCCCAGGCGGGGTACCGTATTTACGAGATTCCGGTGAGATATGCACCACGCGCCAGCGGCGTTTCAAAGATGCGCCATATGCGTGAGACGGTGACCTACGTGTGGTACATCGTCACGGCCTGGCTTCGGTTCCGCGTCGCGCGCCGGACATGATCGGCGTCATCTTGGCCGCTGGGCATGGCACGCGGGCCTACCCCTACTCAAAGGGCATTCCCAAGAGCATGGTGGACGTCGGGGGGAAGCCGAATCTCGAACGT
>Ga0209403_10002293_pt1 | contig 23066 bp, 26 predicted proteins | sample ArcticOcean_MG_C_8_FD_187440 | JGI IMG/M metagenome (GOLD analysis project Ga0209403, IMG submission 187440) | Marine microbial communities from western Arctic Ocean - ArcticOcean_MG_CB11_86 (SPAdes) (version 2) | ecosystem: Environmental > Aquatic > Marine > Oceanic | place: Arctic Ocean... | reverse complement strand
CCGGTGACGCGGGGACAAAAGCGGCGACCGAGATGCTGACGAAAAAAACCAGGATGCCCCGATTGAAAACATGGGGGGGCATCCAGGTTTGGAACTGAAGGGGCGTCGGTATCTGCACCCGTTTTGCCGGATCCGTTAACCGTTTGCCTCGGCAACGGCGCGCTTGGCCATTACCGTTACGAGGTGCGCACGATATTCGGCACTGGCGTGGATGTCGGTATTCAGATCACCATCGTCCTGACTGATATTTTCGACCGCTTCCGGCGCAAAATTGCCGGCGAGGGCTGCCTCCATGTCGGACTGACGGAACACGCAGGGGCCGGCGCCGGTAATGGCGACACGGGTGCCTTGCGGACCCTGGCTGACGAAGGCGCCGACAACGGCATAGCGCGATGCCGGGTTGGGGAACTTCATGTAGCCGGCTTTCTCCGGGATCGGGAAAACGACCTTGGTCACCAGCTCGTCTTCTTCAAGCGCGGTTTCGAACAGGCCGGCGAAAAAATTGTCACCGGCTATTTCGCGCTTGTTGGTGTGCACGGTCGCACCGAGGCCGACGACGGCCGACGGATAATCCGCCGCGGGGTCGTTGTTGGAGATCGAACCCCCGATAGTGCCGCGATTGCGAACCATGGGGTCGCCGATCAGCCCGGCAAGCTTGGCGAGCGCCGGAATCGCTTTCTGGACGTCGGCCGAGGCGTTGACGACGGCGTGTGGCGTCATGGCGCCGATTGTCACCGAACTGGCGTCCACGGTGATGCCCACAAGGTCCTTGAGGTCGCCGAGATCAACCAGATCGGACGGTTGCGCCAGGCGCTGTTTCAGCGTCGGAATCAGGGTCATGCCGCCGGCGACGAATTTTCCCTCATCGACGCTGCCGACACTGGCGGTGGCATCGTCTACCGACGTTGCCCGTTTGTAATTAAAATCGTACATGCTTCGACCTCTCCAGTTAGCCGTTTGTTTGTTGTAATGCCTGCCACACCCGATTGGGGCGCGCGGGCATGTCGATATCGTGAATACCTTGCGTGCCGAGCGCGTCGAGCACGGCGTTTGTTACTGCCGCGCCGGTAAGGGTTTTGACAACCCCCGGTGCGGCCTCTGCCTTCGACGTATCGACGTTTTTGATAATGGCGTGCGCAACCGACGACCGTAAAATCCAAGCATAGGTCTGGCCTGGGCGGTTGATATCGTCAACAAATTGTCCGGCGCCGGTGAGAAAACGTTGGTCTTCCCGGCGTCGGATCGGTGCTCCGATTGCTCCGTCTGGCATATTTACCTCCCTAATGGGTGGATTAAGGCTGCGGGCCGTTTTGCCGGTTCTCCGGCAGACTTCAGGCAGTCATATCCTTATGCGCGGCAAGGATAGCCTTGACGATGTTGTGATAGCCCGTGCACCGGCAGAAATTGCCTTCAAGTTCATGCCGGACTGTTTTCTCGTCGAGGCTGTCGCGATTGCGTTCGACAATGCCGATCGCGCTCATCACCATGCCGGGGGTGCAGAAACCGCACTGAAGAGCATGATTTTCGCGGAATGCTTCCTGCATTGGATGCAGTGTGTCGCCGTCGGCGAGTCCTTCGATCGTCGTTACGTCGGCACCTTCGGCCTGACGCGCCAGCAAAGTGCAGGATTTTATCGGTAAGCCGTCTACATGAACGGTGCAGGCGCCGCACTGACTTGTGTCACAACCGACATGAGTTCCGGTCATGCCGAGACTTTCACGCAAATACTGAACCAGAAGCGTACGGTTTTCGGCCTCTGCCGAAACCTGCTTTCCGTTCACCGTCATCGACACAGTGGTTGTCACCATAGGAGCCTCCATAAATTTTGCCGGAAACACAACGAATCCGACCGTTTTATTCGCATCGACGCCGGCCCGGAGGCCGCGTGGCGCGGAAATTTTCGAGTTCGACGTGAACCCCCCTTGTGAGCCGCAGTTAACCGTCCGCAACGAGGCAGGTCAAGCGGGCAAAGGCACTTTCAGCGTCGCATTCCGCGCAGCCTTAAAACCCTATGAAGCAAGCAGAATAAGTACGACGACGACCGCGACAATCAGTCCGCCGACCCAAACGGCCGGGCTCAGCCCACCGCTGGATTTCGCCGCCGCGGCCGGTACCGCTTCTGCCGGCTTTTCGGATGAGGCGGGTGCCGGTTCGGCCGCTGCCGGTGCTGCTGCTTCAACAGCGCCACCGCCAACTTCTTCGGCAAATTTCCCAAAGAATTCATTGGCCATTTTCTTCGCTGTGGAATCGATCAGGCGGGAACCGATCTGAGCCAGTTTTCCGCCAACCTGTGCGGTTGCGACATAGCTCAGCACCGTGTTTTCACCGTTTGCGACGAGCTTCACTTCGGCACCGCCCTTGGCGAAGCCGGCGACGCCGCCGCTGCCCTCGCCGGAAATCTTATAGCCATTCGGCGGATCCATTTCGCTGATCGTGACCTTGCCCTTGAAGGTGGCAGAGACCGGCCCGACCTTGGATTTTACGACGGCCGACAGTTCGGTGTCGGAATCCTTGTTCAATTCCTGGCAACCGGGAATGCATTTGGCCAGAATATCGCGATCGTTCAGCGCTTCGTAAACTTTCTCGCGCGATGCGGAAATCGTGTACTCGCCGGTCATTTCCATGGCTGATCTCTCTCGTATTTTGACGCTTGTGAATTCTGCCGGAACTTAATGGGTTGCCGGTGGCGGGGCAAGAGAAGGGCGTCGGAATTCGGTGAATGTATTCGGTGTCGGAGAGACTGGCGGCCGCGATTGGACGGGCGCACTGACGCGAAAGGCTTAGTTGATGCCTGAGTCCATTTCGCTCAACAGCGTCGAAAGATCTTCCTCCAGTTGGGGGAGAGAATGGACCGGCTACGGTGGCAATGATGTTTGCCGTTGAAAAAGGGTGATGGCGTTGCCGCACTGGCGTTTCATCGCCGCTGCCAGCTTGTCGCTCTCTATCGGCTTTGAAACATAGTCGTTCATGCCGGAAGACCTGTATTTCTTCTCGTCGCCCTTCATGGCGTTCGCTGTAAGGGCAATGGTGGGGATTTGCGATTGTGAGGCCCGTCGAGTTCACGGATGCGCATCGTGGCGGTAATGCCGTCCATTTCCGGCATCTGAACGTCCATCAGGACCAGGTCGTAGGACCCGCGGACGACTGACTGCTCTTCGACGACACCTGTCACCATTGGGTTTTTTGTTCTGGGCGGCCGCGCGGGCAAGGTTGTTTACGCTGAGAAATACGATCGGCCTGCCGTCGAACAACCCCTCCTGTTCGTCGAGCGCGAAGTTAAATGCGTTATCGTCGCCGAGATGATAACGTCATATTTTGGCAGCTGTGCGAGCTTTGCGGCCAATGAAACTCTGAACTTCGGAATTTGTGTCGATTTCGGAAATCTTTTGGTGTCCATAAACTCGACGTCGACGATTGCCCTGCGGGCGCCGAAGCCACGTTCCTGAAGAGCGGTCCGAAGACCATTGACCTGCCAATCGAAGGGCGGGAAAGCCGGATGGTAGGAACTGATAAACAAGACGCGTTTGGGTTGATCGTCTGCATGCGCCGACGCGATACCGGCGATCACCAACGTGAATATGACAACTATATCGCAGAAGAACGCCTTTACCGCGGTTTTTCCCGATTTCTAAAGCGACTTATCATGGGACTAGTTAGAAGATAAATAGTTAACCAACTATTTATTTCCGCCACATTCTACATACCGGTGTATCTGATTTGATGTCGGTCCGTCAGGCTGCGATTTTCCATTCGGCGAGACCACATCCTATAAGTATCTCGGGCAGCGGCGTGTAGTCGATCAGTTCGAAGCCCTGACCGCCGGCTGCGGCATGGGCGATGGACCAGGTGCGGAGCTCGGCGCCGCCATTGCCAGTCACCGCCATCATGCGGTCCAGTTCGGACGCAAGTTTTGAATCCGACGCGCTCTTGAACAGATCGATACAGGCCTGATCGAACGGCTCGTCGATCCAGCCCATCGTCGCTTCGCCGATCGAATGGCTCAACCCGCCGGTGCTGAGCACCGCCACACGGAGGTCTTCCGGATAGCTTTCGATTGCGTCCCGGATCATGTGACCCCAGGCGAGGCAACGCTTTGGCGTCGGAAACGGCTCTTCGACCAGATTGAGAAAAACCGGAACGATCGGTGGAAGGGGATCGAGGCCCATACGCCAAAGTGGGATACCGATTCCGTGGTCGATCTTGATGCGGTGAGAGTAAGCCGGATCGAAATCGGCCCCCATCGCATAGCTGAGCACGTGGCTACCCAGCCCGTGATGCCCTGGAAACGCTTTGCCGTCGAAGATTGGCTTCATAAACGGCTCGGGCGGGCCGTCATGTTCGTCGCCGATACCGATCAGGAAGGCGGGGATATTGTCGAGAAAGAAATTGACCCAGTGATCGTTGGAATGAACAACAATGACGTCAGGATCCAGCGCTTTGAGGCGCTTGCCCATCTCTCCATAGCGGGTGGTCAACCAGTCCCGCGTGTCGTCTTTCAAATCATGCCAGGACCGCGCGATATTCGGGGCGTGAGAGGCGGCAAAACTTCCGACGATTTTAGCCATGGACCCGCATCCTTTCTTCATCTGTCTGGAATTTACCGAGCACGTCGATCGACTTGGCGTCGTCATAGCCCAGCATCAAGAGAAAAAACCGCATCAGGTAGGGATTTACCAGCGGCAGCAGTGCACCGATATCGTCGTCAAGGAGTGCCCGACGAATTTCGGGCGACACCGGGTATTTCGCGATGACGTCTTCGCGGTGATTGGTCCACCGGTCTTTGCCGTCCGGACCCTGCAGGTCGAAAATCAGTTTATTCGTCCAATAGTCCGTCATGGCCGCCTCCGCATCACAGTGATGATTTTTTGCATAACGCCTTATAGCATAGCATCCCGGTAGCGGCTTGATCGGCGTCAAATTCTCTATTTATCCGCGAGTGCTTGGCACTAGTGTGAGAACGCGCCAAATCTAGCGCCATGGACACGAACAACAACCGCCCCCAGAATATCTGGCGGTGGCCGGTCTGATCGGCGGTCTCGCGAAATGTTCGTTTAAGACGCAGAACAGACGCTGATACGGGCGGCCAGGGAACTGGCAGCTTTTATCTTACAAGGCGCCCGGTTCATTTCTGTTCGCCGGACTTCCGGACAGCGTCACCTTAGGCCGCTACCATTCCCTGTTTGCCCGTGAAGACAATTTACCTGCCTGTCTGCGGGTGACGGCGCGAACGCCGGACGGTGTGATCATGGCGGTTGAACATGAAACGCTGCCGATCGCCGCGGTCCAGTTTCATCTTGAATCGATCATGTCTTTCGGCGGCGGATACCGCCAGCAATCTGATTGGCAATGCGGTCACTGGACTGTGCCGCCCCGGCGTGCGGTGTGATGCGGCCTGAGATAGGCGTGAACTCGAGGCGAAATGAAAAACGGCGGCCCGCCTACCGGGGCCGCCGCCGTCTAGATCGCCAGCCTTTCGCGACAGCTGTTGGGGGTGTGTCGCTTCAGGTGACGCGCCGCCGTCTGATAATACCCAAGCCTACGAGACCAAGGGCCAACACCGCAAGGGTTCCCGGCTCTGGCACGCGAAAGGCGAGGTCGGACACGAAGGCCCCCGTCGGCATGCCCAGGAGATCCATGGCGCCCGTGCCGGCATCGACGGTATAAACACTGCCTGTGAACCGTTCGCCTGTGAAAATTTCATCGGTTTCCGGATTAACAATGAGACCCACAAAGATAAAATCGTTGAGATCGACTGTGACCCTGCTGAGTTTCGCCCCGGTCGTGGTGTCCAGGGTGAACAGCATATTGGTGCCGGCGGGTCCGACCGCGGGAGCGTAGCCGAGGGCATAGAAGGTGCCGCTTGTATCGAACGCGATCCCCGCATTCGTATCCCAGATAGTGGTACTGACAAACGTGGCGAGACCGGTTCCGGTATCAATGGTGTAGATATCGCCGCCCCATGTGCTCGACTGGGCGTTGGACGTGATGCCGAACAATGTCCCGGTGACGGTGTTATAGGCGAGATCGCCAATCGACACGCTGGACCCCGCGACATCGCCAGAATATCGCCGCGATTAGACCCAGAGCCAAATCCTACAGAGCCGTAGAGTGTCACGGCAGATGCGGTTCCGATTGCAGCCGATCCGGCCAATATCGTGCCGGACAATGCGGCAATCGGAACCGCATCTGCCGTGACGGGGTGGCTGTGTCACCACTAAAAGATAGGAACGCACCGCCGAATTTCAATCTGCACGAGTCGTAAAACTTGTGTGACCCAGGTCACAGATGACGGCCTATGCAAGGCGCCGCGATTGTCATCAGACGTAGTAGATCAGCAGGAATGTGGCGAGAAGAACGGCAACCCAGAGCGCCATGGAACCGGTCGGCCAGGTCCGTGCCAGAATGCCTTCCGGACCATGATGCCGGAACATGTAGGCGATGACCCGGTGGACGCCCCGGTTCAGGTCCTGCAGGATGCTTTGCCAACCATCGCGCGTTGCATTGATCATCCACTTGTACAGCGCCGGCAGCCATTTGCGGTAGGTGATGTCGAAGTCGATATTCACCGCGCGAAGTTCTTGCGGATAGATTTTGTAGCGAACGAGCACGGCGAAGGCGAGCGCGGCGAACATCAGCAGTTGCAATTGTCCGACGACGTGGCTGGTCGTGTACGGCACGTATTCCACCGGGTAGGGCAACAGACTGTACAGCCAGGGCGAATAGACGCCGAGCGCGATGCACAGGGTCGCGGCGATGCCCATGGCGATGAGCATGTTGAGCGGTGCTTCCTTGCAGCGTTTGCCGGAATCGTGACCGAAGAATGACAGGAACGGAATTTTGATGCCCGAATGTTCCATCACGCCGGCGGAGGCAAATATGAGCATCAGCCAGATGATCGTATAATGGCCCTGCGCGACTGCCGTCAGGGTCAGCGATTTGGCGATAAACCCGGAGAACAGCGGGAAGGCGGAGATCGACGCGGCGCCGATAATGCAGAACACGGCGGTAAACGGCATCGATTTGTAGAGCCCGCCGAGTTCCGACGCCTTGATTGTGCCGACGCGGTAAAGCACGGCCCCCATCGACATGAACAGCAGCGCTTTATAGATGATATGGACAAAGGCATGGGCGACGGCGCCGTTCAGCGCCAGCGTCGTGCCGATGCCGATGCCGCAGACCATAAAACCGAGCTGGTTGTTGAGCGAATAGGAGAGAACCTTGCGCAAGTCGTTTTCGATCACCGCGAAGAAGATCGGAAACACGGTCATGATAGCGCCGACATAAATCAGCAGTTCGGTGCCGGGGAAGCCGCGCGCCAGCGCATAAACCGCACATTTCGTGGTGAAGGCCGACAGGAAGACCGTGCCGGTGACCGTCGCTTCGGGATAAGCGTCCTGAAGCCAGTTGTGCAGGAAGGGAAAGGCGCATTTTATGCCGAACGATATCAGGATGAGCCATGTAGCGAGACTGCCCAGGGTCATCTTGTCGAACGCGATTGAGCCGGTCTGCTGGGCCATGAGAATGGCCCCCGAGAGCAGCAACACGCCGGACCCCACCTGAATGATCAGATACCGCATTCCGGCGCGATAAGCCGATTCCGTGCGGCGCGCCCAGATCAGGAAGACCGACGTGACCGCCATGCCTTCCCAATAAACGAACAGGGTGATCAGGTCGCCGGCGAACAGGGCGGCGATACCGGAACCGGCATAGGCAAGGCCCGCCATCTGCTCGACGGTGTTCTTGTTGTGCCAAGCGTAAATGACGCTGATGGTCGCAGCGATGTGGAAGATATAGCCGAATATCAGGCTGAGCCGGTCGATCCGTACCGGTATGATTTCATAGGTGAAGAACGTGAACGCGTAGAAATTGCCGCTCGGGCCGTCGATCAGGCACCACAATCCCGACAGCGGCAGGCACAGCATATACACCTGACGCAGCCGCCCGTTGAACAGCGGCACCAGCAGCGCACCGACGATCAGGAATAGTCCTGGTGGAATGCCGAGAACCATCAGGAACCATCCTCCGGGTCGGCATAAAATTCTTCGCCGCGTTTGAGGATTTTTCGCAAACCCTTGGCCACAAATACTATGAACACGAAGGCCCCGAAACCGAAAAGGGCATAGAAACCGAATGTTTTCTCGAACGAAAATTCGGGGTGCTTTTGATACAGCGCGTCGCCAAGAAAGAGGGCGGCGCAGATAACGACAAGCCCCCAGTAGATCTTGTCCACGTTGGCGCGGCTGTCCAGCCAGTATTTACGTTCTCCGGCGCCCGGATTTTCCGGCAGTGGCGATTGATCAGTCATACCGGCCCCCTCACTTCACGATCGGCGCAAGCATTGCATATAGCCTGTCGGCATACACGAACAGGGCGAGACAGCCGATCGCCGTCACCCATAGCGGCACAACGCAGAACAGCGGCGCTTCGGCAATGCGCCCGCTGCGGGTACCGCCGGCGCCGTGACTTTCCTGGTCGCCGTGATGATCGGACATCTGAGCGTCTTCTTCGCTTTTCGGACCGAAGAATCCGCGGGCAAAGACAGGGATCAGATAGGCGACGTTCAACAGGGATGAAATCATTAGCACGGCGATGAATATAATCTGGTCCGCGTCGGCCGCGCCGAGCGCGATGTACCATTTGCTCCACGACCCGCCCATGGGCGGTAGCCCGATGACGCTCAGCGAGCCGATGAGAAACGCCGTGAAGGTAAACGGCATGCGCCAGCCGAGGCCGCGCATCTGGCTGATTTCCGTCTTGTGAGACGCGACCATGATCGCACCGGCGCAGAAGAACAGGGTGATTTTGCCGAAGGCGTGCATGGCGATGTGCATCGCGCCGCCCACCAGACTATGCGACGTCGCCAGAGCGCCGGCCAACACGACATAGGCGAGCTGGCTGATCGTGGAATAGGCGAGCCGGGCTTTCAGGTTGTCTTTGGTGAGGGCGACCAGGGAGGCGAGGAGAACTGTTCCGCCCGCGACGTACATTAGCCAGACGCTCGCGCCGGTTTCGCGCAGATAGTCGGCGCCGAAGATATAGATGATGACTTTGAGCACCGTGAAGACGCCGGCCTTTACGACGGCGACGGCATGGAGGAGGGCGCTGACCGGTGTCGGGGCGACCATGGCCGCCGGCAGCCAGCGATGGATCGGCATCAGGGCGGCCTTGCCGATCCCGTAAATGTAAAGGAACAACAGCACGATCACGAGACCGTCGTCGATATTGCCCCTCAGAATACCGCCTTTGGTGAAATCCAGCGTTCCCGCCGCCGACCAGGTCCACAGAACGCCGACCAGCAGCAGCCCGATGGAAGTCGACATTAGGATGCCGAGATATACGCGCCCGGCGCGTTTCGCTTCCTCGGTCTGACCGTGCGTGACCAGCGGATAGGTCGACAGGGTCAAGACTTCATAGGCGATGAACAGAGTGAACATATTGCCGGAGAACGCAATCGCCAGGGCACTCGAAATCGCGATGGCAAAGCACATGTAGAACCGTGTCTGGTTCGGTTCGTGATGACCGCGCATATAGCCGATGGCGTAAAACGAGGTGATGATCCACAGGAACGAAGCGATCAGCCCGAACATCATGCCGAGCGGCTCGATCTTGAAGGCCAGCGGCAGACCGGGCAGAAGCTCGGCGACCACCAGTTCGGGTTCCTGGCCGGCCAGCACCTCGGGCAGTATTTGCAGGACGCAGAGAAACGTCAGCAATGCTATGATGATCGTCACCACTTCGCGCTGATTTGGTCGCGGTCCCGACATCCAGATCATGATTGTGCCGACCAGCGGCAGGATCATGGAAAGCGCGATATAGACCTGCGTATCCATCAGCCGGCCCCCATCAACGCCTTGGCCGCGAGTTCGGCCATGCCGACTGAAAGCGAGGTGTCTACGCCGAAGTAAAAGTTCGCTGCCACTAGCACCCAGGCGGGCACAAGCAGGCTAAGAGGGGCTTCGGCGACGTCGGCAAATTCTTCCGGCAGCTCCCTGAAATAAGCGGATTCAACAACCCGCCAGACATAAATCACGGCAATGAGCGAACTGGCGACGATCAGGATCGCGACATACCACCAGCCCTTTTCAAGCGCGGCGAGGATCAAATACCACTTGCTGACGAAGCCGGCGGTCAGCGGAATACCGATCAGGCTCAACCCACCGCCCACGAAGGCCGCCATCGTCCAGGGCATGCGTTTGGCGAGGCCTGCCATCTTGTCAATGTGGCACGATCCGATACGGTATATGATCGCGCCCAGAACGAGGAACAGCCCGCCTTTCATCAGCGCGTGGTTGAACAGGTGAAGAATGCCTGCCGTGAGCCCGGTCACGCTGACAAAGCTGACCCCGAGGATCATGTAGCCAATTTGCGCCACCGAGGAATAGGCAAGGATCCGTTTCACATTGGTTTGAAAACACGCGACGATTGATGGAATGAACATCGCCAGGACGGCGAGGACCATCAACGGAACGGCGGTCGGCAGAGTTCCAAAGGAAAATTCAACACCGAACACGGTAAACATGAAACGCAGCAGGATATAAACTGACACTTTGGTCGCCGTGGCCGCGAGAAATGCGGTAACCGTGCTGGGGGCGAAGGTATAGGCGTTGGGCAGCCACTGATGCAGCGGGAACAGGGCTATTTTCAGCCCGGCGCCGACCACGAGAAACCCGAAGGCCGCGATAACAGTGCGGTCGTATCCGTGGGCCGGCAGGCGTTTGGCGATATCGGCCATATTCAGCGTACCCGTCGCCTGATACAGCAGACCGATGGATATGACAATAAACGTCGCCCCGATCGTGCCCATGATCAGGTACTGGTATGACGCCGTCAGCGCCCGCCGGTCGAAGCCGAGCGCGATCAGCACGTAGGAAGACAGCGACGAGATTTCGAGGAAGACAAAAAGGTTGAACGCGTCGCCCGTCACCACAACGCCCATCAAGCCGCACAGACACAGCAGGAAGGCCGAGTAGAACATGTACGACCGCTCCTCGACGTATTCGAGGAGCAGAGAGCTTCGTGAATAGGGAGCGACGACCGAACCGATGCCGGAAACAATAAGCAGGATATAGGCGCTGAGAGCGTCGATCCGCAATTCGATACCGAACGGTGGGGCCCAGCCCCCCATTTCGTATGAAATCGTGCCTTCGGCCAGCACCCGCACGGTAATGAAACAGGCGCAGGCGAAAGATGCCCAGGTAGCAAGCAACGCGACGCCGAACGCCTGGTCCTTGCCGCGCAGCAGGATGCAAAGCGGCGCGGCCATCAGCGGAATGACGATAATTAGGGCCGGGAGATGCGCGCTTAACATTACATACTCTCGTCCTGGGAGTGGATGTCGTCCTCTTCGATCGTGCCGTATTCCTGGCGAATGCGAACGACCAGCGCCAGCCCGAGTGCCGTCGTCGCGACGCCGACGACGATCGCAGTCAGGATCAGCACATGGGGCAGGGGATTCGAATAGGTCTCGATACCCTTGGCCAGGATCGGCGCCGTGCCGCCCGTTACCTTGCCGAACGATATATAGAGGATGAAGACGGACGCCTGAAATACGTTCAGTCCGACCAGCTTTTTGATCAAATTGCCGCGGGCGATCACGATATACAGTCCCGCCATCGCGAGAAAGATCACGATCCAGTAGTTGTACAATCCGACGAAATCGACCACCGCGGCTGGCTCCTAGTCTTCCCGCCAGCTGGCGAAAGTGAAGAACACCGTCATCATCACCGAGGCGACCGTGGTGCCGACACCGAGTTCGACGAGGAATATCCCGAGATGCTGGCCTTCCTTCGCGTGGTGGGCGAGCGGATTGTAGCTGAGGTAATTTTCGCCGAGCAGTATTCCCATTATGCCGACAGATGCGTATATCAGCACACCGCCAGCAATTCCGGCGCGCAGGATACCGTCCGGCAGAATTCGCTGCGCCGCATTGGCGCCGAACACCATGGCGTAAAGAATAAATCCGGACGCGAAGATAACGCCGGCCTGAAATCCGCCGCCGGGGCCGAAATCGCCGTGAAACTGAACGTAAAGCCCGAACAGGAGGATAAACGGGAGCAGGAGCTTGGTGACGACGCGGAGGACGAGATATTCCTTCATGCCTCCTCCTCGTCGTCGACATGCGGCAGCGGCGGGGTCAGTCCGCGGCGCCAGCTTCCGAGCAGCAGGATGACGCCGATGCCGGCGGTGAAAATCACTGTGACTTCGCCGAGCGTGTCATATCCCCGGTAGCTCGCCAATACGGCGGTGACCACGTTCGGCACGCCGGTATGTTTCTTGGTGTTCTCAAGGTAGTACGGTGCGACATGCTGCATCGCGACGGCGTTTTTATCGCCGAAACGGGCCATGTCGAGACTGCCATAGATCAGCACCGCGCCGGTCACGATCACCACGAAAAGCGGCAAAAGCGGCGTATGGGCTGGCCGCTTTTCGATGCGGGTGGTCAACGCCAACGTGCCGATAAACAGGACGGTGGAAATACCGGCGCCGACCGCCGCTTCGGTAAAGGCGACATCGACCGCATCGAGCACGACGAAGACCGATGCCGCAAGCAGGCTGTAAATGCCGCTCAGCATCACGACCGCCATCAGGTTCCGCATGACGACGATGGCGACCACGGTCATCGCCATTAAGGCGAGAATGACGATGTTGATTGCTTCTTCCATCATTCTTTCCCGTCGGTTTCACCGGGCTGATCGACCGGCGCATCGTCATCGAGGATTGGCTTAAGGCCACTTGTCCAGGCGGTATGGTTCAGCGCGTGGGACGCCGTGGGACTTGTAAACAGTAGAAACACTAGGATCATTATGAGTTTTACGGTGACCAGCGTGAAGCCGGCCTGGAACATAAGACCGACGAGAATAAGCAGCGCGCCGAGCGTGTCTGTGATGCCGGCCGCGTGGCTTCTTGTATAGACATCGGGCATGCGGAGGACGCCGATTGCGCCGACCAGCATAAAGAACGATCCACCGAGGAGGCAGGCCCAGGACAGGATATCGATCGCCTGATCCATCAGCCGTCCCGCTTTTCGCTGCGTGCGCCGTTGCCGGCATCTTCGCCGGGGCCGATCGCAAGGTTCCCGTATTTGAAATATTTCAGCAGCGCGATGACGCCGATGAAATTGATCAACGCATATACCAGCGCGATGTCGAGAAATTCGGGGCGGCCCATTAAAAAGCCCAACACCGCAATCATTAGAACCGTTTTTGTGCCGAACATGTTTCCGGCCAGAATCCGGTCAAACAGCGTCGGGCCGATGAAAGCCCGGGCAAGCGCCATGGCCATGGTCACAAGTATCGCGATGGCGGCTGCGGAAAACATCAGCCAAAGTCTTCCATTGCTGTGACGCGGCGGTCCATATCGCCGCCTTCGAGACCTTCTGTGCCTTCTCGGGAAATGGCATGAACCAGAATGTGCCCGTCCTCTTCCACGTCGATCGAGATCGTGCCGGGCGTCAGTGTGATCGAGTTTGCGAATATCACCAATCCGAGATCGGTTTTTTGCGTCGCCTGTATCCGCACCATCGTCGGGCTTATATCCTCCAGACCGATAACCCGTTTGGTAACGTCGATATTGGCCTTGACGATTTCCCACAATAACCACGGCCAATACAGGGCTGCCTTGAAGGTCAGGTGTACGGGGATGGCTTCGCGATCCACCACATCCATACGCATTGCGATGGCAACCGTGGTGCCGCACGAGATAATTCCGAGCAACAGGATGAACGGCTCGAGAATTCCGGACATCAGAAGCCAGGTGGCGAAAAGGATCAACCCAAGTGATACCGCGTGAATCAACGCGAAGCCCCGATTAATTATATTTCTTTTTTAAGCTGACCCGACAAACGCGGACCGTCTCCCTGCAACATCGCCGGAGCGGCAACGTCGCGTCTAAATTAGAAGGCTCGCGAAGTATTTTCAATCAAAACCGGTAACGGGCGTTGGGGGCTGGAAACCAGAGCGAATACCGGTATGTGCACCGGGTGATTTATAAAGACATTTACCCGATCTAAATGATCTGTCGATAAATCGATAGTCGGTGCAGGTTGTTGTGGATTATTTCGACTGATGAGTTTGATGGTTCGGAAAAAAATTATACGATTTGTTAATCTTGAATGCTATAACGGGTTGGTGAGATCCAGTTGTTGGGGAGAGTTGAGCGTTGACCGATGCTGTCGTGATTCCACAGTCGGTCGAATCGACAAAAATCCGGGGGACCGTGAAGTGGTTCAACTTCGTCCGCGGGTATGGTTTTCTATCGCCTGAGGACGGTTCGTCGGATGTGTTTCTGCACATGACGGTATTGCGGCAGGCCGGGTATGAGCAGCTCCCACCGGGATCAACAATAGAATGTACCGCCGTTAAAGGGGCGAAGGGCATGCAGTGCCTTGCGATCGAGTCGGTCGATACATCGACCGCGACCGAAGAAGCTGCATTGGCGGCCGCCGGTGATATGGAACAGGCGCCTAATTTTGCCCCGGGTGACGGCGGCGAATTCGTCAAAGCGACCGTCAAGTGGTTCAATCCGAATAAGGGCTTCGGGTTTGTCTGTCCCGATGGCACCGATGCGGATGTGTTCGTCCATATGGTTACGCTGCGCCACGCCGGGCTTAACGGATTGATTACCGGCCAGGCGGTGGAAGTCCGGCTTGTGGACGGCCCCAAAGGCATGCAGGCAACCGAAGTGAAGGCCATCGACCCGATCTAGGGCTACTCTTCTTAGGGCTTCTCTCGAACGTCTTATCGTTGATTTATCGGATTACGCACACAGGCGCGCAGGCAAACATAGGCCGAATAACGACGTCGAATGAGGGGTTTCGCAGACGCTAGGTGCGTTTGCGCAGGCAGCCGAGTCCGAGCACGACGCCACCGATGATCAGCAGCATTCGCAGGTTAGGGCAGCTCGAAATCATTATATCATGGGCCATGAAAATGCGTGCCGTTTCCTTAATTGTTATCCTTTTATCCGCAATCTCGGTACAGGCGGATCTGCACGCGCAGTCGGCCGGCGGGCTCACTTCGTTCGGCACAGGGCAACTGACGATCAAATCCGGCGCCAAGTCTCACCGGTTTTTTGTGGAAATCGCACAGACCCAACGGCAGCATACGCAGGGGCTGATGTTCCGCCGCAAGATGGCGGCGGAAGCGGGGATGTTATTTGTCTACCGCCGGGACGAGCCGACCGCGATGTGGATGAAAAACACGCTCATTCCGCTCGATATGCTTTTTATCGGGAGCGACGGCGTGATCGGGAAAATAGTGGAAAGAACCGTGCCGATGTCCGAAGCCGTAATTTCTTCGGGCGGTCAGGTGGTGGCCGTTCTGGAACTCAACGCGGGCACCGCGTCGCGGCTCGGCATCAAGCCGGGCGACCGGGTTGTGTCGACGACGCTTGGCAACGCACCCTGACGGCCGCCAGCGCCGAAAACCAGCTTAGACGCCCTGGCGTCTGGCCTGCGGGAAACCCCTAATCGGCCGTCAGACCCCCGTTTCCGGCGCTGGCGATGAGGGGATCTTTTCCCAGTTCTCGCCCGCCGCGACCATACAGGTCGGTCCGTTCGGCATCGTGATAATAATTGTCCAGCTCGCGCCTGCCTTGCTCGACAGGACCTCGATGACGCCACCGTTATTCGCGAGGCCGAGCGCACCGGGCGCCTCGGTGTATTTCGCGGACAGGTGCTTGAGTACGTCGGTACGCTTTGCGCACGCCGCCTGCTGCTGCGCCGTTGCCGGCAGACTGAAGGCAGTTACTAATGCGGCTATTGCCACCACTTTCCCCAACATGGTCTTTCTCCGGTTGGTCCGATACTCGAAAGGAATACCACCGAGTTATCATTGCCCGGTGCGCGTTAAGGTTCTCTTACCCCACAGAATGTTTTACGGGGAACTGCGGGGGATATTTCATATGTATATGATAAATATAATAAAATTATAAAATGAAATATTCGGTTTGCTCGTTCCGCGCGAGTTCATTGCCTTGGGGCAGGCGCTTGATGCGAGTTTCAGGGCAGCTTCCCTAAACTCGGGCACGTTTAGAGCGGTTCGCCGGTTTTGTGATTTGGGTCACAAAACCGGCCCTATTGCCGGGCTAAAAAAGGCGGTAATACGCGCCAAATTGAGAAGCGAAACAGGGAAAAGGATATCGTGATGACATTACTGTCCGGCACAGCGCTTTTCGTATTTGCAGGTTTGACCGGCCTCGCCGGGGTGGGTTTGTCCCTGACGCTTTACATGGGTGCAGACAAGGCCAGGGTTTTTGCGGCCAACCGGCCTGAAACTGCACCTGTAGGCTGATCGGAGACGCCCTGGCCCGACGTCAACAGCGGGAAGGTCGAATTGTTGCCCCGGACGCGGGGATATGATCGCCTTTACGGGGCGGGAACCACGGCCCAAACCGGCTTTCTCTTTTCAAGAAAGCTTGATATCCCCTCTTGAGCCGCATCGGATAGCCGGGCTTTTGCGTTAAATAACAATCCTGTATCAAGGGTTTCTTCACTTATTTTATAACCCAGGGAATCAATCAGGTTACCGGTAACCGCGATGGCGTGGGGCGACGCGGCGAGGCCAAGGCGGATATGGGCAGAGACGCGATCCGCCAGGTCGTTTTTGTCCGAAGAGATTTCGTGAATGAGGCCGGCAGTGCGCGCGGTTTCGGCATCGAAGAGGATCGCTGTCTTGGCGAGATAGCGGAACCAGCCGGGACCCACCCTCGGCAGAATGAAGGCGGCGATAATGCCTGGCACCAGGCCGATCTTCACCTCCGAAATGCAGAATTTTGTGTCGGCCTGGGCAATAATCACATCGGAGCAGGATATGATCCCCAACGCCCCGGCAACCGCAGCCCCCTGGACCGCGGCGATGACCAGTTTCGGGCTGTCATTGATGGCCTTGTACATGTTCAGCAGGAGGCGTGAATCGTCGGCGACCTCTTGTTCGGTCTGGCCAAGGACGTCGCGCATCCAGTTGAGATCGCCACCGGCGCAGAACACCTCTCCCTCGCCGCGCATGACAACGACGCGAACATCCTCGCTGGCGTTAAAATCCTCAAATGCGGCGGAGATTTCGCCGATCATTTTGGGGTTCATGGCATTTCTGACGTCCGGTCGGTTGAGCGACAGGGTCGCAACGGGGCCGTCGCGCTCGACGGCGATGGTTTCGAACTTAGTCACACGCATTCCTTTCGGCGGATTTTACGGTCAGGCGATTTTCGGCGTCGATTGCGGTCAGGCGAATTTCGCAGCCTGAATGGCGTCGTAAACCCGTTTCGGCGTCATCGGTGTTTCACAGATTGCGGCATCGATAGCCCCGGAAAGCAATGCATCACGGATAGCATTTGCAATGGCTGCCGGAGGCGCAATGGCGCCGCCTTCACCCATGCCCTTCATGCCGTATTCGGTGCCTTCGGCGGGGGTCAGCATATGCGCAATTCGAAAGTCGGGCAGCGATGTCGGGCCGGGCCAGTGATAATCGGCAAACGTGCTGGCCAGCGGCTGGCCGTTATCGTCATAGGGTATTTCCTCGAATAACGCCGTCCCGATACCTTGCGCGACGCCGCCGCATATCTGGCCGTCGACGATCATCGGATTGACCACGGTGCCGCAATCCTCGGCGATGGCGTAATCCTCGATATCGACTTCGCCGGTCTCCGGATCGACCGATACCACCGCGGCATGGGTCGAATAGGAAAACACGCCCGACTTGATCTCGGGCTCGTAAACCGAGGTTTCTTCCAGTGTGGGAGCGGTGCCGTCGGGCAGCAAATCCTGGCGGATATGGGCCGTGCGGGCAATTTCGGCGATGCTAACCGACGCATCGCCGCCGAAGACTGCGCCGTTACGGAGTTCGACGTCAGCGGCATCGCATTGCAACAGATGCGCGCCGATGTGTTTGATACGGCCCGCCAGCGTGCGGCAGGCATTGGCTGAGGCTCCGCCGGCCATCACGATAGAGCGCGAGGCGAAAGTGCCGTTGCCGTAGGGTGAAACTGCCGTATCGCCATAGCGGACAACGACATCGTCGAGGTTCAAAGACAGTTCCTCACAGGCGATCTGGGCAAGGGTGGTTTCCATGCCCTGACCGTGGCTGTGAATGGCGACAAGCAGTTCGAGCGTGCCGTCGGCATGCATCCGCGCCGTCGCGGTCTCAAACGCCGGGATTACCGGCGTGCCGCGGATTTTCCATTCCTGGGTGCCATGCGCCGTCTGTTCCGAGTAGCTCGCGAAGCCGATGCCGATCAGGCGCCCGTTTTCCGGTCCGTGCGCTTGGCGGGCCCGGATTGCCGGCATGTCGGCGGCGGCGGCGGCTTTTTCGACGCTTTGCGGGTAATCGCCATTGTCGAAGCGCATGCCGCCGGCGCCGGTAAACGGCATCTCTTCCGCCGATACCATGTTCTCCCGGCGCACGTCATAGGGGTCGCGGCCGACCGCACGGGCAACCTCGTCCAATGTTCGTTCGATGGCAAAGCAGGCCCCGGGGCGGGCAACGCCGCGATAAGGCCCCAGCGGCGGCTTGTTGCTTGCCACGGTCCAGGTCTCGACGTGGAGCGCGGGGATACGATAGGGGCCGGGCAGGTTGCGCGCCGCCATGCCGGTTTCCATGAACGGACCGGACGGCCATATCGAATAGGCGCCGGCATCGACGATAAGTTCGGCCTCGATTCCGAGGATTATGCCATTTGTGTCGGCGTGGGCAGTAATCCTGTACCAGTGTTCCCGCGCCTGATTGTTTGCCGTAATATTTTCGCGGCGGTCTTCGAGCCAGCGCACCGGCCTGCCGGTCTTTAGTGCCGCGGCGACGACCATGATTTCTTCCGGCATCAGCCGGTTTTTTGAGCCAAACCCGCCGCCGACATCGGGGGAAATCACGCGCAGCTGGCGTTCCTTCAGGCCGAGAATTTCGGCGATGCCGACGCGCATGACATGCGGTCCCTGAGTCGACAGGTGCAGGGTCATCTCGTCGCGGCGGTCGTCCCATACAGCGAGGGCGGCGCGGCTTTCCAGCGGCACGGCGGCATGGCGATTGAGCCGGAAATCGTTGGTAATCGTGATTTCCGCCGCTTCACGGGCGGCGGCGATATCGCCGCCGCTAATTTCGCGCTCGATGAAGACGTTGTCGCCCCAGCTTTCGTGAAGCAACGTATCCTTCCGGGTCGCGGCGTCGCGCATATCGACGACGGCGGGAAGCTCGTCGATATCGATTTGAATCGACTGTGCAGCATCCTCGGCGGCAGCGCGTGTCGGGGCGAGACAGATCGCGATCGGCTGGCCGACATAGCGGACCTTGTCGGTCGCAAAGACCGGAAAGTCCGATGCTTTGAAACCGGGTACCCGCGGCACCGCCCGGATCGCACCGATATCGGGGAAATCTTTTGCATCCAAAACCAGACAATCGGGCGAGACGTTATCGGTATCGATCCCGCGCAGGTAGCCATGGGCCACGGGGCTGCGCAGTATTGCTGCCTCCCAGGGGCTGTCGACGGGGACATCGGCGACGAATAATCCGCGCCCGGCGAGATGACGGGCGTCTTCCTTGCGCAGCGGGCTGGCGCCAACGCCGTTAGGATTGCCTACGGGATAGCCTGCGGGGTTGCCAGAGGGATTGCCAGTGCCGCTCTGGCGCGTGCTCATATGACCGCGTTCGCTTTTTCGAGGCTGGTATAGAGCGCAGCGTTGAGGCAGTAGGCGCGAGCCTTTGCCGGGTTTTCGGCCGTTGCGCGCACCGCATCGAGCTGTTCGCGGCGGATGGCGGGGTCTGTCGCCTCCATCAGTTTCTTGTTCGCGATGGAGGTCGCCTGCACCCCGTCCATTTGCGCCTTGTGGCGCTGGCGGCTGTAAAGATCCAGCAGCTCGGCCGGCGCGCCGGCCGCGACCTTTGAAAGCCTGTCGCCGAGAGCGACCGCATCGTGGATCCCGCCATTCATGCCGAGTCCACCTATGGGGTTGTTGACGTGTGCGGCGTCACCGGCAACCACGACCCGACCCTTTCGGAAGCTTTCCGCGACGCGCTGATGCACATGGTAGAGGCCCGTATAAATGATGTTGTAATCGCCGTCTTTCGGGAAGAATTTCTGGAGGCGTGCCTGAACGCCTTCATGTGACAGGCATTCTTCGTCGGGTTCGTCCGCGGGTACCGGAAACACGGTGCGCCATATTCCGGGCGGGCCATAGCCGTTCACCTTGAACAGGTTGCACCATTCGCCGGGATCGGAGAAAAAATTGCGGATGCACAGAGCTTGTCCGGCTTCTTGAAAATCGAAATCGGAGCCAATTTTCACGAATTTCTCGGGATAGGTGAAGCCGACAAAATCGATCTCGGCGGCCTGACGGACCACCGAACTGAATCCGTCGCAGCCGACCACCCAGGGCGTCCGGATCGATTCCATTTCGCCGATTTCATTGCTGAATGAAATTTCGACGCCCTCGGAATCCTGCACATGCCCCGTCACCTCGCAGGAAAACCGGAGCGCAACGTCAGGCGTCTCGCCAATTTCGCGGATGATTGTCTCGACCAGTTTGAACTGCTCGTATTGGATGACATAGGGAAAGTCGGTCATGTCGTCGAGGGTCGAGAAATCGAACTCTGCGACCAGTTCGCCCGATGCGCGGTCCCGGTAATGAAATGTCGGTGAGATCAGCCCGCGCTGATGAATTTCGTCGGTGATGCCGAGCTCGGCGAGCATTTCCAGCGATGACGGCTGAATGGCGGCGGCGCGCTGGTCCTCGATGGGGGCATCGGCGCGTTCGAGCAGCGTTACCGGAATGCCTTTGCGATACAGCGCCAGTGTCAGCACCATGCCGACCGGACCACACCCTACAATCACCACCCGTTCGCCCGGTTTCAGTGCCATAATACCATCCTAATAGCCAGCTTGCACTTTAGCTTGGAGCGCTATCGGGTCAAGCGGACCGGCGGCTAGTTTTCCCGGTCCAAATGCATCTGCGCCATGAACGGCACGAACGGATGTATGCCGAGCCGGGCGAAGGCTTTCGCGTCCATCGCGACCAAAGCCGCTTTCTCGTCGCCGGACATGTCGAGCTCGGCAACGAATGCGGTGCGGTCGGTGGCGAATCGGACCCGTTCCGCCGCGTCATTGGCGATGCGGTGAAGGGCTTCGGTCAATGCCACACGTTCCGGATGGACCGGCGGGTAATGCGGCGTGGAATCGGTTGATGACGGCCCCGACCACCACGCAAACGTAGCGTAGTTATGGTGCCAACTGGGATCGAAGGAGACGGTATCGGGCACGCGCTCGCCCAGCATGCCGGCGACCACGGCCCAGCAGCGAAGTTCGATATTGCCGGTTTCATCGAGCATTTTTTCGTCGAGTGACAGCAGCCAGCGCAGATTGCCGGCGCTCAGTTCGCGCATCAGTTTGAGATCGAACTCTGTTGCCGGGCTTGCGTAGCGGTCGGTGCCCGGGAAATGCGACAGCCCGCCACTGGCGACCACCACGGCGCGGATGCCCATCGACCTTAGCGCCCGGTCGATTGCCTGGCCTAGATGGTAGCAGCGCTCCATGCGCGGCTGGGGCGGGACGTAGGCGTTGACGTAGAGCGGGATTACTGGCCCCTCCATCTCGAGGAACGTCAGCGGGATACCGAAGGCGTAGTCGAGCTCGGCAGTGCTGGTGAAGGCGGGATCGAATTTCTCGTCCTGAAGATATCGGATCAAGGCGGTTGAGGTGTCACTGTCGACGTCGAAGCAAAATTCCCGTCCGGCGAACGTTCCCATCGCTTTCTTGCCACGGTGAAGCGCGAAAGAGGGAACGCAGTGCAGCAGAAACTGGTTGGCGTGGTCATTCGCGACGACGATCGTGACATCGGCATCGAGCGCCTTTAAACGCGCGCCGTTTGCCGCCGCAAGCCGGCGTACGCGCTCGACCGTTTCCTTGTCTTCCGTGTCGGGCAGAGTAAAGAACTGCGGGGCATGTGCCATGCAAACGCCGCCGACGATACCGGTCTCTCGGGACATAACCCAATGCTCCTCGTCTGTACGCCCGGAATTCGGCCAGATTGGCCCTAACCTGTAAAGGGGCATTGGAAAGACTCACAATATCAGCGGGTTATGGCCTGCCGCACCGACGGTGTCGGAATATTTTACAGCTTTTTTGCGAAACAGTGCCAACCTGTCGGCAATCTTTACATAAACGTGGTTGTGCCTACGTTAAATTATCCTAACTTACTGTAAAACGCTGATAAAAAGTTGGCACGGTTATTGCAGGTATGGCGATATGAACTGTTTCAAACCTAGTCAGGTACCTAAAATGTCTAAACTGGTTGATAAAGTCATCATCGTCGCAGCCTCCGCCGCCCTTGCCTTCACGGCAATTGGACGGCCAGCGCAACGACTTGGGTCGTAACCAACGTTTTAACCGTTTCCAATGAAGGCGGATTTGGCGCTTCGTCGTTCCACAATGCCACCGGCAGTGAAACGTCAGGCGGGATCCTAGCGAACATCAGCGGTAGCGGCCTTCTTGGGTCTTAAAATGATGTTACTGGTGCGCTCAACGTGAGCGCCACCGTAACTCAGAATTCCAATGTTTTTTCGATGTCTCTGGCCTCAACCGGTCCCTTCCTGTTCAACGGCGCCGGCTACCTGGCGGCCCACAACACGCTCGATCTGACGTTTGACGACGATTCCAACGAGACTGCTGGCACCATCCTGTCCGGCACGACGACGCAAATGGGCTTCAAACTGGGCAACGTCTGCAGCAGCGGACCGACCAACCCGAATTCATTCAAACAGCCGGGCGGCGACGCCGACGAACGCTGGATCACTCTGTGGGGTGCCGACAATTTCAACACCGCCACTGGCACGTATGACGGCGGTTCCGAAAGCACCCTGGGCTTGGATCTCGGCATTCGTCTGGAGAAGACAACGACCACGGTCGAAGTTCCCGCACCGGCCGCCCATGTGATCCTCGGCCTTGGCCTGATCGGCCTCGCCTATATGAGACGCAGAAGGAACGTCTGAAGCCAACCCCGGACGATCCTTCTATATTCGGCGGCCCAGCGGATCCAGGCCGTCGTTTTTTTTATTCCTTGAGGCGCATATGACGGCGCGGGTCATCCT
>Ga0209403_10002291_pt1 | contig 23093 bp, 19 predicted proteins | sample ArcticOcean_MG_C_8_FD_187440 | JGI IMG/M metagenome (GOLD analysis project Ga0209403, IMG submission 187440) | Marine microbial communities from western Arctic Ocean - ArcticOcean_MG_CB11_86 (SPAdes) (version 2) | ecosystem: Environmental > Aquatic > Marine > Oceanic | place: Arctic Ocean... | reverse complement strand
AGGCAGTCGGGGCCAAGCGGCTCAATCGGCGACCAGTCACGGGTGCAATGATGCTCGGCGCGGTCAAACTTGGTCGGCGGATTGTCACTCGCCGCGACATTGAGATAAAAAATGGTGCGCGGCCACGGCGTGATGTTGTTGGACGAGCCATGTACGATATTGCTGTGGCAGATCAACACTGAGCCCGCCGGGCCCATTTGCGCCTCTATGCCGCGCCCTTCGGCCAGCCCGGCCAGTCCGGCCAGCGTGGTTGGCGGAATGGTGAACAGCGTATAGCCGCCGGCCTCGCGATTATCGTTGGCATCATGCACTAGGCCGGCCTTGTGCGAGCCCGGCACGATAAGAAGCGGCGCATTGGCCGCCGTCACATCTTCAATAAACACCGCCACCATTAGCGCCCGCGGCTCAGCCAATCCGTCACGGTCCTGCCAGGTGGCAAAATCCTGATGCCAATCCCACGCCCCGCCATCAAACGCCGCCTTGGGGTTAAGCCGTGATTGGTGAATATAAACGCCGTCCGTCGCCAACAACTGCTCCGCCGCATCAATCAAATGCGGATGCCGCCCGAGACGAACAAACGCCTTCTCAAAGCGGTGCGCGCCATAAACCAAGCGCACCGATTCCGAACCCGGCTCAGACACCACCTCCGGCCCGGAGCGCGCCATAGCATTAGCTGCACCAGCGCGCAGAACAGTAACTTCGGCAGCGGAAAAGAGCGCGGGCAGAAATAGAAAACCCTGATCTTCGAAGCTGGCGAGTTGTTGTCCGTTGAGCATTGTTGGGGCCAGATTTTGTTATGCATGGAATATTACAGGCATAATCGCGCAGATTTTACGCAGCCACAAATTTTTAGCTGGCGCGCACCTGTGTTATTATCTTCATCCGCGCCCCATTTGGTATCACAGGGCGTATTTTTGAGAATCGCTGGATTTCAAAACAAAGCCAATTTTATTGTTTTAAAATAATAACATAAAAATTGGCTTTGGCGCTTAAGCGCCCATTCCAACAAATTCGCTGATCATTTCCGGATCGGAAAGCTGCTCGGGCGAGACCTCGTTGACCAGTTGACCGCGCTGGATGATGTGGACGCGCTGCGAGAGCGAGGCGATGAAATCGAGGTTTTGCTCAACCAGAATGATGGTCAGATTGCGGCTCCGCCCGAGGCCCTGGAGGATCTCGATGATCTCCTCAACGATCGACGGTTGGATGCCTTCGGTCGGCTCGTCAAGGAGAAGGATATCCGGGTTGCCGCACAGGCATCTGGCGAGGGCGAGGATTTGCTGCTCGCCGCCGGACAGCACCCGGCCCGAGCGATCGAGAAGCGGCTTCAGGCGTGGGAAAGTATTGAGCATATCTTCCAGCATCTCCTCCTCCTCAACCTTATGCATCGCCATGGCGATTCTGAGATTATCGAGGACGGAGAGGTTGGGGAAAATATCGCGACCCTGCGGCACATAGCCGATGCCGGTAAGGTTGCGTTTGGCGGCCGACATGCGGGTGATGTTTTCACCCTTCAGCTCGATGCTGCCGCCGGTTGGGCGCAGCAGGCCGATCAGGGTTTTTAAGAGGGTGGATTTGCCCATGCCGTTATGGCCGAGGATGCCGACGAACTCACCGGCGGCAACGCTGAGATCAATGCCGTGCAAAATCGGTATGCGGCCATAGGCGGCGGTCAGGCCGCGCACTTCCAACATGCTCAGGCGCCCCCCCCCATGATCAAGCGACCTCCCGCTTGCCGAGATAGACGTCGCGCACTTCCTGGTTTTTGAGCACATTCTCCATGGTGTCCTCGACCAGAATGGTGCCCTGGTTGAAGACCGTCACCTTGTTGGCAATGGCCTTGATGAACTGCATGTCATGCTCAACCACGATCAGCGACGCGGTGCGATTGATCTCACGGATCATCTCGGTGGTGCGACTGACTTCTTCATGGGTCATGCCGGCGGTCGGCTCATCAAGCAAGATCAGCTCGGGATCGCCGGTGAGGACAATGCCGAGCTCAACGCCCTGACGCTCGCCATGGGCCAACTGGCCGACCACCTTTTTCGCCAGATGGCCGAGGCTGAGGCGCTCAAGAATTTGATCGACCGCCTTGTCGGCATCGCGGTCCTTATGGTGGCGGCGCGCTGACAGCCAAATATTTTCATGCACATTGAGGCCGTCAAAAACGCTCGGCACCTGGGTTTTGATGCCGATGCCACGGCGCGCAATCTGATGGGTGTGCGAACCGGTGATATCGTCACCGCGATAAATCACATGCCCGGCGGTCGGCTTATATTGGTGCGTAAGGCAGCGGAAGAAGGTGGTCTTGCCGGCGCCATTGGGGCCGATCAGGCAACGCAGCTCCCCCTCGGCTAGGCTGAAATCCACATTGTCCACCGCCACCACGCCGCCGAAACGCATGGTCAACCCGCGCGTCTCCAGAATGGGTGGGCGAGCATCAGTCATCGCCGGAGCCTTGCCGCGCCCGGGCCGCCTCTTCCGCCTCCTCGGGCGAGCGGGTGAAGGGCAGGAAGCGCAGCGCCAGCAAGCGCGCCGTCGGCTGCAGCCCTTGCGGTACGGCGAGGACAAAGAAAATGATGATGGCGCCAAACACCAGATAGGTATTGAGGAAGCTGACAAAGCTCTGAGTGCCGAGCCAGTTGTACAGCATCTGCAAAGCCAAGCTGCCGAGCATCGGCCCAACAAGCGTGCCGACACCGCCGATCAGCACCCACATGATGATCTGCGCCGCGAGGCCAAGGGCAAAGACATCCGGGTTGATGAAATTATTGAAACTGACGAACAGGCAGCCGGCGAGACCGGCAACGCCGGCGCCGATGGAGAACGCGATCATCTTGTAGAAGCGCACGTCATAGCCGAGATATTCAGCTCGCGTTTCATTCTCTCTGATTGCCACAATAACGCGACCAAAATGGCTACGCAGCAGAATCCGCAAGCTGAAATAGACCAGGATCAATAGCGTCATGGCGACATAGAAAATGTCATCCGGCCAGAGGGGCGAGTTGGGGAATCCCGGCCAATTGAAAACGGGGATCGATGAGATGCCGTTAAAGCCCATCAGCCGCGCGTTGCCGATGACATATTCCTCGCCCGAGGTCGAGCGGATGAAGGCATAGAAAATCAACGTCACCGCGAGCGTCACCACGGCGAGATAGATATCGCTGAGGCGGCCATAGAACATGAAATAGCCGAGCAATATGGCAAAGCCGGCGGGAATCAAGACCGACAACAATATGGGTACAGTGCTTTCGCCTATATTGATCACGCCAATGGCATAGGCATAGGCGCCAAGACCAAAAAACGCCGACTGGCCAAAGCACAAAATGCCGCCAAAGCCCCAGATGAAGGCCATGGAGAGTGCCAGCATAGCGGTCGAGATAAAGAGGATGACCTTGAGGAGAACAAATAGATCGAACACTTCCGGCCCGGCAAGCAACAGAGCCAGCATCAGCACACCGACGAAGATCAGCCCATGCGTGTTCCAACTTTTAAGGTCGAGAGAAATTTTCACAGCGACCTTCTGAATATCTTACCGGTGATGCCCTGTGGCAACAGGCGTAGCACCACCACCGCGACGATTAGCAGCACCACGCCGCCAATGATCGGCGTTGTCTCATAGGTGACGAGCTGGCGTACAGTGCCGAAGATGCCGGAAGCAATAATCGTGCCCGTAACGGCGCCGGTGCCGCCAGTAATCACGGTGATGAAGGCTTGGGCGACATAGGTGAAGCCGACCGTCGGGATGATTTGCGAAATCGGCGCCAGCAGGCCACCGGCCAATCCAGTGAGCGCGGCGCCAATGCCGAAGGTGATCATATAAACCCGCGGCGGGCTGATGCCGAGCGCCGCCGCCTGATCCGGGTTCTGCATGGTGCCGCGCGCAATCAGACCGAGACGGGTGCGCGTGAAAACCAGATAAATACCGACAAACAGCAGCACCGCGAGGCCGATCAACACCAGACGATAAACCGAGAGCTGATATTGGCCGAGGGCGAAATTGCCGAGCGGCGCCGAAACGCCGGTGATGTAATTGCCAAATATGGCGGTGACGATGCCGATCAGCAGCAGGCTGAGACCCCAGGTGGCAATCAGCGTATCGACCAGCCGGCCATAGAAAAAACGAATGAGAAGGCGTTCGGAAAGGATGCCGATAATGCCGACCACGAGCGGCGAAAGGATTAGCATGGAGATCCAAATATTTACGCCGGCATTGGTCGCGACCACCGTGGTGTAGCCACCCAGCATCATAAATTCACCATGCGCGAAATTGATCACGCGCATCATGCCAAAAATGATCGCCAGCCCGGCGCACGTAAGCGCCAGGCTGGAAATCCCATTTAACACTTCGATGATCAGAAGTGCGACAGTATCCACAGCGGATCCTTTAGATTCGCCTGAACGTGTCTATCTTCCTACCCGCTACAGGATCGGCTCAAGATGCGCGTTCATGTCGGGCGTCTTGGTTAGATCACAGCGATCAATAACGTCGCCCGGATAGAGCTGGCTATAACTTTTGAAAATATTCCAAGTCTGATTCTGGACTTCAGCCACGTGCATGTCCTGGATAACGTGATTAGTCACCGGGTCGACAACCATGTGTCCAGCCGGGCCATCCCAAGCAATATCGCCACTGCGCAGCGCATCCATCACCGGACCACGCTCATGGGTGCCGGCTTTCTTGACACCTTCCGCCCACAGCATGGTGCCGAGATAGCCGCCGATGCCGACCGAGTTGAGATAGGGCGCGTCCGAACCGTAGCGCGCGTGATAGCGCGCGACGAATGCCTTATTGGCGGGTAGCTCGATTTCCTGGAAATAGGGCTGGGCGCTGACGATGCCGTTGCTTTCTCCCGCGGTCAGCTGCATATGCTCGTTGCCGACGCCAAAGGTAGAAGAGACGATCGGAATCTTATTAAGCATGCCCGCCGCCGCCCACTGGCGGTAGAAACCCATATGCGCCGCACCAACCAGGCAGGTCGCGAGCCAATCGGGCTTGGCTTCCTGAATCTTGGCGATGGCCGGGCCGAATTCGGTCACGTCGAGCGGAAAATGATCCCGCTGCAGTACCGTGCCGCCGAGATCGCCGGAGAATTTCTCGAGCCATTTACCGATGATTTGCGGTGCGTTGTAATCGGCGCCGATATAGTAGGCCTTGGGACCGCGTTCCTTAAAGCCGAACTCCGCCGCTGGTCTCACCCACTGCTGTGCGCCAACGCCGCTGACAAAATTGTTGATATCGCACACGCCGCCTTCATAGATGACGCTGTACCACAGCATGGTTTTATAACGGCTGAGGATCGGCCGGATAACTTCACGCGAGGCGCTGGTGATGCCGCCATGCACGAGATCGACTTTTTCCTTCAGCGCCGCTTCCTGCGCATACTGCGCATAGAGCTGCATGTTGGATTGCGGATCATATTTAATCAGCCGGATTTTCTTACCATTGAGACCGCCGGCAGCATTGAGTTCCTCGACCGCGAGCTCACAGGTCATGGTCATCGGCGTGCCATAAATGTCCAATCCGCCGGATTGGTCAAACAGCGATGCGATGACGATTTCATCATCGGCCTTACTCACTTGCGGAAAAAGACTGGCGGCGAAAGCGGTGCCGAGGCCGGCGCCAGCGCCCTTCAAGACAGATCTACGCGAAAGTTTCATGGTAAAAGTACCTCCCAGATAAAATTTGCTTATGAATTCCTAGATAACAAGCTATTTGCCTTATTATGACTATGATACCGCCCCGCGCAATGACAATGATCCTGCCGCGCGCACGCAGTTTTTTTTATTTCCGCAAATTTTTTAAGCAAACGTGATCATCAATCGCCGGTGACCGGTGGCGAATAAAATGCTGTCCCAACGCGCTGTTTGAGAGTACCAAGGCGCGGCCCAATTGAATTGTGATAAAAGATCATGGCCCTGGATTACCTATTTGACGACGCGCCAGAAATTGGCGAGCTGAAGGAAGTCGCGCCCGGCATTCACTGGCTGCGCATGCCGCTGCCCATGGCGCTGAATCATATCAACCTCTGGCTCATTGAGGACGGCTCCGGCTGGACGCTGATTGACACCGGCCTCTATAGCGGGCTCTCCAAAGAGATCTGGAACAAAGTGATCGACGAGCAACTGGGTGGGCGACCGCTCAAGCGCATCATCGTCACACATTTTCACCCTGATCATGTGGGCATGGCCGGCTGGTTGGTTGAAAAAACCGGCGCTGAATTTTGGATGCCGCGTACCGAATGGCTCTATGCCCGCGTGTTGACCATCGACACCAGTGAAATTTTCACCGACAGCATGGTGGAGTATTACCGCCGCGCCGGCGGCGACAGCGAATATTTGGCCAAGCTGAAAGAGCGCGGGCCATTTTTTCCCGGCATTGTCTCGGATGTGCCGCGCAGTATCCGCCGCATTGTCGATGGCGAGAGTTTCCCGATTGACGACCACAGCTGGAAGATCGTTGTCGGCAACGGCCATTCGCCTGAACATGCCTGTCTACAATGCGATGCGCTCGGCCTGTTTATCTCAGGCGACCTGATTTTACCGAAAATTTCGCCGCATATCGGCGTCTATGCCGACGAGCCCAATAGCAATCCGCTGAAGGATTATCTTGAGACACTGGACCAGTTTAAAACCCTACCTGGCGAAGCAATTGTGCTGCCATCTCACAATGAGCCGTTTCGTGGCCTGCATGAGCGGCGCCAATGGCTGATCGAGCATCACCGGGGACGCCTGGAAGATTTCACCGCCGCCTGCGCAACACCGACAAACGCCACAGTCATTGCCAAGCAAGTCTTTAAGCGCCGCCTCGATTCATCCCAGATCGGCTTCGCCATCGCCGAAACGGTGGCCCATCTCAATTATTTGATAGTCGAGCAACGCGTTACCCGCCTGGAAGATAAAGACGGCGTACATCTTTACCAGGCCTGTTGAGCGAACTTATAAGCCAAGCAACCGTTCTATGGTGGCCCTGAGAATAATCGCCGCATCGACCATCTGATCAAGCGGTACATGCTCATTGGCGGCCTGGCTGGTGGCACCATCGCCGGGGCCAAAATTGACGATCTCAATATTGTCATCGGCGAAAAATCGCCCTTCACTTACCGCCAGGGCATTGAGAATTTCCGGCGCCCGGCCGCGCGGCGGGCCCCGATTGCGGCGCTGAGAGCGGCGATGCCGGGCCCATCGAGGGGCGGTGAAAAGCCGTTATTGCCGGTCAGGAATTCGGTCTCAAAACTCTCCGCCGGCTCGCCCGAGGTCGCGAGGATTTCGCCAATTTCCCGGTAGGCCGCCTGCACGTCTTCGTCCGGCAGCAAGCGGCGGTCGATCTCCAGCACGCAACTGCTTGGCACAACGTTGACATTATGCCCGCCCGTAATGCGGCCGATATTCATGGTCGATTATTTGGCGCCGCTTGTACGTGCCGCCAGGCGTGGTTCCAGAGTGCCGCGCAGATGCTCGACCAGGCGGATCATGCGCAAAATTGCATTGTCGCCGGCTGCCGGATCGCCGCCATGGGCGGCCCGGCTGGTGGCTGTGATGCGCACCCACGATACACCGCGCTCCTCGATGATTAGATTATTCTCCGTCGGGCCGCCGGCCAGGAGGATATCTGGCTTAAGCGCGCCGAGTTCGCGCAAATATGCCATGCCCTCCGGGCCAAGACGCTCTTCATCGCCGGTGAAGGCGAAAACGATCTCGCCCTGCTTGGGGCCGCCGGCGCGCACGATTTCTTCGCCCAACCAAATATGCAGCGCAGTCGAGCCCTTACAATTATTAGCGCCAAGGCCATATATCATGCCGCTCTGAAGCTTGGCCTTGAACGGGTCGGTGTGCCAATCTGCACGCTCGCCCACATCGACCGTATCGATATGGCAGTTGAGCGCCAATTACCGCCCACCGCTGCCAGCGCGCGCAACCACACCCTCAATCCCCGCGACGCGGGTATGGATCTGGCACTGATAGCCGGCACGCGAATAGCGCTCACTAATATAAGCGCAGATATTCTTGGTATCACCCGGTGGATAGGTCGAGGGAATAGCGATAAGATCGCTTAATATTTCTGTCAGCTCGTGCGCGAGTTCGAGTTCATTTGTCATCTGGTCACCGGCCTGGGGAGGTAAAGAATTATGATTGTTACCATAAAGACCATAGGTTCGATCAATGATGAGATGCAGGAAATTCCCATCGCCGAGGCGCGCATGGATGAATTGCCGGTGGAATTGAACCAGCTTTTGGGCGCGGCGAAGGCGATCCGGAGCCTGCATGATTTCGATAATAATCCTGCGGATTTTCAACGCGTCCTTCATTCCGTGCGGGATTGAGACCATGACAGCGCCTCTGGAACAACAGCTGGCAGAGCTCACCCTGTGCGAGCTCGCCGATGCATTGCAGGGCGGAGAATTTACCGCCACCGAGACAATGGCGGCGACGCTCGCCCGCATCGAGCGCCTTGACCCACATCTCAACGCCTTCATCTGGTGCGACAGCGAGCGCGCCATGGAGCGCGCGCGGGAGGCGGATGTGGCGCTCGCGCGCGGCGATGATGTCGGCCCGTTGCACGGTGTGCCGCTGGCCCATAAGGACATGTTCTATCGCCCGGTCCGGCCGAGCACCTGCGGATCGGTGATCCGCCAGGATTTTGAAGGTCGCGAGACTGCGACTGTTCTGCGCCGCCTCGATCAGGCCGGCGGTATTGAGGTTGGCACCCTGGCCATGGTCGAATTCGCCATGGGGCCGCATGGCTATAACGGCCATCTGCCGCGCTGCCGCAACAGTTGGAATTTCGACCATATCCCGTGCGGCTCGTCTTCGGGCTCCGGCACAGCGGTGGCAAGCCGTCTGGTTTACGGCGCGCTTGGCTCGGATACGGGCGGCTCGATCCGCTGCCCGGCGGCGGCCAACGGCATCACCGGCATGAGCCCCACTTATGGCCGCGTCAGCAGTTTCGGCGCCATGCCGATGTCGTTTTCGCTCGATGTGATGGGGCCGCTCGCTCGCACCGCCAAGGATTGTGCCCGCCTACTTGGCGCTATTGCCGGGCGCGACAAAAAGGACGCAAGTTCAAGTCGCGAGCGGGTGCCGGACTATGAAGGCGAGCTGATGCGCTCTATCGTTGACCTCCGGATCGGCGTGCCGCAAGGCTATTTCGATGAGGATCTGGACCCAGAGGTGGCGGCAATCGTCGAAGAGAGCCTCGATGCCTTCCGTTTGCGCGGCGCCAGTATTATCAAGATCGACATGCCGTCCATCCTCCACCAGGTTGCGGACATCCACCCGCTGGTGATGAAGGCAGAGGCTTCCGCCAATCACGGCAATTGGAAGCGTGCTCATGGCAGCGACTATTCCGAAGAGGTCGGCAAGCGCCTCGAAGCCGGTTATTTCATTCCGGCGAGCGACTATATCAACGCTCTGCAATTCCGCGGCACCGCCCTACAGGCTTTCTCCGACGCCGTATTTTCGAAGGTCGACGTGCTGCACACGCCGGTATTGCCGATCCCCACGCCCAGCCTGGCAGACACCGCTTATTCAAGCGGCCCAGACTATCTCAAGATGGTGGTGGCGCTGACGCGCAATACCAAGGTGGTGAATTATCTCGGCCTGCCGGCCTTAAGCGTCACCTGCGGCTTTACCCCGGACGGCCTTCCGACGTCATTCCAATTGATCGGCCGGCCGTTTTCAGAAGCGCTGCTGCTCCGCCTCGGCCACCAATATCAGCACGAAACCGATTGGCACAAAATGATGCCGAGCGCCGTTGCCTTAATTTAATGATCCCTCAAACGCCGGGCGGACGCATCCGCGTCATATGACTCCCTGGTGGCTACCTCGTATTAACTCGGGTGCACTCTTGTTTAGACCCTGGCGGGCGCGTGCATCCGCGCGCTTGGCTTGGCATGCTTGCCAGAATGCCGTTAGCATACTGGAGTAATTAATTATCTAGCGACGTCGCGCTATCTTCCTGGTGGACGATTTGCGTATCGGCAATGGAGCGTGGATCACGGATTGTCCAACGGCCCTGCTCGGCGGTGGAGAAAAACTCCTGCGAAGCGTGATTGAAGGCGTCGGGCTCTTCGAGGTTAGAGGCATGGCCGGTACGCGGCAGGATCACCAGACCACTCGACGGCATGATACGCTTCAGCCACAGCGTCGCGTCCAGACAGGGCTCGTCTTCATCGCCATTGATGAGGAGCGTCGGTACGGTGACAGCGGCCAGTTCGGCCTCGAGATCATAGAGCGATGGCCGGCGGCCTTGAACGCCGCGCAGAGTGTTGGCCGAGCCACGCGGTGAATGCTCAATGAATTGGTCACGGAATTCAGCCCAGCCGCGCGGATCCTTGTTTTGATGCTGCACTCGAAACGGCCCGCCGGCATAGACGGCTGCTGCCTTTTCCGCACCGTCACGCTCAAAATGATCGGCGAGCACATCGACCTCGGCCTGAAAACTCTCCTGCTTACCCTTCGGCGCACCGTAGCCGCAGCCGGCAACCACCAGGGCGCTGGCGCGCGCGCTATGCCTCATCCCGATATGAAGTGCTGCAAAGCCGCCCATGCTGAGGCCGACCACATGGGCTTTCTCTATTTCATAATGATCAAGCACGGCGATGGCATCCGCCACGGCAATATTCTGGCCGTAATCCGCCGGATCATCCGGCACATCGGAGGGGTGATAGCCGCGCGCGGCATAGCTGATGCAGCGGTAACGGCGGGAAAAATAGCGAATTTGCGGCTCCCAACTGCGCTGATCGCCGGCAAATTCATGGATAAACAAAATAGGGTGGCCGCTCCCCGTCTCGTCACAGTGAAGTTTCACGCCGCCCGAATTTGCGTATGCCATACCGTCCCTCGCTATCTATTTTCGCACGCCAGTATCATCGCCAATATCGCCGGCGCGCAACTCTATTGAAACTTGTGAATTGCCTGTGTTCAAATCCGTGCTGAAAACAAGCTGAAAACAATAAAAACCGAGGAGAGATCAGCCATGCGCCGTATCCTTTACAATATGGTATTCAGAGGCCGCGGCGAATCGGCCCCTGACGGGGAAAATATCTCGATCACTAAATCTTTTGCTCCCTGTGTGCGCTTTACCACCGAGATCACTGCCGACGGCGTCGATATGCGCATGGAGGAATTGGACGGCCCCAAGGCTGAGTTTGTATCCAAGGTACAAAACATTGACCGTAGCGAATTCGCTGCCGGCAAACCGTTCCGCGAATGGGGTACCATTTCTTTCGGCAACGGCAATGTGCTCAATTTTGACACGGTCGGCACCGGTGAATTCAGCCCGGTAGGCGATGACGGCCAGATGCAGGGCGGGATTGTCTGGTGCGTCGAAGGCGGCACCGGCCTGTTCGAGAAGGCGACCGGCATCATTACGTCGAATTTCGGCATCGATGCGGCGGGCGACGTGATCGATTACCACACTGGCGTAATTTACCTGCCGTAATAGTAGGTGCCCTAATAGTAGGTGCCGTAAAGGGCTCTAGGCAGCCGTATAGCCGCCGTCGATCACCAGTTCAGTGCCGGTGACGAATATTGCTTCGTCGGAGGCGAGATAAAGCACGGCATTTGCTACTTCTTCGGCTTCGCCGACCCGCCTGAGCGGATGTAGATTGCCGAGCGCCGCCAGGCCGCTCTCCAATGAGCCCCAGGTCTCGGCATAGCGCTCCAGCATGGGAGTGCGAATATAGGCCGGATGCACTGAGTTGACGCGGATGTTCCAGCCGGCTTCGGCGCATTCCAGCGCCACTCCTTTGGTGAAAAGACGCACCGCGCCCTTGGTGGCGTTATAGGCCGCCTGGACCGGCGAGCCTACAAGCCCGAGGATCGACGACATATTGACGATCGCGCCACCATTACCACCGCTTTCGCGCATGGCGGGAATGGCTAATTTACAGCCGAAAAAAACGCTGTCCACATTGACCGCCATGATGCGCCGCCATTGCTCGGTAGTGGTCTCCTCAATGCCCGCCGCGAAGGCGATGCCGGCATTATTGACCAATATGTCCAGGCCGCCGAATTGCGCGACTGTGGCATCAATCACCCGGCGCCAATCCGCTTCTTTGGTGACATCGAGCGGCATGAAGCAGGCTTCGCCGCCCACGGCGTGGATAAGTGCGACGCTTTCCTTGCCGCCGGCCTCGTCGATATCGCTGACGCAGACCTTTGCACCCTCTTCAGCCAGACGTAGCGCCGAAGCACGGCCAATGCCGGTAGCCGCACCGCTCACAATGGCTATTTTACTGGCTACCCTGCCGTCAATTTTATGGCTCATTATTTCCTCATACGTCACGCCTGCCAAGTTCAGGATAGAATAGGCAGCTTTTTGGATAAGCACGCATAAAAAATAGCGGTTTGCCGGCGAGACCATAATTCCTGTGAGGAAACTATTTTTCGCAAAGGCAATTGCGCAGAACGTCCGTTGCAGCTAGTCTCTCCCCATCGCGACAATGACGATGGGGATGATTATGTGCGGAATTGCGGGCATCATGTTCAAGAATGGTCGGACCGATCATGAGACGGGCGTGGCGCTCATCGACATGCTTGACGGTTGTCAGCATCGGGGTCCGGATTCAACCGGTTTCGCTCTTTATGGTGAAGAGCTGGAGAACGAGTTGAGATTGCGATTCCTGGTCGGTGAAGGCGCGGAGGCGGATGATTCAGTCGTGCTGATCAAGAGCGCCCTGGAAAGCCATAACGCTGAAATTGTTGAGGATGAGCGCGTTGGCAACACTTATCAGGCGCTGGTGACGTTCGACGGCGATCTGCGTGATTTTGCCTATGCCATGGAGCATGCTGCACCTGATGCAAAGGTTATTTCCATCGGTCAAAGCCTCGATATCATCAAGGATGTCGGCGGCGCTCATGATGTGGATGATCGCTTCAATGTGCATGATTTCAAGGGCAGCCACGGCCTCGGCCATGTGCGCCTGGCAACCGAATCCGATGTACGCCCCGAATCGGCGCACCCCTTTTGGGCCACCGGATTTTCCGATGTTGCCATCGTTCATAATGGCCAAATTACCAATTATTGGAAAATGCGCCGCCGTCTGGAACAGCGCGGATTTGAATTCCGCACGGACAATGACAGCGAGCTGGTCGCGGTTTATTTAGCCGAAAAAATGGCCGATGGCGTGGCGCTGCGCGATGCGCTGAAAACCTCCATCGAAGATCTCGACGGCACATTCTCTTTTCTCGTCTCCACCAAGGACGAAATCGGTTATGCCAAGGACAATTTGGCGGCCAAGCCCATGGTGTTGTACGAAAATGACGATCTCATAGCTATTGCCTCGGAAGAGGTTTCGCTCAACCGCTTGTTTCCAGGCCACGCCCTGAACACCAAAGAGCCCACCCCGGGGAGTTATCAGACATGGTCCAAATCGACCTGAGCGATGTTTCCGTTCGCGAAGCGAACGAACTTATTCGCAAATGCGGCGAACAGGGTGAGGATGTCGATATCCTCAACCCGGATGCGCGCCATCATATCGGCGTCGGCCTTACCAGCCCGATCACCGTCAATGTGCGCGGCTCGGCCGGCTATTTCTGTGCCGGGTTGACGGACGCGGCGCACTTTAAAGTGGAGAGCAATGCCGGTTGGGGCCTGGGCGATAATATGTACACCGGCTCTGTGGTGGTGGGCGGCAATGCCAGCGCCATCGCCGGAGTGGCCATCCGCGGTGCGGAAATCGTCATTCGCGGCAATATGGGCTCCCGCGCCGGGCAGGTGATGAAAGCCGGCACATTATTCTGCGGCGGCAACGCCAACTTCATGGCCGGCTATATGATGTATGGCGGACGGATCATTATCCTCGGCGATTCCGGCGAGAGGGTCGGTGAGGATATGTCAGCCGGCGAAATTTATGTCGGCGGTAAAATCGGAGCGCTCGGCGCTGCCGCCGAGATCACCGATACAGCGAGCGACGAGATCGACAGTATCCGCGAATTTCTCGACCGCTACGAAATCACCTATACGGGCGGATTTCAGAAAGTCGTCAACAACGGCGCCAATTTGCGCTATGCCGCCAGCGAGACGCAAATTCGCAGTATTCCGTTTTTCAGTTTCTCGGGTAAATCCGATTATTGGAATCCGAAAGTCCAGGAAGACATCTACACCAAATCGCAGATCGGTCGTTATCGCATCCGCGGTTATGGCGGCGCACGGCAATTGCCGCATTTCTCGGACATCGCCTTCCGCAAGGATTTGGTGATGCCCGAGGCCGGCGAAGATGTGGTCTCAAAGGTCGAAATGCGCATCCAGATTGGCGGCAAGCACGGCGCCAAGCCGCTCGATCTTTCCATGCCTGTCATGATCGCACCAATGAGCTTCGGCGCCATCAGCCGCTCGACCAAGATGGCTATTGGCATGGCTTCAACTCTGGCCGGGATCGCCGAAAACACCGGCGAGGGCGGCATGAGCGATGCCCAGCGCGAAGCGGCGACGCAGCTTGTCTTCCAATGTCTCGGCGGTCGGCTCGGCTGGAACATCCATGATATGAAGCGCGCCAACGGGCTGGAGATTTATATCAGCCAGGGCGCCAAGCCGGGCTTCGGCGGCCAGCTCATGGCCAACAAGGTAACCAAAGAATTAGCCGCTATTCGCGGCATCCCGGAGGGTATCGATCTGCGCTCGCCCTCGCGCCACCCGGATATCCTCGGCGGCGATGATTTGTTGATTAAGATTGAAGAGTTCCGCGAAGCGACCGGCTATAAAGTGCCGGTCAGCGTCAAGCTTGGCGCCGGGCGCATTCGCGACGATATTAAGATCGCTTATAAGGGCGGCCTTGACTTTGTCGAGCTTGACGGCATGCAGGGTTCAACCGGCGCCGGCGGCTCGGAAGTGATGGAATATGTCGGCATCCCGACCGTTGCCGCGATCATCGCGGCGCTCGACGGGCTGGAAGAAATCGGCGCAGCCGGTGAGCTGCAGATTGTCCTGATGGGCGGCATCAAGGATGGCGTCGATGCGGTCAAAGCGCTCTGCCTTGGCGCCGACGCGGTGGCCTATGGCACCACAACACTGATTGCCGGCGGCTGTATCGCCTGTATGCAATGCCATATCGGCAATTGTCCAGTCGGCATCGCGACGCAGGACCCGGAGCACGAAGCGCGCTATCACCCGAAAGTCGAGGCGCATAATATCCACCGCTTCCTCGAAGGTGTGCGTTGGCAAATTGCAGCGCTCACCCAGGCGCTGGGTCATGATTCGGTCAAGGACCTGTGCCGTGATGATCTCGTCGCGCTCACACCAGAGACGGCGGCGATCACCAACCTCCCCTATGAGCCGGGCTACCGTACCCGCAACGAAAGCTTGCAGCGAAAGGCGGGCTGAGATGACGACGAACCAATCCCAAGACCTGGACGCCAGCCGGACGCCCGAGGAATTATTGGACGATAGCGGCGATGTGCATTACGTCCCCGCGCCCTGTCAGACAGGCTGTCCGATCGGCACCGATGCGCCGTCCTATATCGCCCTGATCTGGGAAGGCAAGATGGAAGAAGCCTTCGAGGCAATCACCGCCACCAACCCGTTCTCCTCGTCCTGCGCGCGCATTTGCGCCGCACCTTGTGAAACCGTTTGCCGGCGCGCGGAAAGCGATGGCCCGATCGCCATTCGCAACCTCAAACGATATGTGATGGAGCGCCACGGCAAAGACTTTCAGCTCGCGCCGGCCAAGGCGACGCGCAGCGAAACGATTGGTATTGTCGGTGGCGGCCCTGCCGCGCTGACCGCCGCTCAGGATCTCAGCCTCGCCGGTTTTGAGGTCCATATCTATGAAATGACGGAACGCCTTGGCGGCATGGTTGCCTGGGGCATTCCCTTCAACCGCCTGCCGCAGGATGTGCTGGCCGAGGATATTGATCGCCTTCTTGCCCGCTGTCCGGATATTAAGGTCCATTTGAACACGGCGCTTGGCGAACATGTCAGTCTGGACGAGTTGAAGGCGCGCCACCAGGTGGTTCTGTTGGCGCTTGGCACCACCTGGGGCAAGAGCCTTCCGGTTCCCGGCGGCGACCTGGCAGAGGTGTGGGATGGCGTTGATTTTCTCCATCGCGTCAATGCCGGGGAACGCCCCAAAGTGCACGGCAAAGTCGTTGTTATAGGCGGCGGCGATGTGGCCATGGACGTGGCCCGCACGGCACTGCGCTGCGGCGCCGACGAAGTTCATTTGTCGGTACTGGAAAACCGCGATAGCATGCGCGCCAGTGAGCACGAGCTGTTCGGCGCGCTGGCGGAAGATGTCAGCCTCCATAATGACCGCCTGCCGACCGATATCGCGGCCCAGGATCATAATGTGACGCTGCGCTGCGTGCGCACCGAAGGCGGCGGCCTCGACGAAGAGGGCCGCCTGCAGTTCGAGATCATCAAGGGCTCGGACTACGATGTGCCCTGCGACCTCGTCATGACCGCTGTCGGCCAACGGGTGGAATGCGATGACCTGGAGCAGCGCGGCATGATCGAGCGCGGCATTATTAAAACCAACGCCGAAAACATGCGCACCGATGACCCACAAGTGTTTGCCGCCGGCGACGCGGCCTTTGGCGGCACAACAATTGTTGAAGCCATGCGCCAGGGTCATATGGCCGCCTATTACATGCAGGCGATGCTTGACGGCAATGACGACCCGCTGCCTTATAAAACGCCCCATCGCACGCGCCGGGTGACGGTCGCGCAGGACATCGAATGGTCGGAGATTCCGCAAAAGAAGCAGGAATTCCTTGGCCTCGGCGATGACCCGGCTTCCTTTGGCGAGAGCGAAATCGGCTACAATGAAAAAACCGCCAAGGAGGAAGCATCGCGCTGCTTCCGCTGTGATGCCGAGACCGGTTCCGCCGATTATTCAGTGCGCAACCGCGAAGACATTATCACCATGGCGAAGACCAATCCGCTCGACCATGCGAGCCACGCGGCAATGCTGCGTCACCGCCTGAAATCGCCGGACAATCCGTTTCCGGAAGACCGCCCGGCGACGCTCGACGATATTGTCTTTTTGCCCGCCAATTTGACCCGCCTGGTGATTGATCCATATCGCGAGGCATGTCACATCGTTACCGAAATCGGCAATGGGCGAATTAAAATGGCCCATCCGTTTATTGTGTCCGGCTTTGACGATGCGCCGGTGGAAGTGCGGTCCGCTATTGCGGCAGGCCTGAAAGAAGGCAGCAGCAGCTATCTCGGCGCGCGTTCGATTGGCGCCGATGTGCCGTGGTGGCAACTGCTCACGCCGGGTGAAACAGCGCCAAGCGCCGATGCTGCTGCACTGGTCTATTCGCTCGGCCAGAACTTCCACAGCGTCGACGCCAAGCGGCTTCGCGATGATCAGGTGATGGGCCTTGCGATTTCCTCGAGCGCAGCATTGCAGGAAACGATCAGCTACGCTCTCGACGGCGATTTCGACATGCTGGTGCTCGACGGCAGCGGCGCGATTGGCTCGCCACAAGCTGAATTCTCCGGCGAGCCAGACCTCACGATTTTGCGCGATGCGGCAATAATCTTACGCGCAATGGGCCGCGAGGAAGAGATCGATCTGATCTATTACGGCGGCGTGCGCTCCGGCACAGACGCCGCCAAGATCATCGCCCTCGGCGGCATGGCTGTTGTCTTGGGCATACCGGTGGCACTTGCCGCTGGCGGTGATTTCAGCGATGACGGCATGCGCTTCAATGCCGATCACAGCGCCGATGATCGCCAGCGCGGTGTGGTCAACATCATCAAGGCAAGCTCCATTGAAGCTTCGATGATGGCTCGCTGCACCGGCAAGACCAATCTGCACAATATCGAGCCGGAGGATTTGCGCGCGATCACTATCGCCACCGCAGAGGCCACCGGCGTGCCGCTGACGGGAACGGCTTAAACGCAGGATCACAGCGATTACCACAGCGATTTCTACTGTGGTTACCACTGAAGTTCAAAATGCTCTAAACTACCGGCATGGAAATTTCACTCAATTACGGCAAATCCCAGCTCGCAGTCGCGCTGCCGGATAATCTCGACTTAACCGTGATTCGCAAACCCGACATGCCGCTTTTGGCAGACCCTGTCGCTACACTTGAGGCCTCATTCGCCAATCCCGATGGCGGCGCTCCGTTGGCCACATTGGCCGGCGCGGCGAAGACCGCCTGCATTCTGATTTGCGATATCACTCGCCCGGTGCCGAATGGCGTGATCCTGCCGCCGCTGCTGCGCGCCCTTTTGGCAGCCGGCATGGAGGTGAAAAATATCACCATTCTCGTCGCTACCGGCCTGCACCGCCCCAATGAGGGCGATGAGCTGGTCGAGCTGGTCGGCGATAGCTGGGTGATGGAGAATTTCCGCATCGAGAACCATTTCGCCCGTGACGATGCGGCCCATGTGGCGCTTGGCCAAACAAAAAGCGGCACAGTGGTTCGGCTCGACAAGCGTTTTGTGGATGCGGATTTGCGCATCGCCACCGGCCTGGTAGAGCCCCATTTCATGGCCGGCTGGTCCGGCGGGCGCAAGGTGATCGCACCCGGCGTCGCCCATGCCGAGACCATCACCACCTTCCACAGCGCGCGCTTCATGGAGCAACCAACCTGCGACAATTGCATTCTTGACGGCAATCCGCTGCACGCAGAGCAGTTGGAAATCGTCGCTATGCTTGACGGTGCGCAGGCGGTAAATGTTGTCATCGATGAAGAGCGGCGCATTTCTCTGGCCAATTTTGGCGAGGTGGTGGAAAGCCATCTAAAGGCGGTGGACCATGTGCGCGACTATGCCGAGGTCGGTGTGAAGGAGCGCTTCGCAACAGTCGTGACCAGCGCCGCCGGCTATCCCCTCGATAAAACCTATTATCAGACCGTCAAAGGCATGGTTGGCCCACTGGATATTCTCGCCCCCGGCGGCACCCTGGTAATCGCCTCGGCGTGCTCCGAAGGTATGGGCTCAGATGAATATATCGATGCCCAGCGTAACCTGATTGCGCGCGGCGCCGAGCAATTCCTGCGCGATATAAAAAGCAAAAGCCATGCGGCGGTTGATGAATGGCAAACTGAGATGCTGCTGAAGCCACTCCGCATCGGCCAAGTGAATCTCTATACGGATGGTCTCTCGCCGGAGGAGCATGGTTTGACCGGCGTTGTAAAAATTGCTTCGGTTGCCGATGCCGTGGCCCAAGCGGTGGCTGCTGCCGGAGATAAACGTGTTGCCGTTATTCCGGAAGGACCCTACGTGGTACCGCGCTATCGCCCCTAATCCGTCCCAACCGACTGTGCCACACACGGCACACAGCCGCTTCACCAATATCTGCGTACTTGCGGCAACTGTCGCGGGCTCCAGCCTGGCCATCATTGATGCAACCGCCGTCAATGTGGCCCTACCGGCAATTCAGCAGAGCTTTGATGCGGATATCACCGCCTTGCAATGGGTGGTCGAATCCTACGCTTTGCTGCTCGGCGCGCTAATTCTCCTGGGCGGCGTATTGGGCGATCACCTCGGCCGCAAGCGCCTGTTTGCCATCGGCGTGATCATTTTTGCGGCCTCCTCGACCTGGTGTGGACTGGCGGCGGACATGCCGCAATTAATCATCGCGCGCGCCGTTCAGGGCGTTGGTGCGGCACTGGTTGTACCGGGCAGCCTGGCGCTGCTCAGCGCGCACTTTCCCGAAGAGCAGCGCGGCAAGGCGATTGGCCTCTGGGCATCCTTCACCACATTGGCGATTGCCCTCGGGCCAGTATTGGGCGGGCTGTTGGTGGATGTCGCCTCGTGGCGCTGGGTATTTTTTATCAATTTACCGCTTTCGGTATTTCTCCTCACAGTCCTCTATGCCGGTGTTCCGGAAAGCCGTGATGAAGATACGGCGCAAAAACTCGATATTCTTGGCGCTGTTCTGATCACGCTCGGCCTTGGCGGCATTGTTTTTGGGCTGCTTGAATCCTCGCGCACCGGCTTCGGTGAAACTTCCGTCTGGGCGTCGATGGTGGCTGGGTTGATATTCACCGGTTGCTTTATATTACGGCAAAAAATGGCGACTTCACCCATGATGCCGCTCTCGCTATTTCGCTCGCGCGCTTTTTCCGGCGCCAACATCATGACATTCTTCTTGTATGGCGCAATGAGCGGCAGCCTGTTCTTCCTGCCCTTCAATCTCATGCAGGTCCAGGGCTGGAGCGCCACAGAGGCGGGTGCGGCATTGCTGCCGTTGATCGTCGCCATTGCGGTATTTTCTTTTGGCGCCGGGTTTGTTGTTACCAAATTCGGCCAGCGTGCGCCGCTCGTCGCTGGCGGCGGTATTGCGGCAATCGGCTATGTTCTGCTCGCTCTGCCCGGTGTTGATAGCCCCTATTGGTCTGGCTTTTTTCCCGGTCTTGCCGTGATCGGCCTTGGTCTCGGCATTGCCGTGGCGCCCTTGACCATTGTGGTGATGGCAGCGGTGGCGCCCAACCGCGCCGGCCTTGCCTCAGGCGTCAACAACAGTGCGTCGCGCGTTGCCATGCTGATGGCCGTAGCGATATTCGGCGTCGTCATGTTCGATGTTTATTCCGCCCATTTTGAAACGGCATTACAAGCCGTAGCGCTCGACCCTGAAAGCCGCGCCCTGATTGATGCGCATTTGATCGAGCTGGCCGGCATGCAAATCCCGCCAATGCTGGATGAGAGCAGCGCCGGCATGGTGAAGGCGGCTATCAATGATTCTTTCGTTGCCGGTTTTCGTGTTGTCAGCTTGATTGCCGCCGGCGTCACAGCGCTCAGTGCATTGACCGCATTTTTGACAATTCCACCGCGCGCCGCAAAGGCGTAAGATAAGGCGTATGCGCCCAGAACTCCGTGAATTAGATGGTGAAAAATTCGACGTTGCCGTAATCGGCGCCGGCGTCAACGGCGCCAGTGCGGCCCAGCACCTGGCGGCGGCAGGCTTCCGAACCCTGTTGGTCGAGCAGAATGATTTTGCCTCCGGCTCGTCCAGCCGATCCAGCCGATTGCTGCATTGCGGCCTGCGCTATCTCGCACCCGGTGCCTCCCCTTGGGAATTCGTCTTTCATCCAAGCCGTCTGATAACAGCGCTCGGCATGGCGCGCCAGGCGATGGTCGCGCGCAGCCAGATGGTGCGTGAGACGCCGGAGCGCGTGCGCCCCATGACGTTTTCTTATCCCATATATAAAGAGACGCCCTACACTCCCTGGCAAATTGACCTCGCTTTCAAGATATTAAAAGGCCTCGGGCCAAAGGATGTGCCGCTCGACTATAAGCGCCTCAGCCGCCGCGAGGCAGGCCAGCGCCCCTTGCTCGAATGGCTGCGCGATATCGATCAGCTTAAAGGCATCGCCCAATTCCGCGAATACCGCTTCGATTGGCCGGAGCGCATTGCCCTAGATGCCGTGCTCGATGCCGCCCGCCTCGGCGCGGTGGTGCGCAATCACACGGCACTGCGCGGGCTCGAGCGCCAGGCAAGTGGCGAATGGCGCCTGACCCTGGCCGATAAGCTTGATGATAAAATGGAAGCAAATGTGACGGCGAATGCGGTGGTCAATACCGCTGGCATCTGGATTGACCGGGTCAACCAAATGGCCGGGCCTAAAGCGGGGCGGCGAATTACCGGCACTAAGGGCATTCATTGCATGTTCCGCCTGCCGCCCGAATGCGCCGACCAGGGCATCGCCACCATGAACCGCGACGATGAGCCGTTCTATTGTGTGCCATGGCGCGGCCTGCATTATGTTGGCCCGACCGAAACGCTTTATGACGGAGACATTGACGATATACGCCCGGAAGAAGAAGAGATCGAGTGGCTGTTGGCGGAGGCCAAACATTTGCTGCCAGGCGCGCCCTTCAACCGCTACAACATGCTATTCGCCTGGGCCGGTGTGCGCCCGCTCACCTATGACCCGGCCCAACCCAAAGGTGCGCGCAGCCGCGAGCTGCATGACCTCTCCGGCGAGGGGTTCGACAATATGTTCGCCCTCACCGCCGGGCCGATCATGACCCACCGCTCTGCTGGCACTCTGTTGACGGAGAATGTGGCAAAACGGGTGCAGCCGACGGGCACGCCCGGAACGCTCAGCTTTGCGGCACGGGTTTTTCCCGACAATAGTAATTCACCGGCAATAGATGATGCCTGGCCCGAGGCCAAACTAGCAGATCTCAGCCACGCGGCGGCACATGAAATGCCGGCAGACCTTGTGGATCTGTTATTCCGCCGCAGCGGCAATGGCTGGACCGCTTCCATGGCCGCGCCGATGGCCGAGCGCGCCGCGCGCGAAGTAGCAACCGTCATGGGGTGGGACGAAGAGCGCATCCAGGCCGAGGCAACCGCCTACCGCGCCCACGTCAAACGCCAACATCTCTGGCACGGCAAAGAAGAATAGAGCAGCGTGGCTTGATCTGGGTTGGCTGGACCGGGTTTAACCAGCCGGCGATAGCAAAACTGTTTCCACGCCGGCGTTCTTTAAGCTATCCGGCAGTGCAGCGCGCTGCACCGGCTTTTCTGGATGCGGCAGGAATGCCTGGATCACCGGCTTGGCCGGGGCGGGGAGAAGCGGCGGGGCCACTTCCGCCAACAAATCGGCTTTAACAAGCGCTTTGGCAGGCGCGGGGCGCAACATGCCATCCCGTTGCGGTGGCAGAATTTCAGCCTTTACCTCCGGCCACGGTTCGGCCCATTCAGCCGGCATAACGATCGGCGTTTCGTTATTCGTTTCCGGCAGTGTGAAGGATTTCTCAATCACGTCTGAGGGCTCTACAGAGTATTTCTCAAGCGCGATATCCACCATATCCGTGTAGGAGACATAGCCATTCAGCAGGAGCAGCAAGGGCGCGTCGCCCTGCATGAGGTCAACCAAGTTGGGAGCGCCGGAAGCCGGTGAAATCGCAGCGAAGCCTTCGGCTTCAGGGCTAAATTCAGCCGAGGCCAGCACAATCCATGCTTCCGGCAATTCGGTCACGCTCGCCAGCGCCACCGGTTGATCCGCTAGTGGCTCAAATGTTGTGGCGACCAAGATCGGTGTCGGCGCACTCTCAGTAAGCGTTGCCTCAAACGAACGGTATCTGTCGCGCGTGCTCATTTGCGCAACCAGGACCATGCCGTCATTGAGGTCGTCTTGCAGCGGCCCTTGCGGTTCATTTTCCTCGAGCCAGGCGGTCA
>Ga0209403_10002290_pt1 | contig 23099 bp, 23 predicted proteins | sample ArcticOcean_MG_C_8_FD_187440 | JGI IMG/M metagenome (GOLD analysis project Ga0209403, IMG submission 187440) | Marine microbial communities from western Arctic Ocean - ArcticOcean_MG_CB11_86 (SPAdes) (version 2) | ecosystem: Environmental > Aquatic > Marine > Oceanic | place: Arctic Ocean... | reverse complement strand
AAACTCGCACGGTGCCGTCCTTGAGAGTGCCCTTGAGCAGTTCGCGGGCCAAGGGGGTTTCGAGTTCCTTCTGGATGGTGCGCTTGAGAGGTCGTGCGCCGTAGGTGGGTTCGTAGCCCACATCAATAAGAAAATCCACAGCACGGTTGTCCAACGCTAGTGTGATTTTGCGTTCGTCGAGTCGGTTTTGCAGCCGCTGAAGTTGGATGTGCACGATGTCGCGCAGATGCCGCTTGCGCAGTGGGTGAAAGACCACGGTGTCGTCAATGCGGTTGAGGAATTCCGGACGGAAGTGTTGCTGGAGTTCCTGCTGTACTGCAAACTTCTGCTCGGCGTTGCGGATTAGTTCTGCATCCTCATCCTCGGTGTCCTCGACCTGCCCCGCCATTTCCGTGAGGCGCTGACTGCCGAGGTTGGAGGTCATCAACACCAGCGTGTTGCGGAAATTCACAGTGCGGCCCTGCGAATCCGTGAGCCTGCCGTCGTCAAGAATCTGGAGCAGCGTGTTGAAAACATCCGGATGCGCCTTCTCAATCTCGTCAAAGAGGATGACGCTGTAGGGGCGTCGCCGGACCGCCTCGGTGAGTTGCCCGCCCTCATCGTAGCCGACATAGCCAGGAGGCGCTCCGATCAGGCGCGAGACCGCGTGTTTCTCCATGTATTCCGACATGTCGAGCCGCACCATCGCCTGCTCGTCGTCAAAGAGAAATTCCGCAAGAGCACGGGCCAGTTCGGTCTTTCCGACTCCAGTGGGGCCGAGGAAGATGAAACTGCCGAGTGGGCGGTTGGGGTCGTTGATCCCGGATCGTGAACGCTGCACCGCGTCGGACACCAGTTGGATTGCCTCATCCTGTCCGATCACGCGCTGGTGCAGGTGTTCCGGAAGCCGTAGCAGTTTTTCGTTTTCACCCTCCAGCATCTTGGACACCGGAATGCCCGTCCAATGTGCCACGATCTCGCTGATGTCCTCCGCGTCCACCTCCTCTTTGAGCAGGCGGTTCCCGGAATCTTGCCCGTTTTCGTGCGCCTGCGCGGCCTCAAGCTGCTTGCGCAACTCTGGCAGGGTTCCGTACTCCAGTCGTGCGGCTTCCTCCAGATTGTAGTCGCGCTGAGCCTGCTCGATCTTCGTGTTGGTTTCGTCAAGCTGCTGCTTAAGCTGTGCAACGGCGTAGAGTCCGGATTTTTCCTGCTCCCACTGTGCCTTCATCACATTGAACTGTTCCCGAAAATCCGCAAGTGCCTTGCCGAGCTTCTCCAACCGCTCCTTGGAGGCAGAGTCGGTTTCCTTTTTGAGGGCTTCCTGTTCAATTTCGAGTTGCAGGATTTTCCGCGAAATCTCGTCCATTTCGGCAGGCATGGAATTGATCTCCACACGCAGACGGGCGGCGGCTTCGTCCATCAGATCAATCGCCTTGTCCGGCAGAAAACGGTCGGTGATGTAGCGGTTGGAAAGCGTCGCGGCGGCGATGAGGGCGTTGTCCTTGATGCGCACGCCGTGGTGGATTTCGTAGCGTTCCTTGAGGCCACGCAGGATAGAGATGGTGTCCTCCACCGTGGGTTGATTGACCAACACTTGCTGGAAACGCCTTTCCAGCGCAGGGTCTTTCTCGATGTGCTTGCGGTACTCGTCTAGCGTGGTCGCGCCGATGCAATGCAATTCGCCACGCGCCAGCATCGGTTTGAGTAGGTTGCCAGCATCCATCGCGCCTTCGACCTTGCCTGCGCCGACGACGGTGTGCAGTTCGTCAATGAAGAGCACAATCTGTCCGTCAGCATCCAGCACCTCCTTCAGCACCGCCTTAAGGCGTTCCTCGAACTCTCCCCGAAACTTTGCTCCTGCGATCAGTGCCCCCATGTCCAGCGAGACGAGCCGCTTGTCCTTGAGGCTGTCCGGAACATCGTGGCGGGCGATGCGTTGGGCCAAGCCCTCTGCAATGGCGGTCTTGCCAACTCCGGGTTCGCCGATGAGGACAGGATTGTTCTTGGTGCGGCGGGAGAGGACTTGGATCACGCGGCGGATTTCGTCATCGCGCCCAATCACTGGATCGAGCTTTCCGGAACGCGCACGCTCCGTGAGATCGAGGCCGTACTTCTCCAGTGCCTCGTAAGTCTCCTCCGGATTCTGGTTTGTCACCCGCTGCCCACCACGAAGTTCCTTGAGTGTGGCAAGCAGGTCTTTCCGCGAAACCCCGGCCTCCGTGAGTAGCCGCTCGGCAGGGGATTTGCGCTGCTTGAGCAAAGCCAGCAGCAGATGCTCCACGCTGACATACTCATCGTCGAGCCGCTTGGCCTCGTCCTCTGCGGCCACCAGCGCGTGGTTGAAATCTCCGGAAGCTGAGACCTGTCCAAGATTTGCTCCGGAAAACGTCGGTAGTCGTTCCAGTTCATTTTCCAAATTGCGGCTGAAGTTGTGGACCTCCACATCCAGTTTGTCGAGCAGGCGCGGCACCAATCCCTGTTCTTGTGTGACCAAGGCGTGGAGCAAATGCAGCGTGGTGAGTTCCGAATGCTTGCGCCGCACCACCTCAGCGTGGGCCGCTTCGAGCGCGGCCGCCGATTTCTGCGTGAGTTTCTGGGAATTCATAAAACCTCGCTTGGGATCATGATTGAATTTTAGCACTCACTATAGCAGAGTGCTAACAATTCGCAAGCATCTCTGCTTGTTCCGGGGTTCATCGAGCGACACAAGGTTTCAAAGCCAACGGTTTTCTGCAAGGATGCTGCAAGGGGTTTTGATCAGTCCGGCACCATGCTCCCATTGCTTTGTTTCCAAACCGTTCATGTCCAAGCTGCGAAACTTATTTGCCAACTCTCCCAACTTGCTGGGCATCTGTTGTGTCATTGGGGCAATGATCTCGTTCACGACACAAGATTCGGCGATCAAGTGGCTCAGTGGCAGCTATCCTTTGCACCAGATCATCTTGACGCGAGCGAGCGTCGCGCTCGTGCTGACTCTGCTGATTTTTGTCCCTTTGGAAGGAAGCTATGGACACCTGCGCACCCGGCGTTTATTGCTCCATGTCCTGCGGGGTTTGGGGATTGTGGTTGCCAACTTCTGTTTCTTCACCGGACTCGCCACCTTGCCCCTGGGAGAGGCAACGGCGATTTTCTTTGTGGCACCGTTGTTGATCACGGTTTTTTCGGTGCTGCTGCTGAAGGAGCGGGTTGCGGCTTCCCGCTGGGGGGCAGTGGCTATCGGCTTGAGCGGGGTGATTGTGGTGCTGCGGCCCGGAGCAGAGGTTTTCCGGTGGGTGAGCCTGCTGCCTGTGGCTGCTGCGACGACCTACGCTTTGGTGCAGATCACGACACGGCTGATCGGCAAGCAGGACAAGGCGTCCACGATGGCGTTTTACATCCAACTCACCTTCGTCGTGGTCAGCGGCGGGATCGGCCTTGTCTTCGGAGATGGCCGCTATGCCAACCCGGACAATCCCACGGTGGATTTTCTCTTCCGGGCCTGGACGGTGCCCACTGTGCAGGATTTGTGGATCATGGCCGGAGCCGGGATGCTCAGTGGCATCGGCGGCTACCTCGTTAGTCAGGGCTACCGACAGGCCGAAGCCGGACTCGTGGCTCCGTTCGAATATGTCGCCCTACCCCTTTCCATCTTCTGGAGCGTGTTCCTCTTTCAGGACTGGCCTGACCTGTTTGCGTGGTGTGGCATTGCCCTGATCACTTGCGCGGGCATTTACAGCGTCTATTCCGAATCCGTGAAAAGTCGCAACCGCGTCCTCGCCCCACCGCCCCACCGAGAATGACCTTGCCGCCTCCAAATGCTGCGGATCACGGTCAATCATTTGGCAATCTGTTGAGGAGAAAGGTCGTATTTGGCGAAGCGGATTGGGAAGCCTCCCCGACTGGCATGGGACAGAATGCAGGACCGGACGTGGGTGAGGGTGAATCCAACCACGATGAGATTGCATGAGGCCGGGACTACCGACTCCACGGCAGCGAGTCGAGGTCCGTGTTGCCTCCGGAGAGGATGAGGCCGGTTTTTTGGTTGCAGAAGATTTCGGGACGCTTGAGGACGGCGGCGAGGGGGACAGCGCCCGACGGCTCCACGATGATCTTCAGCCGCTCCCAGAGCAGGCGCATCGCGGCGATGATCTCGTCTTCCGTGATCGGCAGCACCTTGGTGACGTGCTGCTGGATGATGGGAAACGTGAGGGGGCCGATCTGTGCCCGCAGGCCGTCGGCGATGGTGTCCACACTCAGGTTCGGGACAATGCGGCCTGCCTCTAGGGAGCGAATCGTGTCATCCGCCTCCAAGGGTTCCGCGCCGTAAACCCGGATTTTCGGATTCTTGCCTTGGGCAGCAAGCAAAGTCCCGCTCAACAGCCCGCCCCCGCTCACCGGAGCAACGATGGCGTCCAAATCCGGATGCGCCGTCAGCAACTCCCACGCGGCGGTGCCCTGCCCGGCAATGATGCGCTCGTCGTTGTAGGGATGCACCACGGTCGCCCCGCTCCGTTCCACCAGTTGGGAGAGCGTGCCTTCCCGGGATTCGTGGGTTGGCTCGCAAAAGACGATTTCACCGCCGTAGCGTTTCACATTCTCGACCTTCACCGCCGGAGTGTTGTGGGGCATGACCACGGTGACATGGGCATTTTGCAGGGACGCGGCCAGTGTGAGGGCAGCCCCGTGGTTTCCGGAAGAGGTGGTGGCGACCCCCTTTGTCAAGGCTGCGTTGTCCAACTGCCGCAGGGTGTTGGTGGCCCCGCGAAACTTGAACGATCCCGCCCGCTGGAAGTTCTCGCACTTGAAATACAATTCGGCATTGGCGAGTTGATTGAGGCTACGACTGGTGAGGACTGGAGTTTGATGGAGGTGGGGGGCAATACGAAAATGTGCGGCTTCGATGTCTTTGGGAGTGACCATAAAGGTGGTACAAGCAGGTTGAGGTTCAGAGGTTTTGCAAGATCAAGGTTGCGGCATCGGCGAGCACCTGACACCCCATGACGATGTCCTCGTCATGACTGTTTTCGGCAAAGTCGTGGCTGACGCCGCCGATGGAAGGAATGAAGAGCATGGCGCAGGGCATTACGTCGTGCAGCACTCCAGCATCATGGAACGCCCCGCTCGGCATTTTTACCCACTTTCCCGCTGCGTTTTTTTCGGCGGCTTGGATCAGGAGAGACTGCAAACCCTCGTCCATTGGCGCTGGCGGGATTTTCTCACGGGCGAGTTCTGTTTCGATTTGTGCGCCATCTCGTGCATTGAGTTCGACAACGAGTCGTTGAACAGTTTCAGCAAAAGAGTCCAGCACCCTGCTGGAACGATCCCGGAACTGCAATTCCAGTTCGGCATAACCGGGAATAATCGAAGCAGCACCGGGATGGATCACGGCCCGCCCCATCGTCCAGACGGAGCGGTCGCCTGCGGTTTTCGGAAATTCTTCGTTGATGGCGTTGGCCAACGCATAAAGGGCAGCGGCGGCGTCCTTCCTTCCGGACATCATCGTTGTACCCGCATGGTTTTGTTGCCCCCGAATTTTGAACACCGCTCCATGCAGACCAACGATGTCGGTCACAATTCCGAGTTTCTTACCGTCTTCTTCAAGGTGGGGGCCTTGCTCGATGTGCGCTTCCAGGAACCCGACATAGCGATCCGGATCAAGGTGCTGGCGTGGAATCTGGCTCAACCCCGCCTTTGCGATGGCATCTGACAGTGGAAACCCCTGCTTGTCGGTCACGCCCGCTTCTTGTTCTGGAGTGAGCTTGCCTGCAAACGAGCGGCTTCCCAACGAGCTGTAATAGCGCGATTCCTCGTCTTGCCAAGCAACCGCATCCACCGCTAAACCCGCCGTTTCCGGAGCTTCGGACAACGCACGGGCCACTTCCAGTCCGTAAATCACCCCCAAGGCTCCATCAAGCCAACCGCCTGTGGGTTGGGTGTCCGAATGAGAGCCGATCAACAGAGCAGGGCCGGAGTTTTTTGAGCGTCCAAAGACGTTGCCCACTCCGTCAATCGTAGTGTCCAAACCTGCTTGTTGGTAACGGGATTTCAGCCAGTTGCGGGCTTCCATGTCTTGGGCAGAGAACGCGGGACGGACCACTCCGGAACCGCAAGCTCCATGTTCGCGAAGTCGCTGCAAATCGGTCAGCAGACGCTTGGGATTGATTTTTGGCATTTCCAGTGATGAATTCAGGAGGTGTGCAAATGATGAGCTGAGGTCCAGCAAAACCGATTTTATAGAAATAACAGCATTTCCAGTGGCGTTCAACCAGCAACTTCAGGATTGAATTTTGCTGAGACACTGTTATCGTTCTACCCTTCAGAGGCTGATCTGGTGCGTGGACATCCTCCGGTTGCTGATCCTCGTGCTCGCTCCTGGATATGTCCTGCTGCTGCCGAATTTACTCTACCACTAAACACATTAGAGAAACTCATGAAATTCTACGATTGCCAACCGGCCCCCTCGCCCCGACGGGCGCGAATCTTCATCGCCGAAAAAGGACTGGACATTGAAACCGTGCAGGTGGATTTGGGTTCCAGAGAGCAACTGGACCCGGAGTTCCAGGCGATCAACCCCTACTGCACGGTGCCCGTGCTGGAGTTGGACGACGGCACGCGGTTGAACAGCACTGCGGGCATCTGGAACTACCTTGAGGCGGAGTGTCCGGAACCTCCTTTGCTGGGCACCACTCCACAGGAAAAGGGCGTGATTGCGGATTTGCAGTGGCGCATCGAGATTGACGGATTCTTCGCAATGGCCGAATTACTGCGCAACTCCGCTTCTAGAATGAAGGGCCGTGCCCTGACTGGACCGCTTGGGTACGAGCAGATTCCGGAACTCGCCGAACGCGGCAAGGTGCGCTTGCAGCACTTTCTGGAAGGGGTGGATGCTCTGATTGGCGAAAAGCCGTTTGTCGCGGGAGAAACTTTCTCGGTGGCCGACATTGACCTGCTCGTGCTGGTGGACTTTGCCAAGTGGCGCAAGCTACAGCTTCCGGAAGACGCCAAAAATGCACAACGATGGCATGAGGCCGTCAGTGCCCGTCCGAGTACGAAGCTCTAGCCCGCGAGATCTGCGTTCTTTTGCCGGACGTTGAACAGCGCGAGCAAAAAGGCGATGAATCCCAGCAGGATAATCATCAGGGCGGTTTCCAGCACCAGATCATAACCTCCCCACTGCCAAAGCTGTGAGGCCAGCAAGGGGGCCAGCGCGAACCCTCCCATGTACCCGACCGTCATCGCCCCACTGATGCCCCCAAAACCTTCACGTCCTAAAATGTTAGCTGTCACGACGGGACGGGTGATGCTCGTCACGCCATAACCGGAGCCGTGGACCGCAACGAAGACAAAGACCAACGCCGGACTTGCAGCTGCGAAAACGAGGGCGAGGACCCCCACAAGGATGAACAGGAACGAAGTGGCGCAGACGGTGTTCATGGAGACATGCCGCTCGGCGAACATCATCGCCAGCCGCCCCGCCACCTGCATGGGGCCGATCAAGGAGGCCGCCAAGATCGCAAGCCCGGCGGGAACATTGCGCTCCGCCAACAACGGCAGCAGGTGAAAAATGAGGAAACCGTGTCCGACGGAGATGCTCGTGAAGGCGCAGGTGAGCAGCCAGAATTCCGTTTTGGCGAGGGCGGTTTTCAGCGGACCTTTTGACGGTGTCTCCTGCTCCGGTCGCTCAAGATTTCCCGTAGTTTTTTCCGCTCCGGTTGCAATCCAGAACAACGGCACTGCCACCAGCAGAATCAACACCGCGAAGGTGGTGGTGGCTCCTCGCCAGCCCACCCAGCCGGCAACGAGGTTTGCAGTTGGAAACGAGACGGTTCCGGCAAAGCCCGCCACCAAGGTGATCAGCGTGATCGCACGTTTGGCCTCTGCTCCGCGAATCCGGGTCACAAACGCAAAGCAGGGTTCGTAAAGACAGCCGGACATCGCCAATCCCACCACCAGCCAAGCCGCGAAAAAGAATCGGTATTGCTCAATCAGGCCGATGGCTCCAATCGTCACTCCGCCAAGCAACGCCGATCCGACCAACATGGCTCGCCCGTGGCCTTGATCAATCAGATGACCTGCCAACGGAGCCGTGCATGCAGAGACGATCACTGCGGAGGTGAACGCCGCAGAGAGTGCGCTTTTTGACCAGCCGAGGTCCGTTTCCCAATGGACCACCAAGGCGGGGAAGAGGTAGAGCAACCCAGCCCAAACCAAGGTTTCGGCAAGGGCAAGCAGCCAGATGGGGCGGTTGGACATGCTCAGTACAGTGCTATAGCAGGGTGATCACTCATGCCATCATTTTCTTATGCCATTGCCGTCGTCGTACATGTTGCATTTCGGGGCGCTCATCCGGGAGTTCCTTGAGTGTGAGGGAAACCACAGACTACCTCATCCAACCAGAGAGTACAGGAAACATTGACCACTCCGGCAGAAACTGCAACGCTGTCTTTGCAGAAGCAGGCTCAGCAACCCAACCCAATCCATGACGCAAGGCCCCATCACCTACTGGTTTCAAAATTTGCTGCGTGTGCAGGAGTTGCCGGAATCCGTCGTGTTAGCGGTGGCGCAGGGCTTGGCGTTGCTCGTCCTCGTGCTGCTGGCGTGGGTCACGCACCTTGTGGCGCAGCGCGGGGTGGTGCGGGCGATCCGGAGTTTAATCAAGCGCACCCGCAATCAGCGCGACGACCTGCTCTTGCAGCATGGAGTCTTCCGGAGGACAGCGCGACTCACGCCCTTTGTCGTGCTCTTCATCACCCTCCCGTTGGCCCTGCCCACCGAATCCCTACCCTTCGTGGTCCTACGGGGGCTGCTCCAGATCGTGATGGTGTTACTGCTCGCCTTTGCGCTGGACGCAGTCGTCAACACGCTTCATGACGTCTATCGGGATCTCCCAATCGCCCACCGCATTCCGGGACAGAGCTTCGTGCAGGTTTTCAAGCTGCTGCTCTATTTCATCGCAGGTGTGTTTGTCATCGCCATTGCACTCGACAAAACTCCGCTCTACCTGCTCAGTGGACTCGGCGCCCTCACGGCGGTGCTGTTGCTCGTCTTCAAGGACACGGTGCTGGGGTTTGTCGCGGGCATCCAACTCATCGCGAATCGCATGATCGCCCCCGGAGACTGGATCGAGATGGGACAGTACGGCGCGGACGGAGACGTGCTGGAGGTGGGACTTAACACGGTGAAGGTGCAGAACTGGGACATGACGATCACCACGATCCCAACCTACGCCCTCATCAGCGAAGCCTTCCGCAACTGGCGGGGCATGAACGAGTCCGGAGGTCGCCGCCTCAAACGCTCGGTGCGCATCGACGTTCACAGTGTGTGCTTCTGCGATGAAGAAATGCTGGGGCGCTTTGCAAAAATCCGTTTCATCGCCGACTACATCGCCCGCAAAAATCAGGAAGTCGAAGATTTTAACGTTGCAAATCCTGACTCCGGAATCCCCGCCAACCGACGACGCCTCACCAACCTTGGCACCTTCCGGGCCTACGTCGAGGGCTTCCTGCGCAACCATCCCAAGATTCACCAAGAGATGACGCTGATGGTGCGGCAGTTGCCCTCAGACGGGCAGGGGGTGCCGATCGAGATTTATGCTTTCAGCAATGACACGGCATGGGCAACGTATGAGGGCATCATGGCCGACATCTTTGATCACCTGTTGGCGATCATCCCGGAGTTTGACCTGCGTGTCTTTCAGGAACCCACTGGGGGCGATTTCCGCCGCTGGGCCGCTTCCTGAAAAATTCCGTTCCGCGCCATGCTTCGTGGAACAGCCCTTGCTCTAAGTTCATGCGGGGACCACCCCCGCAACTTTATTCGACGAAACCCACATTTCACGGAGCGTGAATGTCCGCACAGATTGAAATCGCAGCCCGCAAAATCGTCCGGCACATGGTCAACCAAGGTGTCTGGGGCCTGCACATGGAAGCCTCGCTGGTCGCACAGTTGATCCAGTATCCGGAACTGTTGCAACACTATCGTGACATGGTCACGGCTCCCTAAAACCCTCAATGATCCGGAGGGGAGGTGCTTGCCGTCGCCGTCGCTACTCCCTCCGTGCAAAGCGCACCTGCCAGAATCCGGCGACATCCCGATCCAGTCGGTAGTCCACCTCCCACTCCTGTTTGTCGCTCAAGAGCAAAATGCCGTAGCACTTGCGGGATTGTGGAGCTTTTGCTCCGGGATGCTCTCCGCTCGCCAACACACTGGCGAGGGAAATCTTGTGATCCAACGCAAAGACGGAATCGTCAAAGGCGAGGCTCAGCAATTCGGCAGTGACCGGATCCCCGCATTCCGGGACGCGCAGCGACCACCACCACGCGCCCAGTCCGCCGACCATGCCCAGCACTCCCAACACCGCCAGCGTCCAGACGGTTTTCCTGCGCCACCACGGCAACCGCAATTCCACCCCGCATTCCGGACAAATCCGGGAACCCAGCGCAACCTCCGCCCGGCATTTTGGGCACGGCAAGGTGCCCTGCTCCTTGATGCCCTGAAGTTCCCGGTAGGCGGTTGGGTTGCGGTGGTAGAAGCGCTGTGCCCGCTTGGAGAGTTTGTCCACGCTTAGCTTCCGAAACGGTCGGGACGCCGATCTGGATCGAATTCACAGCGCGAATCCCAATCCGTCTTGGAGGCGCAGGGGGTCACTCCAGAGCCAAAATTGCACGAGTAGGTTTCGCCAACCCTCAGGTGGGTTGGCAGGGGCACTTGGTAGGACCGTTGATCAGCAAAAACGGCGACAATGCCCCACGATTCCACTTGGAAGCGCAGCAGTCTGCGCTTGCGAGAGGGCGAAACGTATTCCCAGTACGGCTCCTGAAAAACGAGGGTGCAGACTTCCCGGATATGCTGAGCAATCTCGGTGGGGTAGTGCAGAGTGGTGTTTGAACTCGGAGTCGGTGTGCAAGCGGCCAGACCAAGAATCAGCAACCCTCCAATAAAAATCAGGCTGATTCGGAAGGGTTTTGCCGCCTGAGTCGCATTCACGGTCCAGCCTCCTTGTCCAGATCGCCCCTTTCGTACAACTGTGTGCGAATCAGGTGTTTGGGCACCTTGCCATAACCGGACTTGGGGAGTTCATCCCAGAAAAAATAGCACTGCGGTTGTTTGTAGCGGGCCAGCCGATCCTGTAGGAACCCAGACAGTTCTTCCGCACTCGCCTCTTCCTCTGTTGAGACGATCACGGCCACTCCAGATTCCCCCCACTTGGGATCAGGAACGCCCAAGACCGCGACCTCGGAAACACCGGGGTGCGTGAGCAACACCTCCTCGATTTCACGTGGATAGACATTGGCCCCACCTGAAATGTACATGTCCTTGGCGCGTCCGGTGATGTACACAAATCCTGCCTCGTCCACGCGCCCCAAATCTCCGGTGAGGAACCAGCCGTCCTTGAAAACTTCCGCATTTGCGTTATCGTTTTGCCAATATCCTGTCATCACTGCTGGTCCTTTTACGCAGATTTCTCCCTGCTGACCCGGCGCGAGTATATGTCCTTCCGGGCTGCGGATGCCGATTTCCATGCCCATCCGAGGCAGGCCGCAGGTGCCCGGACGCATATTGGGGTTGTCCTCATCAACGATGTAGTGTTCCGGAGGCAGCATCGTGATGTTACCCGTCACCTCGCCCAAACCGTAGTATTCGATCACCACTGGACCGAGTTTTTTCAGCGTGGTTTTCTGATCCTCCAGATACATCGGCGCTCCGGCGTGGATCACATAGCGCAGCGAGGAATGGTCGTACTGATCCACTGCCGGATGCTCAACCATGATCTTGAGAATCGTCGGCACGGTGAACATGTTGGAAATGCGCTGCTTTTCCACCAGTTGCCAGACCTCTTCGGCATCCAATCCTTGTCCGGACAGCAGCACCGTTTTGGCGCGCCGTGCGACTTGCGGCAAATAGTGACAACCCGCCCCGTGACTGAGTGGGGCAACCACCAGCGAAGCATCGTCCTTGTTGAGTCCGGGCATCAAATCGGCGGCAAAGTTGTTGACCACAAAGGCCAACTGTCCATGCGTCAGTGTCGCACCCTTGGGCCTCCCGGTCGTTCCGGAGGTGTAAAACAGCCAGCAGGGGTCTTCGTAGGCGACCGGAACTTCGGTTCGTGCTGCCCCCTTGTGGGCCGCCACCAACTCGTCGTAGGTGACGGCTCCGTCGTGTGATCCTCCGGCAACGATGAGGTGCTGAAGTCCGACACTTGCTGATTTGGCCGCTTCGGCATGTCTACAGAATTCATGTTCAAACAGAAAGGCCCGCGCCCCGGAATTTTCGGCGAGGTAGACAATTTCCGGAGGAGTGAGTCGGAAGTTGGCGGGCACCCAAACACAGCCGGCTTTGAAGATGCCCCACAAGCTTTCGATCAGTTCCCGACTGTTGCGGGACTGCACCAGCACTCGGTCGCCCTTTTTCACATCAAGGGTGTGCAGTGCGTCCCGGAAGGCATTGGCGCGGGTATCCAACTCGGCCCACGTCCACGATTGCTCTCCGTGGATCAGGCCGATTTCGTCGGGATCCAGCCGGGCGGTGTCCGACAGCAACCGACCCAAGTTCATGGCACTGATCATGACCCCACTCTAACGCAACGGTTCCAGAATCGAGACATAGTTGGCGACCGCTGCTCCGCCCATGTTGAAGACTCCGCCCAATTCGGCGCCATCCACCTGACAACCTCCGGCCTCTCCTGTGAGTTGCATTGCCGCCATGACGTGCATGGAAACGCCCGTCGCTCCCACCGGATGCCCCTTGGCCTTGAGTCCACCGGACGGGTTGACCGGCAGCTTACCGTCCTTTTGCGTCCAGCCCTCCTGCACGGCTCGCGCTCCCTGCCCGGCTTCGGTCAAGCCCATCGCTTCGTACTCGATCAACTCCGCAATGGTGAAGCAGTCGTGGGTTTCCACAAACGAGAGGTCGTCCAATCCCAGTTTGGCATCCTCCAAAGCCCGTGCCCACGCGACTTTCGGCCCCTCGAAGCTGACGATGTCCCGCCGAGAGATGGGCAGGAAATCGTTGACTTGCATGGTGGTCCGGAGCATGACCGCCTTTTTCGCGTTTTTGGAGGCATCCGGAACCGAGAGCACCAACGCCGCCGCGCCATCGGAAATCATCGAGCAGTCTGTACGCTTCAAGGGCGGTGCGACAAACGGATTCTTGTCCGACGGATTGCGGCAGAACTCGTAGCCCAAGTCTTTTTGGACATGCGCAAGCGGATTGACCGAACCGTTCTTGTGATTCTTGGCGGCAATCATTGCCAGCGCATCGCTTTGGTCCCCGTAGCGTTGAAAGTAGCCTTGTGCGATCTTGCCGAAAATTCCCGGAAAGGTCATGCCCTCACGGGCTTCCTCGGCCACATAGGATGCCCGCACCAGCGACTTGCCCACGGTCGCCGTGTCACAGGCGGTCATCTTCTCCACGCCCACGCAGAGGACGTGACGGGCACTCCCGGACTTGATCGCGTTGAGTCCCTGATAAATTGCCGCCGAGCCGGTCGCGCAGGCGTTTTCCACCCGCGTCACGGGTTTGAAGCGCAGAGCATCGTCTGCTTGTAAAACCAAGGCCCCCGGAAATTCTTGCGGAGACATGCCAGCGTTGAAGGTGCCGAGGTAGATGGCATCGATGGCCTCCGCTTCCAAGTTCGCGTCCGCAATGGCCTCGCGGACCACCCGAACAATTAACGATTCCGAATCCTCGCCGTCTAGGCGTCCAAAACGCGTGTGCGCCCAACCCGTGATACATGCGGTCATGGTGATTTGCTTTGTGGGGGTGTTGGAAAAATTGGGGTGAAATGAGAATCAGAGCAGTTTCACAAGTACAGCGATCAGTCCGGTTTGCAAAAGCAGCATGACAGCAATTGATTGAATGATGTCCACCCTAAACTTGACGAGATCACGGCAAACTGCGGAACACTCCCCTTTCGTAAGGTTCTCGAGCCGATTAAAGCGGTTTTCGTTAGTTGCAAGCGTCTCTGCTGCTTTGCGTGACTTCTCTTCCGATGCCCCTGCCTCAGCGCGTCATAGGCCTCGACAGTCATCGTACTCATGAAACCTCCTCAGAAGGTATTGATCTCGCAGTCAAAATTTTTCTGAAAACCGATCTTCTGTTTGGAAAAATGCTGGTGCGAAAGGGGGGACTCGAACCCCCACACCTTGCGGCACCAGATCCTAAATCTGGCGTGTCTACCAATTCCACCACTTTCGCCCACAATCCAGCTTCCAGAAGAGATTGCCCCGCAAGCTGAACCTTGTGTATTCAACCCAAAATCAGCGGCACAAGCAAGGTGATGCTTGTGAAGAGTGCCATCTTCAGGAACAATGATTTGTGAAACCTGCGGATCTTCCAACCCGTAAAACGATCATGGATTCTCAATTTGCAAACACCACCCAATCCCCGCTCCCTTGCCCGAAAACCTCCGCTCTGGCTCCTTGTGCTCACAATGGGATGTGGAACCGTGGGCATCACCATCATTTCCCCAACCCTGAAAGTCATCGCCGAGGATTTTCAGGTTAGCGACTCGCTGACCCAACTTTTGCTCTCCGGCTACTTTGCCTCGGTCGCGCTCTCGCAACTGGTGTACGGCCCGCTCTCTGATCGTTATGGACGCAAGGTTCCCCTCATCATCGGACTTGTGCTTTATGCCGTTGGAGGCGTGATGGGAGCCTTGGCCATGAGCATGGAGTGGCTGATTGCCGCACGAGTGTTTCAGGGACTTGGAGGAGCGGCGTCTCCGTCCATCGTGCGGGCCATCATCAACGATTCCTATGAACGCTCAGAAGCAGCAGCAGCGTTTGGAGCAATCACGGCGGTCATGGCGATTGTACCGATCCTCAGTTTCATTTCCGGGGGCTTGATCAGTGAAGTCCTCGGATGGCGCGGAGCAATGCTCATCATTGCCATCATTGGAGCCGTGACGCTCGTGATGGTGGAATGCTTCCTTCAGGAAACCAACCTCACTCCGTTGGGACAACTCAAAGCCACAAAACTGGCCCGTGAATACAGGTTGTTGATTATGAATCCAATCTTCCTCACGTTTGCACTCGCCTCATCGTGCAGCACGGGAATTTTCTTCAGCTTCATTGGCTTCCTTCCCTACGAATACGCACGGCTGGGGGTGGGAATGGGAGAAACGGGATTCTGGTTTGCAATGACCCCGGTGGGCTACATGTTTGGGAATCTCTGCACCAAAAAATTCACCCCAAAACTTGGGGTTGAGGTCATGATGCTGATCGGGAGTTTCATCTGCTTGCTGGCGTCCAGTTTGTTGCTTGGGGTTTCACAGTACCCGGAGCGCACCCCGATTATGCTGGCCCTCCCCTGCGTGGTCTTCGGCCTGTCCGCAGGTATGGTGATTCCCAATGGCACAATGGGCGCGATTGCTGTTGCCGGTCGGCTAGGGGGCAGCGCATCCGGAATCACCGGGGCGCTGCAATTGGGGTTTGGAGTGCTGGGCGGGGCGCTCGTCGCTACGGTGGGCGGTTACGAGCAGGTGGCTCAGGGCTTTCTCGTGTTGCTCGGTTTTGCGGTCGTGGCTGTAGGATCTTCGCTGCTGGCACTGCGAGTCAAACTTGCTCAGGCACCTTGATTCAACTACCGGGCTTCTTCACCTCAAACCAATACTCCAGCCGCACCGGACCCTTTCCGGCGTTGCCCCACTGCAAGCAGTACACTTGCGCTTGTTCAGCAGTGAACTCCCCTTCGAACTGAGTAAGCTCCTGCTCTGGAATCGGGCGGTGATCCGAGCGGTCGTGGTAGTGCAGGTTGAAGCGCACGGGTGCCGGGGTGCTGAATCCATAAACCAGTATCCAGTCCGTCCGCAGTTCCACACAACGTTCGTAGCGATTTTTGGAGGGCAGGTTGACGGCAATTGATTCCGACTCCTGCTTCGCAAGATTGTGTGTGGGTTGCGTGGTGGGAAACTGCTCGACGGCCCAGAAAGAGAAGGCCAGCAAAACACTGCTGGTGATCAGGAAAATCCAGAAGTAACGAATGGCAATGTCCATGGTTCAGAGTGGGTGCTGTTGAAGGAAACGGTCTGCGAAATAGTCGAGTCGGCTGTTGGGACCATTCTCGATCACCAAATTTGCAAATTGTTTGGTGGGCTGGACAAAGCCAAGATAGGCGGGCCGCACGAAAGTCAGGTACTGATTAAGGCTGTATTCCGCAGTCACCCCCTGCTCTCGGACATCCCGCAGACAGCGCCGGACGACCGCCACATCCGGGGGGCTTTCCAGAAAGAACGAATAGCTCAGCAGGCCCCGCAGGCTGGCGTGCATGAGAATATACAACCCTTCGAGGATCAGATAATTGCCCGGTGCAATCCGCACGGTCTCGCGCTTGCGCTTTCCGGACTCCCAATCGAACTGTGGCATCCGGATGGGTTTGCCTTGCCGCAGGTCATCGAAGTGCTGGCGGTACAGCCGAAAGTCGAACGCCGGAGGGATGTCGTAGTCGTGTTTTTCGTTAGGAACGCCATCGGGCCTGTTGAGGTAGTACTGATCCAACGACAGGATGGTTGTTTTGGGCAAACGTCGCGCCAGCAGATTACTAAAGAGCGTTTTTCCGGAGCCAGAGCCACCAGCCACACCAATCAATTTCAGGTCGCCTGCCACGCTTCGAACTCCTGCATTCGTTCCGGTTCAAGCTGGGATTCCAGCGCCTCGGCAATCACCTCCACGTCTTCAAGCCCGTTGCGAAAGTAGGGCATCATCCCCCACGCCCGCAGCCCCAAGGTTTCCTCCAGACGCAACCACTGAAACTGAATCAAGTCGCCGTCCCGTTCGTCATCACGATTATTGAGCCAAAGACAGACTTCGCATCCGGAAGCTTGCAGTTGTGGAATCGCCAGCAGGGTTTGCTCTACCGCAGGTTCCGAGAAATCCGTGACCCAGCAGACGGTTGGGGTCCAGTGATTCAGCAGGGTTTGCACGGTCAGCCCTTCGGCAAGCGGTGTGTTCACTCCCGGAGGCAATTCGCTGAGCAACACCGCATAACGTTTGCTCAACAACAAGTGCCGCTCCGCCAGTGTTTTCTCCACAATCCGGACACCATCGCGCTGGGCCGCAAGCTGGGGAGGAAGAGTGCTGTTGAAGAGGTAGGGATTGAGCAGGCTGATGTGTTCCGGAAGTTCAGCGCAAGCCTGAAATCGTTCAGCATCGCTGGGCAAATCGTCAGCGTTGTACTGCAACCATCCCGTGTCCACCGGTTTCCACGCAGCAGCGTTTTTGCCACGTTTGCTCAGCAGCCGGAGCAGTCCCAAGACCAGCAGCGTTTTGCCGCAGCCTCGCTGTGGTCCTCCGACGGCGACCTGCCGAGTCACTTCTCCTCTGTTCCCGTGAAGATGGTGCGTTTCTGAAGGTCTTCCAGTTGCAGCCTTTCCCGCGATTGGAGTTCATTGGTGACATCCAGCACGGTGAGGTAGCGATCCCGGGGCTTGAACTTGCGTCCCGCCCGCAGCTTTTCCCGGATGCGTTCCTGCTCCAGAAACTCCCAGACCACGATGGTCTTGCCCTTGCGGTCAAGCGTGATCGCCTTCAACTCATCCTCGCCGAAGCCGGCACCCTTTGCAGCGGTCATCAGGGTTTCGAGTTCCTTGACGAACTGCTTGCGCTCGCGCTCAAGCCTCCGGGCTTTTTCGTCCAAGTCCGCAATCGACTGGGCGTGCAACGGCGGTGGCAGCAAGGCGGATTCCCCCAAGAACAAAAGGGTGAAGGCCAGCAGTAAGCCGACCGAGGCGTGAGAGATGAGACGTGAGTACGGAAAATGCATAACTTGCACTGGTTTCAGAAGCACAAACCTTTTTCAGGCAGTTCTCGCATGACTCCGCCATGCAAGCGGCAAGCAAAAGTGGCGAATCCACAAAAGAAGCGGTTGCGTCCGCTCATCCTCCTGCTCGTGGCCCTCGGGGTCTTGCTGAGTTTTGGATGCAGTGCCACACCAGAACCGGAGCCACGCTCAGCGCTCCAGTACTTTCAGGCGGGCAACCTCGCACTCAATCGTCGAGATTATTCCACCTCGGTCTGGAATTACCTGCGGGCGATCAGCCTCAACGACGAAACTCCGGAATTTCACTATAACCTTGGACTCGCCTACTACCACATCGGCAACTACCCGGAGGCCATTGACGCTTTCACAAGCGTGGAGCAACTGCGTCCGGATCACGCCGACACTTACTATAACATGGCACTGGCATATCATAAACTCTCTCGCACGGACTTGGCAGACAAATACTACAACCGATACCAAGATCTGTTGAGCATCCGCAAGGCCCGCCAGCGTCTGGAACAATCCAAATCCGGTGCGCAAAAAGCGATGTCGGCCTCCAACACTCCGTCCCAGACCAAACCCTTGGCCAAACCGACTAGACGTTCTACGAAAAAATCTGCCTCGCCCACTCAGCCCAAAGCCGCCGTTTCCAATCAAGTTCCCAAGTGGGACTGAAGCCTCGGATTTTTTCCTAGGGGCAGACGGCGAAACTCTCCGGAAGCACGGAAGCGTCTTGGCTCTCCCATCTGCTTTGCTATGCTGGGAGCATGAGTATCATCCGCACCTACCTCCCACAGTTCGATCTCAAGTACGGCTGCAATCCGGACCAGCAACCCGCTGCCATCCTCAGCATGGAGGGCCAGCCGCTGCCTTTCCGCATTGTCAACGGGCAACCGGGCTACATCAACCTGCTGGACGCGCTCAACGCCTGGGCACTAGTCCGGGAACTTGATGCTGCGCTCGACCTCCCCGCCGCGACCTCCTTCAAGCATGTCAGCCCCGCCGGAGCCGCCCTCGGAGTTCCACTCGACGAATCGTTGCGGGCGACTTACGAAGTGATCGAAACGGAACTCACGGACCTCGCTGTGGCCTACGTTCGGGCGCGTGGGGCCGACCCGCGTTCCTCCTTCGGAGATTTCATCGCGCTCAGCCGTCCAGTGGATTTGGCGACTGCAAAAATCATCAAACCGCTGGTTTCGGATGGCCTGATTGCCCCCGGATTTGAGAAAGGCACAGCAGAAATTTTAAGTACGAAGAAGCTGGGCCGCTACGTTTTGCTGGAAGCCGATCCGTTGCACACGCCACTTGCTGAGGAGTTCCGGGAGATGCAAGGCGTGGTCTTCCGGCAAAAACGTTCCGCCCAACCACTCAACGCAGCAACCCTGTTGAGCCACCGAGTCACCGCAAAGACGGATCTGCCTCCGGACGTAGCGCGGGATTTAGTGTTGGCGGCAATTGCGCTCAAGTACACACAATCCAATTCGGTGGGGTACGCGAAGGATGGCCAGATGCTCGGCATTGGCGCAGGACAACAGAGCCGCATTGATTGCACCAAACTCGCCGGATGCAAGGTGGACACCTGGTGGTTGCGGCAACATCCGCAGGTTCGGAAATTGCTGTTCCGTCCTGAGGTGAAAGCGGTGGATTGCACCAATGCCCGCATCGCCTACCTTGAAGGCGACATGACCCCGTCAGAACACGAGGCGTGGCGGACGCTCTTCACAGAAACTCCGGAGCCGATTTCCACAGAATCCCGCCGCGAGTGGCTGGGGAAAATCCGGGGCGTATCGCTTGCCTCCGATGCCTTTTTCCCCTTCCGGGACAACCTCGACCACGCCGCTCGACGTGGGGTGCAGTACGTCGTGCAGCCCGGAGGCAGTGCGCGGGACAAATCCGTGATTGCCGCCGCCAATGAACACGGCATGGTGATGACCTTTTCCGGCCTTCGCCTTTTTCATCATTGAGGCGACGATATGACAATCCAAGGACTCCTGCTCGACTTTGACGGCACTCTGCTTGATTCGGAACCTTGGCATCATCAGGCGTGGAATGCGGTGTTGTGGGAGCATCAAATTCAGCTTACAGAAGCGCAGTACATGGAACTGCTCGTGGGACACTCCACCGCCCACTGCGCAGCAATCGTCAATCGGCACTTTGGCACCAGCTTCGCAGAAAAATGGCTGGTAGACACCGTGGATGCGCAGGTCAACGAGTGGTTTCACTCGCGGCCACTTCCGGAAAATTCCGAAGTTGGAACGCTGCTGCGCTGGAGCCGGAAAGCGGGATTGCGTGTGGCGGTGGTGACCGGAAGTTCACGGCTGCTCGTGGAAACCGCCTTGGAGCGCACAGGCTGGCAGCAGTTGATCGAGCTGATCGTTGCGGACGATGATGTCCAGCACGGCAAACCACACCCGGAAGGCTACCTCGCGGCGCTCCAGCAGTTTGGCTTGGAGCCAGGGGCAGCGGTGGCCATCGAAGATTCCGCAACAGGAGCCGCAGCCGCACTGGCCGCAGGAGTCGCTTGTCTGATTTGTTCCAACCGCTTCACCGACCAGCAAGCTTTTCCAGAAGACACTCACCGCATCCGTTCGCTGCAAGATGCCCAACGCTGGATTGGCGAACGGTTGGCAGAGTGAGCATGGCGCAAAGCGACCTCGCTCCGGAAACCCCGGTCCTGCTATTTGACGGAACCTGCGTCCTTTGCAACCATGCCGTCCAGTTCATCCTCAAAAATGAATCAGAAACACGCTTGCATTTTGCCTCGTTGCAGAGTGATTTGGGGCAACGCCTGCTCCGTGAGCATCGGGTTCCCACGCAACTGGACTCGATGGTGCTGGTTGAACACGACGGCGCACACGCCAAAAGCGAGGCGGTTTGGCGCATCGCCCAATGGCTGCAACCACCGTGGCAATGGCTGAACGGACTGCGCTGGATCCCGCGTTTCTTGCGTGATTGGGGCTACGATGTCGTCGCCCGCAATCGCTATCACTGGTTCGGCACCCAAGACGCCTGCCTGATTCCGGACGAGCAGCAGCGAGCGCGTTTTCTAGATTTGTAGCCCTCGCAAAGTTCCTGCGGAATCGTTGGAGCCTGCCCGCCGCCGGACTTGCAAGATGCGCTCGTGCCCTTGCAAATCGCGGTGCAGCAGCTCAAATTCCAACTCCGGAATCTCCGCGGCCAATGCCCGCACCGCCTCGCCCTGTCCGGCGCCAAGCTCGCAAAGCAACCGCCCCTCCGGACGCAACAAGCGCACAGATTCCTTCAACAACAAGCGGATACAATCCAGCCCGTCTGCGCCCGCAAAGAGTGCAAGTTCCGGTTCAAAACGACGCACTCCGGGAGCAAGAGCGTCGTCCCCTTCGGCAACATAGGGCGGATTGCTCACCAGCAAATCCCACTCGCCTTCGTCTGCAAGCCCCTCCAGCCCGTCGCCTTCAAGCAGTGTGATCGAATTGTTGCGTAGAGCGAGCAGGGAGTCATGGTGGTGCAGATTTTGTTTGGCAATTTCAAGGGCTTCCGCAGATTTTTCTACCGTGACAATGCGGAGATCGGTCACTTCAGAGCAGAGAGCGAGAGGAATCGCAGCAGAACCGGTGCCGAACTCCACGATGCGCAGCGGAGTGTCGGGGTTGCGGAATCCAGATTGACGGATCATGTGCAGCGCGGCTTCCACCACACCCTCGGTTTCCGGACGAGGAATCAGCACGCCGGGAGCCACATGGAGAGTGAGCGACCAGAAGTCCTGAGTGCCCAGCAGGTAGGCGACCGGACAGCCCTCGGCGCGTTGGTCAATCAGTTTTTGGAATTGATCGACTTGAGAAATGCTAAGAACATCAGATTCATGGAATAGCAACTCCGCACGTTCGCAGCCCCGCACGAAGGCGAGCAGGAGTTCTGTATCCAGCCACGCGGTGTCCGAGCAGGATTTGAGTTCGCGGATTCCCCAGTCGCACCAGTTTCGGACGCTACGAGGGGGTCTGGAGGTTTTCATGTCCGCCTGCATCGCCTCTCACCAATCCGGTGCCATTCCAATCCCCCAAGCATAGCAGGGGTCAGTCCAATAGAAATTTCCCATTTTCAATCAGCTTGCGATCATCAAGAAAAAGAGCACCTTCTACACGCAAATCTTTGATCAAATCCCAGTGAAATGCCGACTGATTCACACCTCTACATTCCGGATACGCCCGCCCCAGCGCAATGTGTACCGTGCCGCCAATTTTCTCATCAAACAACAAATCGTAGCAGTAGCGGCTGATGCCGAAATTGGTCCCTACGCCGAATTCGCCGATGCGCTTGGCCCCTTCGTCCATGGCAATGAAACCCCGGAAAAGGCCTATGAGCTGTACCACACCTTAAAAAACGAAAACACCCCCAATTGATCCCACATCCGTTTTAGCGGGGACGTCACCGTATTATCGGTAGCCCCGCTCCTTCCGTTATTCATCTAAAGATTTTCAGGATTTCTCTGTAAGCCGTCTCGTTCTGCTCTCATTTACTACCGTAATTGACCAGACTGATCCCTCCCATGATGATCAACATCCCGATCAGGATGCGGAAGGTCAGGGTTTCTCCCAGCAGGACGACCCCACCGAGAGTAGCGGCGATCGGAGTGAGATAAAGGCTCATGCCGGCAATGGTGGGTCCGAAATCACGGACAGTGACATTGTAAAGCAGAAACGCGATAAACGTACTGAACAGCCCAGTATAGAAAAGCGCCGACAACCCTGAGAGGTCAACTCTGCTGAAATCAAGCCCTGTTGTCCATCCTGAAATCACCAACAAAACCAGCATCGCGATAAAGGTTTGACTCCCCGTCACATCAAAGATTTTGTACTGTTTAGTGTATTTGCGAAGATAAATGGTCGCCGCACTATGACAGGAGACGGAGATGGTGACCAGGATGTAGCCAAGGGGGTTGGCCCGTGGGAAGTCCGGCAATCCGCTCTCACCGCTCAACGCAATGAAAAGAGCCCCTCCTAAAGCGAAGATGATGCCGGTAATTTTTGACCGATTCAAACGTTCATCCGGAAGTGCAAAGTGAGCTAGAAGCGCAATCGTCGCCGGGCCAGTGGTGATGAAGATAGCGGAAACCCCGCTGGATTGATATTGCAGAGCTGCAATGAAGCAGGTCATGGGAACCGCCATCCCCAGCGTCCCAATCAGGAGTGAATGTCTCCAGATTTTCCAGTTGGTTGGAAATGGATAACGTTTTCGTGCGATGCTGTAAAAACTCACAAAAGCCAATACCGCGATTGTCAGACGCAATCCTGTAAAAATGATCGGGTCAAACTGTCCTACTCCAAAACGAGACGCAACGATCCCGCCTCCGAAAAAAACACCGATGAGCATAACATTGACAAGTGATTTTACATTCATATTACTCG
>Ga0209403_10002285_pt1 | contig 23135 bp, 21 predicted proteins | sample ArcticOcean_MG_C_8_FD_187440 | JGI IMG/M metagenome (GOLD analysis project Ga0209403, IMG submission 187440) | Marine microbial communities from western Arctic Ocean - ArcticOcean_MG_CB11_86 (SPAdes) (version 2) | ecosystem: Environmental > Aquatic > Marine > Oceanic | place: Arctic Ocean... | reverse complement strand
TTGGAGTCGGTGACCGAGGTGTTCAGCGCCACCGATTCAAGGTGGTGTTTTGAGTCGAGCGCTGCACACATGCGTCCCTCGATCTGGATCGATGTTCGCCCTGTTCTCCCTATGACAGCGAGATCCCCGCGATCGCCGATAACCCGGAGAAGTGTGGCGTCTCCAATATCGATTGTGGCCTTATGGCGTGGGGCACTTTCGCAATTATGTGCTGTGATCGACTGGTAGATCGCTTCCATCGGCGGAAATAGGATCAACAAGGAGATGATTCCGACCCCTGAAAGGGCGACAAACATGGCCCAGCCCAACAGGAGGTTGCGAAAGATCCGTAGCCTTAAAGAACCTTTTTCTTCCTCCGGATCTTCATAGAAAATCAAGCGGTACGCCTGCTGTTCTCAGGCATTGCCACGGGTCTGTGACCGTGGCAATGTGCATGGACGGAAAGGATCCCTAGTATTCCTGTTCCATGGGAATACCAGGACAGTCTCTCAGGCAGATGATGCCGGTTGCAAAAAGGTTTCTGTGTCGCTCTGTGGGTATGGGAGTCACCCGGCGTTATCACGTATCACCCGGCCCCTCGTTTTACCGCTTGGCACGCCTCCGTCCAACGCAATCGTCCCGTTGATGAGGACCGTGGAAACACCGGTCGAGTATTGGTGCGGATCAGCAAATGTGGCATGTTCTGTTATGGCCGTGGGTTCGAACACCGCTATATCCGCGTACTGCCCGGGTGCGATGCGGCCACGGTTTTTCAGGCCGAGTCTCTGGGCGGGTAGAGTGGTCATCTTTCTTATCGCTTCTTCAAGTCCGACTACGTTTCGCCCAAATACCATTCGCTCGATGAAACGGGCGTTTGTGCCGTAACTGCGGGGGTGTGGTTTCCCTGCGGACAGAGGTCCTTTTGTGCGCAGAGACATTCCGTCCGACGCGACCGAAATGAATTCGCCAGCTGCGATCGTGTCGACGTCTGAGTCGCACATGGAGGTGAGTACCACGGACACCTCGCCGTCCTGTAACAACTTGAACGCCGTGTCGATAGGGTCGGCATTCCTGGCCTCGGACACGTCCGCCAGTGTCTGTCCTTCCAGGGAATGGTCCGGGTCGTAGCCTGAGATCACACATCCGGCTGGACCCTGGAAACGGAACATTGCGTACTCGGCCTCGGCACTCAGCCGTTGTCGTAGATCGGCATCGCCGATGCGTTCCAACAAAGCAGGTCTGCCGCCGTCGTGTGCCCATCGGTTGAAGATCGCCCCACTCAATGGAGTGCCGCACGCGGTGTACGGGTACTGGTCGCCTGCGACGTCGACGCCGTCGTGTCGGGCGTCACGTATCGTCTCCAATATTTGCGCGGATCGGTCCCACACCCGCGGACCGTGCGCCTTCACGTGCGATACTTCGACCCGGCCACCGGTGCGTCTGCCGATCTCTATAGCCTCGTTTAGGGCCACAAAAAGCCCCGGCGGCTCATCCGACTCAGATCGCATGTGGCTTGAGTAGAGCCGATTGCGATCGGCCGCTTCCTGGTTGAGGGTGATGATTTCATCCGTCAGCGAGTAGTAACCGGGCGGGAAATAGAGACCGGTAGAGAACCCCATGGCCCCGGCGTCGAGGGCCTCTGCGACGATCCTGCGCATCGCCTCTAGCTCTTCATAAGATGGCGCACGTGCGTCCGCGCCGATCACTGCCATCCGGACCTGGTTGTGGCCGATCTGTGTCGCAACATTTATAGCGGATCCTGCGTCCGAGAGTGCGTCCAGGAAGCCTCCGAACTCGGTCCATCCTGGCTCGCCCTTCGATCGGTCTCCGCCCATGCGGGAAAGCCAGCCCTCGTAAGTTTCCATGGTGCGTTCGTTCAGAGGTGCGCAGTAGCTCATGCCACAGTTGCCGACCAGTTCAAGCGTGACTCCCTGGCGCAGTTTGCTATCAGCGTTGTGATCGATCAGGAAGGAAAGATCGCTGTGTGCGTGGAGGTCGATAAAGCCCGGTGTCACCACTGACCCGGTCGCGTCGATGACCTTCTTGCCCTCGCCTTCGATCTCTCCGATGGTGACGATCCGGTCATCCCGGACACCGATGTCCGCCCGATACCCCGGCGATCCAGTGCCATCCAGCACAAGTCCGTTCTTGATCACGACGTCAAGCATTGCACTCCAATTGGCCATCTAGTCACAGGACCTTTCCCAGTTGTAGGACGGTATGATGTTGTGACTCACGGCGAAACAGACCGCCGTCTCCCAACAGGAAGGTGTGAAAGAGTCCCGCATGAACATGAACATGATGATCAAGATCACGATGCCGTTTGTCATCCTGGGATTCCTAGCATTCCCGATCATCGTCGCCTTTTTCGCATGGCAGCGAGGGCTCGGCAGCACCCATTAAACGGGTTTCTAGCCCCAGTTGATTCTGTCTGCGTTTACGCAGTTTGGCGGTAATTTCCCGCATATGGTGGCCAGGATGTTGTCCACCGTCATTTCCGACATCTTCCGGCGCGCTCCTATGGTTGCCGATGCGATGTGTGGAACCAGGGTGACGTTCTCCATCCTCAGCAGCGGGTGATCGGTTGGAATCGGTTCCGGGTCTGTAACGTCCAGAGCTGCGTAGGCGATCTCGCCATCGCGTAATGCCGCCGTGAGGGCGTCCGTGTTTACTATCGGACCCCGTGCCGTGTTAATCAGCGATGCTTCCGGCTTCATCCGTTTGAGTTCTTCCGTCCCTATGAGGCCGTTCGTTTCCTGAGTGAGAGGGCAGTGGAGTGTCACGAAATCTGATCGCTCAAGAAGCTCGTTCAGTGTGCTGACACGCTCGCACCCGAGGTCGTCCTCCGGCTGGCTACGGGTCATGTAAATCACGTTCATCCCGGAACCGAGCGCCCGACGCGCCACTGCGCTGCCGATCCGTCCGAAGCCGACGATGCCCAGCGTTGATCCGTGAATGTCCATGCCGAGAAGGTCCAGTGGTTCGAACCACTTCCACTCACCGCGTCGGACAAAGCGGTCGCTCTCGGCGATTCTTCGGCCTGCCGTTTGAATCATTGTGAACCCGAAATCCGCCGCCGCCTCGGTTAGCACGCCGGGTGTATTGGTGACGACGATGTTGCGCTCAGATGCGGCGTCCACATCGATGTTGTCGTAGCCAACTCCGAACTCGGCGATCACTTTGAGATTAGGGCCAGCCGCGTCCATGGCGGCTGAGTCGATGGCATCCGTGATGTGGGCGAATATGCCGTGGGCGCCTGTTGCTGCCGCCTGTAATTCATCCGGGGTCGCAGGAGCAGGCCGGTCAAGGACGAGGGCGTCCGAGACCTCATTCAAACGATCGATCTGGTCCTGGAACTGTCGTCTTGTGACGAGTATTTTGGGGCGGGAACCCGTGGGTGATGTCAATTGAAGGGCGTCTCCGTGGAGTTCTATCGGTGAATCAGTCGAGATCATCTATGAGGCCTGGCTCCACGGCAAGTGTTTACCAGAAGCAAGGTTGCCCGGTGGCTGTATCATCCAGAGGGTTCCAAGCTGTCTGAATACTCGGCACCTAGGCGAAATTCGTTACCCGGCGTTTACCGGGTTGTGGAGGAAAATTTGCTCAAACACGGTTCGCATGACACCGGCGAAGTCACCCTCAATTATGTCGAAATCGGAGAAGGTGACCCGCTTGTACTTCTCCATGGGTTTACAAGTGACTGGCGGTCGTGGTCCCAGGAAATAGGATTGCTCTCCCACCGATGGCGTGTACTCGTTCCGGACGCCCGTGGTCATGGGGGGTCGGCGCGGAGCGAGGACCGTGAGTACGGCTACGGGGCTAGGATCAGAGATGCGGCGTCTTTCATTAGAGCTACTGCAGGCGTACCGGCTGTTGTGATAGGCCACTCTATGGGTGGTGCGACGGCGATGGGTATCGCTGCGCTCCATCCAGAACTCATTAGAGCCACGGTACTTGAGGACCCACACGTTTCCAGTGCATCTGGGTTCCCCGACGAGGCCCGCCTATGGATGGAGGGAAACCGTGACTTCTTGCGTACATCGCCGTCATTCGAAGAGGCTATACAGGGGATGAACACTAATGCGATTAAGGACGCAGCGGCTCATCGATTAGACGCGTCCCAGGCCGTGAAAATGGATCCGGAAACTTACAATCCATTTATAGACGACGCGATGTTTGACGAGTTTGACCCGGGCACGGTTCTTGCCCAGATCAAATGCCCAGTCCTTCTCCTTCAGGCGGACCCGAAACAGGGCGGCGTGGTTGGCAACTCCGCAGCGGAGCACATCCGGACTGGCGTATCGGACTGTACTCACGTCAAACTGGACGTTGGGCATAGCATGCACAAGGACGCGCCGATCAACTTCCGACGATCAGTGTTCGATTTCCTGGACACGATTTAGGTACAGCAGGGTTTCAAGAAATCAGGATAGGAATGACCGATCGACAGATACATGAATCGTTCATGAGAATTGCCCTCGAAGAGGCGGCAATGTCTGCAAGCGAAGGTAACCAGGGCGTCGGATCTGTGATCGTGCGTGGTGGAGAGATCATTGCGCGTGGTCGTAATCTAGAGAACACCACTCATGACCCGACGGCTCATGCGGAATCGGTAGCGATTCGGAATTACGCGTCGTCATTGACCAGGCCCGAGGCGCAACGATCGTGGGATCAGTATTTTCGTGATCCGCCCAGTCTTTCCGGAACGATCCTTTTCTCCACGTTCGAGCCCTGCCCCATGTGCTGCGGAGCGATTCTGGGTACCGGAATCTCAACTCTCGTCCTCGGTGGCCGTCCCAAATCGGGGACATCCAGATGGGGTGAGTACACTCTGGAACGGCTAATAAAACTAACGGAACGGGACAATAAGGTCGAAATCATCACTGGCGTCCTTTCGAAGGAATGTTTCGACATTCGGAACGCGTAGTTTTAAGCTCGCCCCTCGGGCACGATCCAAATCCGATAGCATTTTGGCCATATCGGTCCGGATACGTCCGGTTCACATGATTAGAGAGTTAGACCAGAACGGAGATTTGCCAAGCATGTACACACTTGAGGTACAGAATCCCGTGGCGGAACAACGGGGCGTCGTGAATTCATTTACGTCCAGCCCACGTCCTGCGACGCTGGACGGGTTGACCGTGGGGCTGCTTTGGAGTGGCACGCATGGTGGGGATGTGGCCCTCAATACCGCTGCCGATTTGATCAAACAGCGGTTCAAGAACGTCACCGTCAACTTCTACAACGGGAACAACTACCCCGCGCCGGAGCACATACGGCAGAAGTGTGCCGAGGAGAGTGACGTCGTTATCGGCGCCACGGCTGACTGAGGGACCTGCGCGTCGTGGATGTGCTACGACATGATTGAAATCGAGAAGACCGGCGTCCCCGCCGTTCCGATCGTATCTGGCCGGTTTGTGGATGACGCAGTTGCGAGTTCACGGGCCTTTGGCATGCCTTCCCTTCAGTGGGTGGTGGTCCCTCGGATCTACCGAAACCTTGAGCACGATCTGTGCCGAAGCCAGACGGTGGATGTCATTGATGAGCTGATCGGCTGCCTCACGTCCGAGATTGATGCCCGTGTATCGGGGATCGAGACAGACGCAGGTCGGATGTACGAAGCTGACGACAAGTACGAAGCTGTTCTGGCCATGAACGACGATCTGATTGGTGAGGACCTCGGCGACGGCTTGCCGCTATTTCCGGCAACCCGGGAGGCCGTGGAGGAGATGCTCACGGGCACAAACCTCCCGCCGGACCACGTCGTGTGCGATATGCCTCCGGGATTTGGAATCGCAACTGTGGAAAAAATTGCGATCAATTCCGTTATGGCAGGAGCGAAACCGGAACACCTTCCGGTCGTAATTGCCGCGGTAAAGGCGATCTCGAATATCCAGGCGGACGGCGGCAAATCATTGCTGATGTCCACCAGCCCACAGGCGCCGTTCCTAATCGTGAACGGCCCGATTATCGACGAGCTCGGGTTCAATCCGCGCTCGGCTATTGGACCGGGGCGTGATAATCAGGTGAACACCGTGGTCGGGCGTGCGTTTGCGATGTGCTTCCGGAACATTGGCTACTGGTACCCGGGCAAGATGGACATGGACACAATCGGCACGACCCGAAAATTCATCCAGTGCATAGCCGAGAACGAAAATATGAGCCCGTGGGATCCTTTCCACGTAGATCAGGGATTCAAACGTGAGGAGAGTACGGTGAGCCTCTTCATAACGGACGGAGAATTGGACCAGCAGGACCAGGGCAACACAACAGCCGAGGGCCTGTTGAAGAACCTTGCATATGGCTGTGTGTTTGGGACAAAGAGCATCCAGGAAAAGGGACATACTCAGCGCCTAATTCTTATGCCCCCTGATGTCGCAGGTCCTGTCGGCAAGCAGGAATTCACCAAGCAGGCGGCCAAAGAGTTCATCCAGGCGAACGCTAATCATTCGCTTGGGAAGATGATCCAGTACATGCCGCTTGAGGGTGAGGCCCGGGTGGCGGAGAAGTGGAAGTGGTTGGAGAACTTGACTGAGGAACAGCGGCTGGAGATAGAGTTCCCTGTGATGGATTCGGCAGAAGACTGCTACATCCTCGTGGTAGGAGCAGACCGGGCAAAGACGGCGATCTTCCCGAGCGGTCCTGCTCCGGTCACTGAAGGGATCGACCAGTACAGGGCGTAAGCTAATTAAGTGCTTTACATGACGCCAAATACGGAACCGTCGCCCGGTAATATTGCTGTGGTGGCGGTTCCGTATTTGGTGACTTCCGAGACCGTGAATGACGGTCGAATAGTTGGCTCGGAGAAATTACATGCTTGGACTGGTAACGATCGGTCAGGCTCCCCGGCCTGACTTCGACGCGGCCTTCCGTGAGCATCTGCCGATCACAGAAATAAAACTACTTGGCGCGCTGGATGGTATGTCCGTGCCGCAGATCGACGATCTGGCGGGCATAGACGGCTTATACCCGCTTCACACGCTGTTGTCTGACGGGTCAACACGTGACATCGACATCAAGGTTCTGGCGCCGCTTGTAGAGGCGAAAGCGCGAAAGTTGGTCGATGAAGGTGCACGTGCTGTCGTTGTGTGTTGCGCTGGCGATTTCCCGGACATCGATTGCGGCGTTCCGGTGCTTAGGCCGGGCAGGTTGTTGCCGGCGCTTGCCGGGGCGATCTGCCGTACTCGGAGAATCGGAGTCGTTTCACCTATCGCTTCGCAGATGGCACCTGCGCAGGATAAGTGGGAGCGCGACGGGTTCTCGGTGAGAACAGCGTTCGCGTCGCCGTATCGGCACGATGAGATAAAGATCGCAGCCAGAGAGATGGCGGACTCGGACCTTGAGGTTGTCATTCTCGACTGTATGGGCCACGGCGCTGAGTACCGGGACGAGTTCACCCGGCTGTCCAGACGCCCCGTGTTGCTGGCACAGACGTTGTTGGCGAAGATGGCAGCAGAGGTGGTTGGTGGGTGATGAAATTCTTTCAGGCAATGGCCTCAAGTCGTCGAGTGCTTCCGTCCTGAGCCGAAGCGAAGGATATCCCGGACTGCCGCACGTCGCACGTCGCAAAAGTATTCCGTGGTTATGCCGATAACCATGATGGTTGTATCGGGTTACCGCAATAATCGGTAAGGGTGGAGCAGGCCCCGCCCCTACAATAGCCCTGTTGTATTAGCCGTCCTTTGAGACCCGCCGGGCGCGTGTGGATGTGTAGGTCGGATAGTCATTTCCCCCTGCGATTTGTTGGATCGACTATGGAGAAGAGACATGCTCGGACTCGTGACCATTGGCCAGACACCACGGCCGGACTTCGAGATGGCGTTCCGGGAGTACGTCCCAGGCGTTGAGTTCCGGATCGTTGGCGTGCTCGATGGGATGTCCACGGACGATATCGCAGAATTGGAATCTGAATCGGGCGTATACCCGCTCCACATGTTGCTTGCTGATGGTTCCACGGCAGATATACAACTGGACACACTGGCGCCACTCGTAGAGGATCGGATGCGTTCCCTCGTTAGCGACGGCGCTCATGCGGTCGGGCTGTTGTGCACCGGACGTTTCCCGCGTTTTGAGGTCGGTGTCCCTGTACTGGATCCGGGCAGCTTACTGCCCGCAATTGCTGGCGCCATTGCACCCTCCCGTCGCGTCGGCGTGGTGACACCTATCGAGTCCCAGATCGACATTGTGAAGGAGATCTGGGAAGGGGATGGATTTTCGGTCACAGTGGCGGTCGATTCGCCATACCACGAGGGCGGCATTGAAGCTGCTGCAGCAGTTATGGAGGATGCCCGCCCTGAGGTGGTGATACTGGATTGCATGGGGCTTGGTCCAGGGTATCGAGACGAGTTCGCACGGCTCTCTGGGGTTCCGGCGATAGCGGCACAGACACTCCTTGCCAAGATTGCGGGAGAGGTGGCGGGCGGGTTGTCCTGAATCTGATCCATTTCTGATCTGGACGGGACGAATTATTGCCTCGCTCCTGTGCTAATCTTCCCGGCGGATTGCTTGGTGATCGCCCCGCCACGTGGACGAGGACGATGCCGTTCAGAATGAGGCTTAATTCATGACGAAAATGACGGGCGGCGAGGCGATTGCGAAATCGCTGGTACGCGAGGGTGTCGAGGTGGTCTTTGGACTTCCCGGGGTCCAGCTTTACGGAATTATGGCGGGGCTTCGTGACGAACCGAGCGTTCGTTTCATCACGACCCGGCACGAACAGGCGACCGGCTATATGGCCGATGGTTATGCCCGTGCGGGTGGCGGTCCTGGATTCGGAACGGCGCTCGTCGTTCCCGGCCCCGGCTTGCTCAATGCAGCGGGCGGGCTTTCAACCGCGTACTCGGTCTCATCACCCGTCTTCATGATCTCCGGCCAGGTGCAGCGTGACTTCATCGGCAAGGATGTCGGGATGCTGCACGAGGTCAACGACCAACTGACGCTTATCGAGCCGATTACCAAGTGGCGCAAGCGCGTCTTGGAGATCGGTGAGATTCCCGCCGCAGTGCAGGAAGCTGTCTACCAGCTCAAGACGGGGCGGCCCCGACCGGTCGAAATTGAAGTGCCGCCGGAGACGATGGAAGAGCAGGGTGATGCGACCTTGCTCAACCCGAAATTAGCGGTTCGAGAAGCGGCCGACTCTACACGAATAGACAACGCCGCAGAGATGCTGATCAATGCCAAAAGCCCGGTCATCATCGCTGGTGGTGGTGTGGGTCTAGGAAATGCCCACGACGCGCTCATAGAGCTTGCGGAGGCGCTCCAGGCCGGTGTGTTCACGACGCTCAACGGCAAGTCTGCAATCCCGTGGTCGAATCCGTTTTGCCTCGGGTTGAACAGAGGAGCCAGCGCTAGTACTCCCGCCGGAAAGTATTACGGAGATGCCGATGTAGTTATCGGTGTAGGCTCTCGGCTCGCAGGTCTCGGTGGATCGATCGTGTCGAGCGACAAGAAGGTTATCCACATCGACATTGACTCCGAAGAGATCGGCCGGAGCCACGACAACACGTATGGTCTGGCCGGCGATGCCGGAAAGACCATGAAAGAATTGGCGGCGCGTATCCGGTCGGCCGGATCACGCCCATCACAGGTCGACAAGATCGCTGATGTCAAGAAGACGGTGTTCGATTCGGCGCCCGGGACACAGCCCCAGTGGGATATCCTCCAGAGCCTGCAGGCTGGCGTTCCGGATGACACGATCCTCATTCCGGACAGCACCCAGATTGGCTACTACAGCATGGCTTTCTGGAAGATCGCTTCGCAGAACTCTTACATTGGGTCCGGTTACTCTGGAAACCTTGGATTTGCGTTCCCGACCGGTCTCGGAGCGAAGGTCGCACAGCCCGACCGCCCGGTTGTTGTCGTCGCCGGAGACGGTGGCTTCATGTACAACGTTTCTGAGATGGCGACGGCCGTTCAGCACGACATCAACCTAGTGACTGTGGTGTTTAACGACAACGCATTCGGAAACGTTGGTCGTGATCTGGACATTGGATGGGGCGGAGCTTACGGCACTGAACTCCACAACCCAGACTTTCCTCGGCTAGCGAGGTCGTTCGGCATGGAGGCCATACAGGTCAAAGACCCGACGAAAGTCGGGGATTCCATATCGGACGCGATTCAGATGAACAAACCGGTGCTTGTCGAAGTGCCAGTAGGTCCTATGCCAGTCCCAGGGTTCTTCGGCCAGCGGCCACAGGCCCCGAAGAGACCCGAATAGCCGAATCCCAGTTAATAAATTCCAAACGTCTGGCCGTTTCGGCCCGTACAGCCCTGATCTGCACACTCGGTGCCGATCACTTTAGGAGAGTCCTGAATGGCTCAAATGACCGGTGGCGAGGCACTCGCAAAGTCGCTCTATCGAGAAGGCGTCCGTGTAATGTTCGGGCTGCCTGGAATCCAGATGTACGGCATTATGTCGGCCCTTAGAGATGAACCGGGCATCCGGTTCATCACAACCCGTCATGAACAGGCGACGGGCTACATGGCTGACGGCTATGCACGTGCCGGCGGTGAGGGTGGGTTCGGTACGGCGCTCGTCGTTCCCGGCCCGGGCCTCTTGAACGCTGCAGGCGCGCTGAGCACCGCGTACTCTGCTTCATCTCCGGTGTTGATGATCTCCGGACAGGTGCAGCGTGACTACATCGGCAGCGATGTCGGAATGCTCCACGAGGTCAACGACCAGATGGAGGCGATCAAGCCAATCACCAAGTTCCAGCGCCGCGCGCTTCAGGTCGGCGACATCCCGCAGGCCGTCCATGATGCCGTGCTCGCGATGAAGACCGGGCGACCTCGTCCGGTAGAGATCGAGATTCCGCCGGAAACTCTTGAAGAGTGGGGCGAGGCTGAGCTGCTTGAGGCGAGCAATCCGATACGGCCTTCTGCGCCCGCTAAAGACGTCGAGAAGGCTGTAGAGATGTTGGCGTCAGCCAAGCGCCCGGTGATCTTTGCTGGCGGCGGCGTGAATTTAGGCGACGCACAGGAAGAGCTTAAGGAGGTTGCAGAGTTCTTGCAGGCGGGGGTCGTAATGACTGGGGAGGGCAAGGGTGCGATCGACAGTCGGCATCCCCTGGCCATCGGCTCGGCACTGAGCCCTGGCAGCCCAACCGTGGAGTATCTTCAGACTGCTGACGTCGTTCTCGCTGTTGGCACTCGACTGGTCCGTGCAGGTATCAGCCCGGACCAGACGGTAATCCAACTGGACATCGACCCGGACGAAATTGGCCGTAATTACGAGGCAGCACACGGATTGGCTGGGGACGCTGCCGCGACGCTTAGGTCGGTCCTTGGCGGCTTGAAAGCCAGTGGCAGCCCGCGCGAGTCAACGGCAAACACAATCGGTACGGTTCGGGATGCAGCAGATGCTCTAGCGCCGGAAACGCAGCCGCAGGGTACGATCCTCAAGAGTATCCGAGACAATACGCCGGACGACACGCTCTTCATTAGCGGGATGACGCAGGTCGGCTACTACAGCCGGTCTCACTGGAAAACCTACGGACCACGTAGCTTCATTACATCCAGCTACTCGGGAAATCTTGGTTATGCCTTCCCAACGGGACTCGGCGTGAAGGTTGCCCATCCGGACAAGCCTGTTGTTATCACCTCCGGAGACGGTGGTTTCCTGTACTCCTCGCAGGAGCTCGCGACGGCGGTACAGCACGACATCAACGCTGTGGTGGTGGTGTTCAATGACAACGCATACGGCAACGTGTCCCGTGACCTGGACAACATGTGGGGGGGGACGTACGGTGCCGAGCTTCACAACCCGGACTTTGTCGAGATGGCAGAGGCTTACGGCGTCAAGGGCATGAAGGTAGACGAGGTGGAGAAGGTTGGTGAAGCCGTCGCTGACGCCATCCAGCTCGACCGTCCGGTGTTGATCGAGGTGCCGGTAGGACGAATGCCGCAGCCCGCGATGTTCAGAGGTTCAGACCCCGTCAAGTAGGCAAGTTTCCTTGCACCTTATTTTTGGATAGGTGTTGCTCGCACGGACCGCCGCTGTGGACTTAGATGTCTGACGTGGCTGTTCGGCGCGCCTCCGGATGTTTGCTCTGGTCGGTCTAAGGTTGCTATTAGTGCTCACCGTGGCATGTGGTGAACTCATCCCGGCTGAGACGTCATGGGCACGCTGTTCACCACAACCTCCGCGACCGAGTTTCCGGGAGACCCGGTGAGACCAGGGCATCTGGCGTCGGGCGGAGTGGCGGAGATCCAAACGGAAAACGGCATAACTCGGGAGCCTCTATTTTGAGCATTCTTCGGCCGTTGGCGCGACAGGGCGATTCATACACCGTTCCCGAGACTAAATCGGTTCGTACGATTGAACGTCGGTCGGGCGAAGATCTCGATGCACGGGTTGCGGAATCCCTAGCGTTTTAGTGGAGAGCTTTATGTGACGGGGTTGGACGGCGGTGTCTATCGGATAGCGGATGCGTCTGAATGATGCAATTCCAAGGGCGTGAAAACGGCTTGGACACCTTGACATCGCCCCTCGATGGAGTAGCGTGACCCCCCGTTCCGGTGGACGCCTCGCGCTGCTCGTCCGCCTCCTTAAGATTCGTGAAATTTGATTTGCAGCGGTGCCGTAACAGAGGACTTCGATGTACCCGAATCCCCTAAAGCAGAAAATTCAGGACGGTAAACTCGTGCTAGGCACGGCCATCCCGACCCACGACATTCGTATCGCTGCCGCTCTCGCGTTCGACTGTACCGCCGACTTTATATGGATCGATCAGGAGCACTCTCCTTTCGGCCCGCGTGACATGGAGATGATCCCTGTCATTCTTCGCCAGCAGGGCATAGCTCCGATGGTGCGAGTGCCGTGGAACGATCCGACGCACATCAAGAAAGCATTCGACGCCGGTGCCTCCGCCGTGATGGTGCCGCAGATTAATAACGTTGAAGAAGCGAAGTTGGCCATCGAGTACGCCAAGTACCCGCCGTTGGGCAACCGCGGTATCTCACCGACGTGGCCTGCACTGGCAGGCGAGAGCTTCATAGACGTCATCAACTCGGCGAACGACGAGACGGTTCTGATCCTCCAGCTCGAGTCGGAAGAACACTACAACCAGGTTGATGACATTTTGGCTCTGGACGGATTTGACGTACTGCTCGTTGGGCCGATGGATCTGTCAGCGTCCCTCGGCGTAATGACCGACATGCAGAACCCGAAGGTCCAGAAGATCATGGAAGAGATGCCGAAGCGTGCCGAGGGCAGTGGCAAGATCATTGGCACCACACTGGGAGATCCTGAGGAGATTCGGCAGAAGGTCGACTGGGGCTACAAGTTCCTGAACCTCGGCAGCCCGCTGGGATTCGGGATTAACTTCATTAACGACAGGTTTGTCGAGTACCGAGATCAGGCGGGGAATTAGGCCGACTGATTCGTACCGCGGATAAATTAATTAACGGCATTAGTGTGATACGCCTGCCCTTCGAGTACCTCAGGAAACTTGAGAGCCTCACAGAGCGGGCTGGTAACTGGAGTTTTAGATGGTCCTGCCACGGTTCCGAGTTCCGGAAGACATAGCGATACGTGTCCCACAGGAGAACATGCGGGCGACGCTCGAGGATATGTTTCAGCATGTAGGGATGTCACCGGAGGACGCGGCGCAATCTGCCGACGTGCTTGTGTTCGCCGACCTGCGCGCTATCGAGACGCACGGTGTGTCGAACATGATGCGGTCTTACATGGATCGTTTTGCTGCTGACGACATTAATCCTCGGCCCAACTGGAAGGTCGTACGGGAGTCGCTTTCCACGGCAACAATCGACAGTGACTCCGGGCACGGTCTCGTGATCGGGCCACTGGCGATGAAAATGGCTATCGAGAAGGCGGAGAAAACGGGCATCGGCGCGGTCGCCGTCGGAAACGGCCGACACTTCGGCGCTGCTGCATATCACGCCATGATGGCTCTGCCGCACGACATGATCGGCGTTGCGATGACCGTGGGCGGAATCAATGTGCTTCCGACCTGGAGTTCGGAGCCGTTGATCGGCCTGAACCCGATCGGATTCGCGGCTCCGACGCGTAATGAAGCCCCGTTTGTTTTCGACGCAGCGATGAGCAGCGTGGCGGGTAACAAGGCGACGCTTGCCAAGCGGCTTGGCGTCAAGATGATGCCGGGCTGGATCGCCGACGAGCACGGTACCCCGATCATGGAAGAGACGGACGTGCCTGAGAAGTCGTTTATGCTGCCGGTAGGCGGCACACGTGAGCTCGGCTCTCACAAGGGGTACGGGCTATCGGTCATGGTCGACATACTTTGCGGCGTGCTATCTGGTACCGGCCCCGGATTTGTGGTTAAAGGCCGGGCGGAGCAGGGCAAGGCATCTGGCGGCGCTGCGACACATCACTTCACCGCATACAAGATCGAGGCATTCACGGACCTTGAGGGCTTTAAGGACGACATGGATCACTTCATGAAGACCCTGAAGGACTCGAAACCAGCGCCCGGGAATGAGCGGGTTGTTTACGCTGGGCTACCTGAGCACGAGGACAATATTGATCGGATGGAAAACGGAATCCCGTACCACCCTGAGGTGATCGACTGGTTCCGGGACATTACGTCCGAACTGGAACTGGAGTGGCGACTGACCTAAGTCAGCGTGTTCTGGAAGAACTCAAGAGGTCACTTGCCTGGGTTTTGTCGCGTAACGAGACCAGTCCCGGGGCGGGTCGGTCCATTCGTGATGATTTCTTGCTTATGCCAACCGGGATTTCGTGCTTGTTAATAAGGGGGCTAACGGGTTAATTGGAACCATCCTCTGCGGCGTCGCGTTCGGCGTCTGGTGTGTAACGATAGTTACTGACACCAGGGACGAACTTCCAGATTAACCCTACGACCACGATGGATATCAGTCCACCGATCACCATGGTGGGACCGGCACCAACTATTGCAGACATTTGGGCCACTTCGTACTGACCGACGTGATTAGCACTCATTGCGGCGAATGAATGTGCGCTGCTGGCTCGGCCAAGTAACCGGTCCGGGGTAGTCAACTGAACCACCGTTTGGCGCATCACCATACCGACGGCATCCGTTGCACCGAGACATGCAACGATGATGATTCCGACCCAGAATATCTGGATGGATCCGAACGCTATCAATAGCAACGCGTAAAGTGCGGTAGCGAACAGCACCAGTACACCTTTTCGAGGCATCTTGGCGGTGTACAGAACCAGTGCACTACCTGCGATGCCGCCGATGCCGTTAACACTTGTCAAGATCCCAGTACCCGCGGCGCCTAAACCGTAGAGTTGATCAGAAAATATAGGGAAAAGGAATCTGTAGAAGCTGAATACGGTCACTCCGATATCCAGTAAGTACAGACCAGGTAATATCCTGTGTCTTCGTACGAATTTGACTCCTTCTATCAAAGAAGTCCATGTCGATGTGAAAGTCACCTTGACTGTTGAGTCGGCAGGTTTTCCAGATACGCGAATGAGGTACGGTGCGACCACACTTACGGCCGACACAACCATGGCTAACGCGAACGCCCAACTCACCCCGAATAATTCGTAAACGCCGACGAAAGCCAGTGGGGCCAAAATGCTGGCTACCTGGAACGTAGCAGTGTTGGTAGATACAGCGTGTGATAGGAGTGGCCGCGGTACAACACGGGCAATCATCGCGGGTCGAGCGGATCCTCCCAGTACGTTGACCATGCCGGTTATACCTTGAACAAGGAATATATGCCAAACGGACAACGATCCACTGAAGGCAGCCACTGAAAGGGCAACAAGTGAGACGAAAGACACAAATTGAGTCATCGCCATCAACTTTTTACGGTCAACTAGGTCGGACAATATTCCGCCGAATAAGACGACTGGAATTTGAGAGAGTTGTATAACTCCTAGAAGCCCCAGGGTGACTGCTGATCCGGTCTCGTCATAGATCCACTGGGCACTGATCAGTAGCCTGAGTGTCATGGCGGTAGACGCAGCAGTCCCGCCTAACCAGAGCATAGTGAAATCGTAGTAGGCGAACGCCGACCAAGGCCGGAGGGCTACTTCGGGTGCGGCCTGAATGGCTGCTGGGGACTCTTCGGCGGATGCCTGCGTATCGTCTACAGCCATCGGCCTCGCCACATATGAGCAGCGTCAGCGTCTGAATTCACGGCGGGAATCTTAGTCCCCGATACCGGGCAACGCAATGGCTGATATGGCCGAAAAATGAATGTCAGACCTATTCGCTGAACTGAACTATGTAATCGACACTTGTGTGGGCATTAGGAAATTCGATTGGTTGCGTAAGGATGGTCACTTCCCCGCCGATTTCTCGAAACATTCGAGTCACGATGTCCCTGTCGAATCCCGGATGCGGTTTTCCGAACTCTGGCGGGGCTTCGATACCGAGCCCCTTTAGACGATCTGAGAAAGCGGCCAGATTAGCCTCATAGCGCTCAAGATCTATATCCCGTTTTTGCAACCGCCCCATCCATGTGGTTCTGTTTTCCTCTCGCCCGCGCTCACCCGACTTCCACTGGTTGGACCGTTCCCGGTCCGGCATGTCGCCGAGCATTACAGTGCCCCCGGGTGCGACAGATTTGCAGAGAGTCTCAATGTGCTCCCTTACTTCGGTGTGGGTCGTGAAGCTCTGGGCGTTGTAGTAGGAGAGCAGTTTCGTGAACGATCCTCCGGATGACGGGGTCAGCGCCAAGTCGGGGTTGTCATCGCCAAGGACCACCCACTCGATATCGCCACCTCCTTTGATTCCGCGATCGACTACGGCTTTCGTCATATCTGCAGCGGTGATTGACGAGACCCGGGGCGCCAGTGCCCGCGTTATGGCGCCGGTGCCGCTGCCGTAATCCAGCAACATATCGGAAGAACTCAGGTTCAATTTTGTAGCGATATCGTCCGCCATCCGTCCGGCGAGCTCGGGACTCAATCCTCCCGGCCGGCCGGTCACGAACTCGTCGTCTGGCTCCAGTTTCGCCAGAGATTCAAAGAAGGTTGTCCACAGCACTCGACAATATCTCCGTTTCGAAGCCGAACGCTCGGCAAACGTATCCATGTGGTCCCACGCGACAGCACAGGTAATGTTAGCGGTCATGTGTGTGGTTTTGGTTGCGGTTTGTTACCCCTTCCAATGGGGTCTACACTCCGGGCCGCAGGCAACGCTTTAATTAACCACTTCACGAGGAGTTCGAGAAGATGGCAAAACGCATCAACCGCTGTATCGACCTGATGGAGGCCGGACACCCGATTTACTACACCGGCGCCGGAGAACTGACGTACGAAAACGGCAAGGAGCAGTCACAGACATGGGCCGACTTCCTGATCGTGGATTTTGAGAAAGATCCGTTTGATGTCGTCGGGCTCAATCAATTCATGCAGGGGATCGTAGACGGCGGACCCACTCCGGATGGATACCGCATGGCGACCGTGCTCGCGACGCTTCCCGCGAACGCCAAAACCCGCAACGAGGTAGAGGCGAATGCGTGGCAGGTGCGACATGTTCTTTCGGCTGGCATCCATGGGATTCTTCACACGCATGCCCGGCAGGCAGACGCCGTGCAGGCATTTGTGGAGCAGGTGCGGTGGCCGTTCCAGACTATCGGCGTCGGACGTGACGGCGGACTGGGGCAGGGCCAACGCGGCGCAGGCGGGCAAGCAAAGCCGGCCGCTCTATGGGGGATGACGCCACAGGAGTACACCAAGGTGTCTGATCCATGGCCGCTCAACCCGGATGGTGAGTTGATTCTTGGCCTGAAGTTGGAAGATCGTGAGTGCGTCGCCAACGCCGAGTTCACTGCGGCCGTCCCCGGGATCTCGTTCGCCGAGTGGGGACCAGGCGATATGGGCATGTCTTACGGTTTCTCAGACGCTCACGACCCGCCTTACCCGGAAGAAATGGATCAGGCGCGCCTCAAGGTACGAGCTGCGTGTGATAAGGCGGGGATCGGATTCCTGTGCAGCTGGCACGATCCGAATATGTCGGAAGAGGAAAACCTCAAATACATGCTTGACTGGGGTGTGAAGGTGATCTCGGGCGGCGACTCAGCCGTCAAAGAGATGGGTCTCAAGATCATGCCCCGGACGTAGTTCGGGAAACTAGACAACCACAGCACTCCATGTACTTAAGGGGCGATCGCTATGGTGATCGCCCCCGCTGTGACCAGCGCTGCGCCAAAAATCCGGCCGCCGGGAAATGGCTCCTTTAGCACAAACACACCAAGGCCTACTCCAACGAGTAACCCGATCTCCCGAAACGGCCCGACGTAGCTGACACGTGACACGGTGAGGGCTGTCAGGATCATCCCGTACGCGGCGAACTGAAACATGCCGCCGGCGACGATTGCTCTTGCATGTCGATGCCATTCGTTGGCGAAAACGGCGCGGGTTCGGCCACGTATGATGAACGGCAGTAACCCGAATGTAGCCGACGTTGTCATCAGGTACATGTAGAGGAGTGGAGTGACGTGTTGCACACCCTGTTTGTCCACCGTTGAGTAGCCGGCGATTATCAACCCGGTCAGCAGCGCGTACACGATTCCTGGAGATCGCAAAACAGCCAGAGGATCGGAAAGCATCAACCTAACTCTGCCCCACCAGGAGAGGGTGAAAATTCCGGTCGCCACGCCGGCCACTCCGATGATGGCAAGAACCGACATCGATTCGTTCAAAAGCAAAACACCGGATACCGGGATCAGCATGAGACCGGTGCCCCGGGCGATCGGATAGACCAGCGAAAGGTCGCCATCGCGATAAGCGCGACTGAGCGTGAAGAAGTAACCCAGGTGCAGGATCCAGGTGGCGGCGAGGAATATCCAGCCCTTTGAGTCCGGCGGATTTGTCCAGAACAGCACGACTGCAAGCGGCAGTAAAATCACGTTGATGCTTACCGCCATCCACCAGGTGAACACTTCGGTGTCATCGGCACGCTTTATGAGGAAGTTCCATGAGGCGTGCGCGAACGCTGACAGTATTACGAGTGCGATTGTTGCGCTGGTCATTCCCGGGAGGATAACCGTGAATGACTGGGTAACGTCAGTGGATTCCGGCTGCGTTTTGCTGACTGTACGTCCGGTGTACGTTTATATCCGGTAGGACGCAAATCGCCCGCCGCTGAAGGCGGCAGGTTAATTGGTATAGGTGTAGCGGCGAGTGCTAGACCCATCACGCTGCCGGGCGCGCCCAGTCCACTCGCATCTCAACTTAGCCCTCCGTCGAGTTGTTCACGTGAGCCTTCAAAACTTCCGGCGATGTCGTCAGGGATTGATCTGATGCGGTTCCGTTAGTCGATGTTCGTCTCAATCTAGTCACTGCCCCAACAAATCCTAGCCACGCCATAATATGTTCTGAAAACGCATCGGGCGTGGTTGCATGCTCCACCGGAAGGGATCCTCCTCGTTGGTTGATATCAAGATCGTTAATGGCCAAGTGATTGATGGCACTGGAAGCCCCGGGTTCTACGCCACGGTGCTTGTCGAGGGAGATACGGTCTCGATACATCGGGGTGAGCATGATCACATTGAGGCGATGCGGACGATTGACGCGACGGGGCATGTGGTGTCGCCGGGTTTCATCGACGTACATTCACATGCCGGTTTGACGATCCTGGGTGAGCCTCATCACGATCCAAAAATTAGGCAGGGCGTGACAACCGAATTGATCGGTATAGACGGCAACTCTTGGACGCCCTTTCGGACACACGATGAACTACGGCAGTTCATAGAACTCGACAGTGGCCTTAACGGCTATCCACCGGAGCCGGCTGACTGGCTGACCCTCACTGAGTTCCTAGCGAAGTTTTACGAGCGCGTCGCCGTTAATATCTGCTACATCCTAGGCAACTCGCCGGTACGCATCTGGGGTGTAGGTTGGGACGACAGGCCGGCAACACGAGACGAGATGGCCAATATGCGGGCGGCTGTCAGAGAGACGATGGAGGAGGGCGCATGGGGATTGTCAACGGGACTCGACTACCCACCCGGCTCGTACGCGTCGACTGAAGAGTTGATCGAGCTGAGCGCTGAAGCGGCAAGGCTGGGCGGTTTTTATCACACGCACACACGCGCCTCTTTACTAAAAGAAGGGTTACTTGCACCCTGGGAAGAGGCGCTTGAAATTGGCCGTAAGAGCGGGATTCCGGTGCATCTGACGCATTACCGGCAGGGTGCACAGGGTGTTGGCAGTCATCTTGATTACCTAGGGCTGGTGGAAGACGCTGTTGATGACGGCATGGACGTCACGTTTGACTGCTACACCTACCCGTATTCAGGGACCCGGGTCACGATAGCGTTACCGCAATGGACGATGGACGGTGGGGTGGCTCGCCTCAAGAAGGCGCTCACGGATGGTGCCGATCGTGAGCGGATCACCTTAGAGATGACGGACGGTGGATCAGCCTGGCGAGATCTGAGTGCGAACTGGCTTACGAACTTCAGGCAGCCGCAGAATCACGGTTACGACGGGCACTCAATTACAGAGATCGCGATAATGCGGGGCCAGGAGCCTATCGAGGCGCTCATGGACCTGTTGGTAGAAGAAAACCTTGGCATTTCCACCGTTGCTCTAGGCACCAATCCGCACACGCTTTCGGAGTTCGTTTCGCACCCTTATGGAATGATCGGGAGCGATGCGCTCTTGTTTGGCGAATACCCGAGCCCCAGATCGTACGGCTGTTTCCCATTGGTGCTTGCAGAGTTTGTACGTGCCGAGAAAAATCTGCGGCTTCCTGAGGCCATACGCAAAATGACCTCGTTCCCGGCGCAGCGCATGGGCATCCCGGATCGAGGGATTCTCCGGGACGGGTTCCGGGCGGACATTGTCATTTTTGACGCACAGAACGTGAAGACTCACGCGACGAAGGCGAACCCTAAGGTGTACCCGGAAGGCATCCCTTATGTGATCGTCAACGGCAAGGTCGTGATCGATGAAGGCGAGAACACCGGTAATCTGGCCGGTCGGCCACTTAAGCGTGGTAGGGCGAGGACTTAATTAATGCCATTGGATTTGATCTACGAGGCGCGCAGCACATCGCTTCATCACGGCGCGCTTCCGGAATTCTTAGAGCAGATTGCCTCCGGGGAGTATCCGGGGCTTCATCAACCCGGCGGCGAGGTACTACGCGTGATGGGCACGATCATCGGCGCGCCTGAGACGGATGTGCTTCGAGTGACGGCTTTCAAAGACATCTCGGCATGGGAGGCGTCTGTTGCCGATTACACTCGCTCATCTCTTGTGGAGAGCGAGTCTGTGCGGTTAATGAGACCCATCGCGGAACGCCCTCTAGGGCAGATTCCGGATGAACACCGGCGAAATTTCTACGGGTATCGGCGCTTTCATGTCGACCCCAGCGACCTTGTTGAGGTGGTGGACACGTCTGAGAACGGGGTGTGGCCGCGTATAGAGCAGCAGGACGCTCGGATTCTTGGCTTGTGGCAGACAGTGGGATCAGCTTATCCACTTGAAGTCACATTGCTCACCGGCTACCACTCGCCGACCCACTGGGAATCTACGAGGGTATGGACGGGCAGACCGGATAACATTTCCGACGCTGAGTGGGAGAGCAGTAGAAAGCGGCGAGACCGTCGTGCCGCATTGACCAGATCCCAGTGGGTCCATCTGATGCGGAACTTTACTTTCGGGCCACGGCACGATTAAGACTTTCCGAAACACAACAACAACCCTAAAGAGCAATTCACCAGGAGCTTTACATAGTGGCAGAGCAAAGAGTCGATACGGTTGTTTCGGGCGGAATGGTTGTCACCGCGACGTCCGAGGTGGAGGCTTCAATCGCCATAAAGGACGGACGGGTGGTGGCTATCGGGTCGCCGGACTCAATGCCCGAGGCTGATCGCGATATAGACGTGTCCGGACGCTACGTACTGCCAGGGCCGATCGACGGGCACGCCCATTTTCGAGGCTGGGAGGATTTTGAGCTTGCCGGAAAAATGGCGGCGAAGTCCGGGTTGACGACAATTATTCCCTTCGGCGAGCCAAACCACAGCGACCACGAGGGATTGCCAGCCGCTGCTAGCCGAATTTCTGGCGAAATCAACGCCGGATCCGTGATCGACATGGGTCTCCACCTGATGTTGGGCGCAGACCCGTATGTCTTTGACGGCATTCCGGATGCGATGGATATGGGTATCCGTTCGTTCAAGGCCTTTATGACCTACAAGAGTCGGCGGCCGAGGACGATGGTGGACGACGAGTTCATCATCCGGGCAATGGAGCTGATCGGCAGCAACGGCGGCGTAACGCAGCTTCACTGCGAAAACGGTGATGTGATCGACCATCTCGAAAAGCGGTTTCGTGACGAGGGAAAGGTCAAGCCGACCGATTTCCCGGACGTTGCGCCGCCGTGGGTTGAGGAGGAGGCGATCAACCGGGCGATCATGCTGGCGAAGATGACTGGCAGTCCGCTCTACATCGTTCACCTGAGCACACGACTCGGCCTGGAACGGGTTAAACGGGCGCAGGCCGAGGGTCTACCTATCTGGGCTGAGACCTGCCCGCAATATCTGCTTCTGGCTGCCGAAGACCACGAGAAGTGGGGGCCGTTGCTCAAGATCGGACCGCCGCTGCGCTACCGCGACGGTGGAGACCATAATGCGCTGTGGGAGGGGCTCGAGGCCGGGTACATCTCGTGCATCGCGAGCGACCACTCTCCGCATCCATATGAGGACAAAATGAAAGGCGCGGACAACGTGTTCTTCATGCCCGGTACGGAACTTCCCGTTCCGTTCGGCGCTCCAAGTATCGAGACGATCGCCCCTATTGTGTACTCGAAGGGTGTCGAGGAGCGAGGGCTGGGCCCGCGCTGGTTTGCTCGCGTGATGTCTGAGAACCCGGCCCGTATATTTGGTCTTTACCCGCAGAAGGGAACGATTCAGGTGGGTTCAGACGCAGATCTGGCGATTGTGGACCCGGACAAGATGCACACCATTCGGGAGGCGGACATGCTCGGTAAGGCCGGGTACACGCCATACGAGGGGATTGAGCTCAAGGGCGCGATCACGATGACGCTCCTCCGAGGCGAGGTGCTGATGGAAGACGGCGAGGTGAAGCTCGGCCCGGAGTACGGCCAGTTTGTACGGAGTGGTGCGCCGGTTGCGCCACTTGGTGGGCGCGTTCGGTAGGAGAGGCCCGGGGACCCAGTACGGGGGGGGGCGTTATTAAACTTCCTCCTTCCCGATGTCCGCTG
>Ga0209403_10002282_pt1 | contig 23163 bp, 15 predicted proteins | sample ArcticOcean_MG_C_8_FD_187440 | JGI IMG/M metagenome (GOLD analysis project Ga0209403, IMG submission 187440) | Marine microbial communities from western Arctic Ocean - ArcticOcean_MG_CB11_86 (SPAdes) (version 2) | ecosystem: Environmental > Aquatic > Marine > Oceanic | place: Arctic Ocean... | reverse complement strand
GTGATCTTGATAAGGGTTTAACTGAAGCAAAAGCAACTGGTAAGCCAGTATTTATTGACTTTACCGGATATACTTGCACTAATTGTCGTTGGATGGAAGCCAATATATTTACAAAAAGAGAAGTCAAAGACCGTTTTGATGAAATGATTCTCGTCCAGTTATATACCGATGGTGGACCAAACCATCGAGAGAATCAAGAATATGAAATTGATAGATTTGGTACAGCTGCATTACCATTTTATGTGATAATTAGTCCTTATGATGAAATAATAACAACTTTCCCAGGTATGACAAGAGACTTGGATAACTTTCTTGACTTTTTAGATGAAGGATTAGCTGGATAATTAAAAATGAGTAAAATGAAAATAATATTAATTATGTCAACTTTATTAGCTGTTGGCTGTGGACAAAAAGATAGAATGAAAATTGCATCCAAGCCAAAGGATATTAAAAACACTATATCTCCTCAAGGCCAAGAAGAACGTCCCGATTATGCAATTAAAGCGCCAGACTTCACTTTAAGGACAGTTCAAGGTGATTTATTTAATTTGAGCGATTATAAAGGAAAAGTTGTTTTATTAAATTTTTGGGGAACATGGTGTGGACCATGTCGAAGAGAAATACCTGATTTCAATAAACTGCATGATAAATATCAAAAAGACGGGCTTGAAATTGTTGGAATAACCATTACTTCTGGCTCACCAAAAAATATTTATAACTTTATGAAAGAATGGGATATTGAATATACTGTTCTAACTGATATTGAAGATTCTGAAACCCAAAGAGTTACTGCATATTATGGACGTGCAATAGGACAACCAATTACAGGTTTACCAACCACATTAATCATTGATAGAGGAGGGTATATTGTTAAAGGCTACATTGGTCCACGGAATGAAGAAATATTCTATCAAGATTTAAAGCCATACCTTTCTTTTTAAGAAAATGAATTAGGAACATTGATGAAAATATTTGCCCTATTATTAACACTAACCCTTTCTTCTCTAAATGCAAGTGAGTATTGGCAGCAATTTGTAACATATAAAATGAATGTTCGATTGGATACTACAGAACATACTATTAGTGGCCATTCAACAATAACATATAAAAATAATTCACCGGATACGCTTCATCATTTTTATTTGAACCTCTATGCAAATGCATTTCAAGAAGGAACAGTAAAATATAGAGAATACTTAGCACAATTAGGTAGAGCATCTAGGGGTGCTCGATTTAAAAAAGGGATGGAACCATACTTTAGTGAATATGATATAAGTAATCTTATCATTGAAAGTGGTGGTTCAACCCTCTCAGATACCTTCCTAATTGATGACACAATTTTATCAGCTAAACTTTCTAAAGGTTTAGTTCCGGGTGCATCTATGATAATTGATTTAGACTGGATTCAGCATGTTGGAGAATTTTTAGAAAGAGCAGGGCGAGTAGGGGAGCAATATAATTTTGCACAATGGTACCCACGTGTGGCGGTTTATGATGAGAATGGATGGTTTAATGAACCTTTCCATGCCGAAGGTGAATTTTACGGAGAGTTTGGTACCTATGATGTCACGATGGATGTACCCAGAGGATATATTATTGGCTCTACAGGAATTGTTACAACTGGTGATCCAGGATGGGAAGAAGTCCGTGTTGATACTAGCCAAAATTTTAATCAATGGCTTAAAGGTTTTAAAAAAGCTCGTTCTAATTATAACAAAAATGAAAGACGTATTGTCACTTTTCATGCAGAAAAAGTTCATGATTTTGCATGGGTCACAACACCGAATTTTCTTTATGAAAGTGGCAGTTGGAATGATATTGACGTTCATGCATTATTCAATCAAAAGAACGGAAAAAAGTGGACTAAGAAAGCTGTCGCTAGAACTGAGCGTGCTATTGAATGGTTAAGTACAAAATTTGGTATGTATCCTTATCCACAAGTTACTAATACAGATAGGTTGGCTGGTGGAGGAATGGAATACCCAATGCTGGTAATGGATGGAAGCGAGTCAGAAGGCCTAATTCTACATGAGGTAGGGCATATTTGGTTTTATGGGATACTTGCAAATAATGAAGTTCGTGAAGCATGGATGGATGAAGGTTTTACCTCTTTCCAAACTCGATGGTACATGATGAATCGTTACGGAGAGCAGGGCTTCGATATAAATGGAGGTAGATTAAAAGACTGGCAAAAAAAACATTGGAAGTTTGCAAGTAGTTTAGGGAATACTCAATGGGGTATGATTGATTTTATGAATAGTGGTCAAGATGAGCCAATAAGTCGCTCAACCTATATGTTTAAAGGCCCCAGGGCTGCGGGTGCGAATGCATATACCAAACCATCATTAATGCTTGATGAATTAAAATATATATTAGGGGAAGAAACTTTCACTAATGGAATGCAAGAATATTATAAACGTTGGAACTTAAAGCATACAAATGAGAGGCGTTTTATAAAAGCTATGGAGGATGTAAGCGAGGAAGATCTTGATTGGTTTTTTAGACCATGGCTTCATGACACACGTTTACTTGATTATGGAATTAAAAGTTGGGAAAGAAATCAAAAACCAGACGGCTCGTGGGATGTGACTTTAGAAATAGTACGCTATGGAAATAGAGATATGCCTCAACTTGTTGAAACTGTTTTTAAAGATGGCTCTGTTCATAGAATTTGGTGGAAAAATCATAAATTTCGCACAAAAGATAAATTTATTTATAATGTCCCTAAAAAACCTATATATGCAACTTTAGATCCGGATGCTCAGACAATGGATTTAGATTATAGAAATAATTTTACGGGTGCTATGAAAAAAGAGTCGATGTTTTATAGACCTGGAATGCGTTATCATCCGCGTAATAGGTATGTTGTTCAGTATCATCCGACACTTCATTATTTAGATAAGGACGGTTATCTACCTGGTTTTAGAACTAAAATTTCATATAGTACGTTGGAATATGTTGAAGCTGATTTAAATATTGGTCTGAAAACAAAGAAACCATTTTATTTAATTTGGGGCGGGAGAAAGAGACCCTTCAAAGATATAAATCTAATCAACTATTATATATTTGATCTTCAAGGTGTCAGAGGTAGCGGAATGAAGTTAACAAAAGAAATTGATCAAAATTATTCTATCAATGGTCTGAAAAGAATAGAATTTAGTTACTATGAAAATCAAGCTAAAGATACGAGCCGCACACATTTATTTGATGAGGGTAAACTATTAGTAAGCTCAACAACTATCCACTCTGTTTTTGCTAAAATAAACAATCAGATAAATTTTAGCTTTACGCCATTTAAATCCTCTGATTGGTCTTTTAATCGAATTACTGTTACTAATTCCTTCGAGCAAAAGTTGGGTCCCTTTGGTACTCGTTTTAGACAGATATATGGTCACATTTGGTCAAACCAAAATGATGTTCCACTTCAAGAAAGATTTAATGTTGAAGGCGCTGGTTCAGGCGATTTATACACAAAAAGTTATCTAAGAGATAATACTAGTTTCTATGGTAATAAAGATTTTTTTGGTAGTTATCATCTACCTGGAGATGCGAATTTAAGAGCTTTTGGGAATCAAGGTTTATCAGGTGTTGAACAGGTCTTTGCAATAACTTTAGAAGGTTTCTTATCAAAAACTCTTTTAGGGATTAACTTTGAATTTGCAGGCTTTATTGATCAAGGTAATCTTTCTGGTTCAAAATTTATAGTTGGAGATAAAGGTTTTAATAATAGTACCTTAATGGATTATGGTTTTGGAATAAGACTCTCAACTAATATTTTTGGTCAACCATTGTATCTTAGAATTGATAAACCTATTGATGCTACTATAGATGGTAAATCAATAGATAAAATGAATGAATGGATTTTTAGTTTTCAAAAATCTATTTGATTTGGAACTAAAATAAGTTTACTGCATAAAAGTTAACATTATGAAAATAGGAAAAATTATGAAAAAATTATATTTTATTATTCTTTTAATTAGTGGGTTATATGCTCAAAATAGTGTTTTAAAACAATTCAGTGACCAATTTGCGGATATTGCTGAAAAAGCAAATCCTGCAGTGGTTACAATTCTTACAGAAAAGAAAATTGATTTAAGTCAAACACATAGAAACCTTCCTCAAGATAATGATATGTTTCGCTTCTTTTTTAATCAACCTCGCCAGCGTGAATTTAAATCGACAGCATTAGGGTCTGGGGTTATCGTAGATGGGCGTAAAGGTTATATTATTACTAATAATCATGTAGTGGAAGATGTAGATGAAATTACTATTCGCTTGTTGGATAAAATGGAATACAAAGCAACTATAGTTGGTAAAGATCCAAAATCAGATATAGCTGTGCTCCAGATTGAGGCACGTGGATTAACCGATATGTCATTTGGAAATTCAGATGAACTACGTGTCGGTGAATGGGTTATCGCAGTCGGTAGTCCCTTCTCTGCAAATTTAAGTCATACTGTTACCGCGGGAATAGTTTCAGCTAAAGGTAGAGGTAATATTATCCAAGGCGATGTCTACGAAGATTTTATCCAAACAGACGCAGCTATTAACCCCGGAAATAGTGGAGGAGCGCTTCTTAATTCTGCAGGTGATTTAATTGGTATAAATACTGCTATTTACACAAATGGTTTTGACCGTAGTAATAAAGGTGTAGGCTTTGCCATTCCTGCAAATATGGTTAAAAAAGTAATGTCAGATCTAATAGACCATGGTAAAGTTTTGCGTTCATGGATTGGAGTCCAAATACAGCCAATCGATGAAACATCTGCACAAGCACTCAATTTAAAAAAACGAAGTGGAGCTCTAGTTGCAGATGTTGTAGCTGATGGCCCAGCAGAGAAAGCTGGTGTTGAAACTGGGGATGTTATTATTGAATTCAATGAGGTTGAAGTAAATAGTGTAGATCATTTAAGAAATACAGTTTCTTCATCTGCTCCAAATAAACGTTATGACCTAGTTGTAATTCGTGATGGTCGTAAAAAAATAATTAAAGTTACTCTTGAAGAGCTTCCTGGAGATGAAGTCCTTTTATCAAGTAATCGATCAGAGCCAACAAATGAACTGGGAATCCAAGTGTCTGAATTAACACGTTCTTCTAGGAGAGAGTATGGGATTGGTTCAAGAGAAGAAGGTGTCATTGTTACTTCAGTTAAAGATGGGAGTGTTTCTGCAAATGCAGGTATACAAGTAGGGGATTTAATTACGCGTGTAGGTACTAAAAAATGTAAAACGCCTCAAGAATTTAAACGATTATTAGAACAAACTCGAAAACGTGATATGGTCATGCTTCATTTAAAAAGGGATGGAGCGGCACGTTATATGACTTTAGAATTAGAAGACTAAATAAATAATAATTATTAATTTGAAAAGGGCAGTATTTCTACTGCCCTTTTTTATTATCTATTCCTCATTGTTTGCACTATAGAAAAAAGTTAATTTTTCACCCTTAATTACAATGAATAGAATATAATTTAAATATGATACAACGCGTCAATCCACAAGTTGACTTTATTGCTATTGAGCATGAAGTATTAGCTTTTTGGGAAGAAAATAATATTTTCCAAAAAAGAAGAGATGCTAATGTAGGTAATACTAAATGGTCATTTATCGATGGTCCAATAACGGCTAATAATCCAATGGGAGTCCATCATGCATGGGGAAGAACCTTAAAAGATCTTTATAATCGATTTAAATCTATGGATGGTTATGAACTAAGATACCAACAAGGTTTTGACTGTCAAGGTCTATGGGTAGAAGTAGAAGTAGAAAAAGAACTTGGCTTTAAATCAAAAAAGGAAGTAGAAGAATTTGGCATAGAAAAGTTTGTAAAAATGTGTAAAGAGAGAGTTCAAAAATATTCTCAGATTCAAACAGAGCAGTCTAAACGTCTTGGATATTGGATGGATTGGAATAACTCCTATTATACAATGTCAGATGAAAATAATTATACGATATGGGGGTTTTTAAAGAAATTATCTGAACAAGGGAAAATTTATCGAGGATCTGATGTAGTGCCTTGGTCTGGTCGCTCAGGAACTTCTTATTCTCAGATGGAAATAATTGAAGGACGTAAGTTAGTTGCCCATAAATCGGTATTTGTACGTTTTCCTATTAAAGATAGAAAAGATGAATATTTACTAGTTTGGACAACAACCCCTTGGACTTTAACCTCAAATGTTATTGCAGGAATAAATGGGAATTTAGATTATGTAAAAATAAAAGCATCAGATGACTCTATTTATTATTTTGCAGAAGAAAATTTAAATTTTAAAAGATTAGAGAAACAATTCAAAGAAAAGAAGCAATGGATTGATGGAGTGCCAAAATTAAAGACTATATCACAGATCTTTAAAGAAAGAGGTGGTTTTGAAGTCATGGGTACAATTAAAGGTGAAGAAATGGTAGGCTGGACCTATGAAGGGCCTTATGATCATCTTGAAGCACAAGATATTCCAGGAGGGTATCCTTACGTTGATGAATCTTTAGAAATTCAAGGAGTGAGCGGTAAATCACAACATCAAGTTGTTAATCCTGGCAAAGATAATATAGGTAATGATATAGTTGTTGCAGGGGAAGGAACGGGTATTGTTCATATGGCTCCTGGTTGTGGAGATATTGACAACAAGATTGGCAAGAAGTTAGGATTGGTTAGTATTGCTCCATTGGATGAAGAATCAAAATTCACTGATAAATTTGGCTGGTTAGCTGGAAAAAGCGCTACAGATAAAGAGACTGTGGAAGAAATCTTAGGTGATTTAAAACAACGAGGATTTTTAGTATATGTTGAAGAATATCCACATATATATCCTCATTGCTGGCGTTCTGGAGATGAATTAGTTTTTCGTTTAGTTGATGAGTGGTATATCAATATGGATTGGCGTGAAAAAATTAAAAAAATTGTTGACGATATAAACTGGATTCCAGAATGGGGACAAGAAAGAGAGCATGAATGGTTAGATAATATGAGTGACTGGATGATTTCTAAAAAAAGGTTTTGGGGTTTAGCCCTTCCAATTTGGACGTTTGAAGATGATTCATATTACGTAGTTGGCTCAAAAGAAGAATTAAAAGATCTAGCAGTGGAAGGCTGGGATGAATTTGAAGGTAATAGTCCTCATCGTCCATGGATAGATAAAGTAAAAATTAAACATCCAGAAAGTGGTCTTATTGGAAAAAGAGTTGAAGATGTCGGCAACCCATGGTTGGATGCAGGCATAGTTCCATTCTCTACTTTAAACTATAATACTGATAAAGAATACTGGAATGAATGGTTTCCTGCTGATTTTGTTGTTGAATCGTTTCCAGGGCAATTTAGAAACTGGTTTTATTCACTTTTAGCTATGGCAGCTATGTTAGAAGAAAAAGCTCCCTTTAAAAACTTATTAGGTCATGCCTTAGTAAAAGCTGAGGATGGTCGTGAGATGCATAAGTCATGGGGTAATGCAATTTGGTTCGATGATGCAGCTGAAGAAATGGGAGTCGATGTTATGCGGTGGCTTTATGCCTCACAAAACCCAGAACATAATTTATTATTTGGCTATAGTCACGGAGATGGAATTCGTAAAAAATTAATACAACTTTGGAATTCATATTCTTTTTTTGCAACCTATGCAGAAGTTGATGGTTTTGATCCAAGTAAAATTAATATTTCGGATGCTGATCTTAATATTATGGATAAATGGATAATCTCAAAACTTCATCTTTTTATTAAAGATGCGAATACAGCTTTAAATGGATTTTCTTCAGAAGTAATGATGAAAAATTTTGAATTATTTCTTGATGAGCTTTCAAATTGGTACATACGTCGTAGTCGGCGTCGCTTTTGGAAGAGTGAAGATGATAGTGATAAACAAGCAGCTTATATTGTACTATATGAAGTTTTAACTAATATTATTAAAATATTAGCTCCTGTTTTACCATTCGTAACTGAAAATATGTATCAAAATCTTGTTAAAAATGTTGATTCAGAAATGCCTGAAAGCGTTCATCTTTGTGATTACCCAAAAAGTGACGAATCAAAGATTAATTTATCATTAATGGATAAAGTTGATGCTTTACGAAGAATAATTGAGTTAGGAAGATCAGCAAGAAATAAAGCAAACATAAAAATTCGCCAACCTTTAGCTGAATTAGCTTTCTTTATCAAAGATGACGATGTATCCAATTTTATTATGGATCAACAGCAGGTTGTTTTGGATGAATTAAATATAAAAATGATTAAACGTGTTGAAAATGAGACAGAACTTATAAAATATACAGTTAAACCAAATCTTCCATTATTAGGCCAAAAATATGGAAGCGAATTACAAACGATAAAAGAAAAGCTAAGTAATGTTGACGAGAATAAGCTTTTAAAACAAATTAGAAATAAAAATAAATATAAAATTGAACTTAAAGGTAAAGAGATTTTTTTAGGTAGAGATGATTTAATTTTTGTATCTGAATCAATAGATGGTTACACATCATCAGGGGACGATAATTTTACTGTAGGATTAACTGTGCAATTAACTGCAGATCTCATTCAAGAAGGAATTGTAAGAGATATAATTAGACATGTGCAAACTATGAGAAAAAATGCTAATTTCGCGGTCGAAGATAGAATTAAAATTTATGCGTTACTTGATGGTCCCGTTGGTGAAGCTATTTCTTCATTTGAAAAGCTATTTAAAAACGAAGTTTTAGCAGTTGATTTAATTAAAGAATCAAAAACCGGGGAGTATAGTGAAAGTTTCCAAATTGGAAACCAAAATGTAGAATTTGCTATTGAACGAATTTAGTTATTGAAAGGATTATAGTTTTGAGTGAAAAATATTCAAAAACAAAATTAAAATTTTTTAGAAAATCTATTGTAGAAAAAATGGTCAGTGTTTCTGATGAAGTAAATACATTAAAAGAAGGTTTAGGAACAGCATCCAATAAAATGGGTGGGGTTACTCCAGATTCAATATTTAGTTTACATATGGCAGATGCAGGTACAGACTCTCATGAACAAGAAAAGAGTTTTATGCTTTTAAACAGAGAAAGTGATTATTTTAAAAAATTAGAAATAGCATTAGAACGAATTGATAATGAATCTTTTGGTGTATGTAATATATGTGAAGGCCTTATTCCTGAAGAACGAATGATGGAAGTTCCCAATGCAAATAAATGTGTTGGTTGTAAAGAAAAAGAAAAACTTGGGTTAAAATGAAGATTCTGTTTGTGAGTGTCTTATTGGTATTCACAGACCAAATTTCTAAAATATTGATTCGTATAAATATGACTTTATATGAATCAATACCAGTTATTACCAATTTTTTTAATATAACTCATGTGACAAATGATGGAATGGCTTTTGGAATAAACTTTCCTTTTGGTATATACATTTTCACTACTATATCACTTATTTTTACTATTTTTTTATTTTGGTATCTTTGGACAATAAAAGATTCTGGAATAGTAATTCGCACAGGAGTTGCACTTATCATTGCAGGCGCAGTCGGCAATTTAATAGATCGAATTTTTCTTGGCGAAGTTGTAGACTTTTTAGATTTTATGATTGGAAATTATCATTGGTATGTGTTTAATTTTGCAGATTCTTACGTAACAGTTGGTATGGGCTTTATTTTATACGATTCATTCTTTCTTGAACCAAAAAAAGAAAATAAACCAGATTGACTGCTAAAACTCTTTCAGCAATTGGGGGAGAGAATATTCGGTTAGATAAATTTTTATCAAATCACCTTCCTGAATTAAGTAGGACAAAGATAAAAAAAATGATTAATGATGGCTTAGTGTATGTCAATAATACGTATGCAAAAGCAAGCTTGATATTAGAAGGTAGTGAACTTATTTCATATACTATCCCAGATTTAAATATTGATATAACAGATATTAACGCTCAAGAAATACCATTAGAAATTTTATATGAAGATAAAGTGCTTATTGCAATAAATAAGCAGCCAGGGTTAATAGTGCATCCTGGCAATGGTCATCCAGGTGGTACACTAGCGAATGGATTAATTCACTATTTTAATAAATTATCGGATGTTAATGGATTTTTACGTCCTGGTATAGTTCATCGTTTAGATAAAGATACTTCGGGTGTCATTCTTATTGCTAAAGATAATATCACTCATAGAAAACTTGCTTCACAGTTTCAAAATCGAACAATAAAAAAAGAATATTTTGCAATTACATGGGGTGTTTGGAATGAACCTAAAGGTAATATTGATAATCAAATTAAAAGAAAAAGATCAGATCCAACTTCATATCAAATTGACAAGGAAGGACGTGAGGCAATCACAAACTATGAATTAATAAAACAGGGTCAATATTTAAGTTCAGTTGCTTTCTATCCAAAAACTGGTAGAACCCATCAAATACGTGTACATTCTTCAAGTATGAGCCACCCAATCTTTGGTGATAATAAATATGGTGGTGGAGATCAAAAAGTAAAAGGATTTATACCGGAAGTGAATAAAGAATTAATAAAGTTATTAAATGGTATTGGAAGACAAGCATTGCATGCTAAAAAAATAACATTTAACCATCCAGAAAATGATGAATTAATTTCAATTGAAGCTCCAATTCCTTTAGATATAAAAAATATCGAAAGTAAAATTGATAACACTAATGGATAAAAAAGAAAAAGTATTAGCAGATTTTTATCTTTATTTAAAAAAGGAAAGAAACTATTCTAATAATACGATTAAAGCGTATCAAAATGATTTGTCTAGGTTCGTAGATTTTTTACCTACAAATATATCAGGATTTGATAAAGTAAATCGAGAATCCATTCGTGGGTTCCTTGAATCAGAAATTGATAGAAAAGATTTAATAACTCCAATATCAAGTAAAACAATTGCGCGTCGTTTGGCATCTATTAAATCATTATTCAAATATTTATTACAATCAGAACAGATTGGTAATAATGAAGCAATCCTCGTCAAAACTCCAAAAGTATCAAAAACATTGCCAAATTTTATAGATCAAAAAGTAATTAAATCTTTAATGGAAAGTCCAGATGATTCAACTACTAAGGGTTTACGTGACCGAGCGATCTTAGAATTATTTTACTCAAGTGGTATTCGCTTAAGTGAATTAATTGCACTTAATATTGGAGAAGTTGATGCAGAAAATCAATTGATTAAAGTACATGGAAAAGGTAACAAAGAAAGGTTGATTCCATTTGGAAATAGAGCAAAATTTTGTATTGAAAATTACTTAAAAAGTCGTGCTTTATCGTTAAATGCAGCTCCTAAGAATGACCCATTATTTGTAAATAAAAAAAATAAAAGAGTACCAACGAGTACAATTCAAAGAAGAATACGGAATTATATCAAACTTGTAGCTGAAGGCAAAAGATTGGGACCTCATATATTACGTCATTCATTTGCAACTCATTTAATGGATATGGGAGCTGATATTAGAGCAGTAAAAGACTTGTTAGGGCATTCGAGTCTATCATCTACACAAATTTATACTCATGTAAAACCTGAGAAAATGAAAAGTGTATATGAACAAGCTCACCCACATGGTGGAAAATAGGAGAGAAAATGTTAGTTACTGGAAAAGAATTAGATTTAAATATACTTGGTATTAATAATGTAAAAGAAGTTCATCGGAATCTATCAGTTGAACAATTAATTAAAGAAACTGTTGCAAACGGAGAAGGTGTTATAGGCCCTCGTGGTGCTACTATTGTTGATACTGGTAAGTATACTGGTAGATCTCCAAAAGATAAATATATCGTTGATGAACCAACTTCAACAGAAAATATTTGGTGGGGAGATGTTAATCAAAAATTAGATGAAAGTATTTTTGATGAACTTTATAATAAAATAATTAATTATTATAATACAGACGATTCTAAAACCTATTTGTTTGATGGGTTCGCAGGTTTTGATCCGAATCATAGTATAAATGTAAGAATTTTAGCAAAAAAAGCTTGGCAGGCTCACTTTGTAAATAACATGTTTATTCGACCAGAAGTAGAAGAGCTTGAGATGTTTAAGCCAGATTTTACAATTATTAATGCTTCAAGCATTTTTAATGAAGATTTTAAAAAACATGGTATGAATTCTGAAACATTTATCATATTTCATATGGGAAAGCGTATTGCAATTATAGGAGGAACTGAATATGCCGGTGAAATGAAAAAGGGTATTTTTTCAGTACTTCATTATATGCTCCCACTTAAAGGAATCTTATCGATGCATTGTTCGGCAAATGTTGACGAAGATGGGAAAAATGCAGCAATTTTCTTTGGTCTTAGTGGAACGGGTAAAACAACACTTTCAACTGATCCAAAGCGACCACTAATTGGTGATGATGAACATGGATGGTCAGATGATGGAATTTTCAATTTTGAAGGTGGATGCTATGCTAAGACAATTAATTTAGATCCAAAAGAAGAACCAGACATATACAATGCAATCCGTCATGGAGCTCTTCTTGAAAATGTTGTTTTTAATAAAGATACTGGAGTAGTTGATTATTCTGATAGTTCAAAAACAGAAAATACTCGCGTATCCTATCCATTGGACTATATTGATAATTCAATATATGGCAAAGGAGAACCAGCAATAGCAGATCATCCAAATACAATTATATTTTTAACATGTGATGCATATGGTATTTTGCCACCTGTAGCAAAATTAACGCCTGAACAAGCAATGTATCATTTTATCAGTGGGTATACTGCCAAAATTGCTGGTACAGAAAGAGGAATTAAAGAACCTATTGCAACTTTCTCTCCTTGTTTTGGAGGTCCATTCCTTACTTTGCACCCATTGCGATATGCAAAACTTTTAAGAGAAAAAATGAATAATCATTCTGTACCAGCATTTATAGTAAATACTGGATGGGTTGGTGCAACGGCCCAATCTGGAGCAAAAAGGATATCATTACCTGTTACTCGATCAATAATCCATATGATTCTTGATGGAAGTATCAAAAATACTACTTTTGAAGAAGATCCTTATTTTGGTTTTATGGTTCCAAATACTTTGGGCGATATTGATTCAAAACTACTGGCACCTGCTAAAATTTGGAAAGATCAAATGCTTTATAGAAATACAGCTAATGAGCTAGTAAGTAAATTTCAAAATAATTTTGATCAATACGACCTTGGTGATCCTAAAATTAGACAAGCCGGCCCAAAACAAGTAATATAAAATAATAATTTATTTTTTTTAATTAACTATATATATTTTAAATTCAATGCTGTTTATTTATCTAATTAATTCAATGCTGTTTATTTATCTAATTAATAATGTGTTTGGAGTCATATGAGTAAATTCGTTTTTACATCTGAGTCTGTATCAGAAGGACATCCTGATAAAGTTTGCGATGCTATTTCTGATGCTATTTTAGATGATCTTCTTGGACAAGATCCAGAATCTCATGTTGCATGTGAAACTTTAGTCACTACTGGAACAGTTGTGGTCTCTGGAGAAATTCGTTCCAAGGGTACCATTGATGTTGAAAAAGTTGTAAAGCAAACCTTAGGTGAGATTGGTTATACTGATAAAGCATATGGCATGGATAATCAGAATGTAAATATATTATCTATGCTTGATGAGCAAAGTCCTGAAATTGCTCAAGGTGTAGATGAAGGATCTGGTCTTCATAATGAACAAGGTGCTGGCGATCAAGGTTTGATGTTCGGTTTTGCATGCAATGAAACTAAGGAACTGATGCCAATTCCTATTCATTTATCTCATAGACTAGTAGAAAGAATGACAGATTTACGAAAAAATGGCGTTATCCCTTGGTTAAGACCTGATAGTAAGTCGCAAGTTTCTGTGGCCTATGAAAATGGGAAGCCTACTTCTATTGTTAAAGTTGTAATTGCAACGCAACATGATGATATGTTGGACCAATTTAAATCTGAAAAAGCTGAACATGATTTTGTTGAATCTCAAATAATTGAAAAAGTAATAATTCCAGTATTGAATAAATGCGGACTATCTTACGAAATGGATTTTATTGTTAATGGTACTGGACGTTTTGTTTTTGGAGGTCCTGAAGCTGATACAGGCTTAACGGGCCGTAAAATTATAGTTGATACTTACGGTGGTTATGCTCCCCATGGTGGTGGAGCTTTCTCCGGAAAAGATCCAAGTAAAGTAGATAGATCCGCTGCTTACATGGCACGCTATATAGCAAAAAACATAGTTGCTGCAAAGCTTGCCGATAAATGCGAAGTGCAGTTGTCATATAGCATTGGCATAGCAGAACCAACATCTTTTTATGTAAAATCATTTGATACTAGTAATTTGACTGATGAAGAACTAACAGAAGTTGCTAAAAAAGTTTTCCCAGTACGTCCAAGTGGTATTATTGATCATTTAAAACTTAAGTTTCCACGTTATAGACAAACTGCGGCAAATGGACATTTTGGACGTGAAGACGAACTTTTTACTTGGGAAAAAACTGACATGGTTGAAAAATTAAAAACAACCTTAATTAAGGGGGCTTAAATATGTCACTTGCAAAAACGACACAAGCAGAACGTTTACCATATAAAGTTAAAGATATTTCTTTGGCAGAATGGGGGCGTAAGGAAATAAAATTAGCTGAAGCTGAAATGCCGGGTTTAATGTCTATTCGTGAAGAATACGGTGAATCAAAGCCTCTTGAAGGTGCAAGAATTGCCGGATGTCTTCATATGACTATTCAAACTGCTGTTCTAATCGAAACACTAGTTGAATTAGGAGCTGAAGTAACATGGTCTTCTTGTAATATTTTTTCTACTCAAGATCAGGCTGCTGCGGCAATTGCTACTACTGGTATTCCAGTTTATGCATGGAAAGGTATGAATGAAGAAGAATTTGATTGGTGTATTGAACAAACTTTATTTGCATTTAAAAATGGTGAGTCATTGAATATGATTCTTGATGACGGTGGCGATCTTACTAATATGGTATTAGATAAATTTCCCGAATTAGTATCAAATATTAAAGGTCTATCTGAAGAGACAACCACTGGTGTCCATCGTCTTTATGAGAGAGTGAAAAATGGAACACTTACAATGCCAGCCATTAATGTAAACGACTCAGTTACTAAATCTAAATTTGATAATAAGTATGGCTGTCGAGAATCATTAGTTGATGCAATTAGAAGATCTACTGATATTATGATGGCGGGTAAAGTAGCGGTTGTTGCTGGATATGGAGACGTAGGAAAAGGTTCTGCTGCATCATTAAGTGGTGCGGGCGCAAGAGTTATTATCACTGAAATAGATCCAATATGTGCACTTCAAGCTTCTATGGATGGTTTTGCAGTTAAAACAATGGAAACGGCTATTCCTCAAGCAGATATTGTGGTAACGGCTACGGGCAATAAAGATATTATTCAAAGTCGACATTTTGAAGCAATGAGAGATAAAGTTATTGTTTGCAATATTGGACATTTTGATAATGAAATTGACATGGCTTGGTTAAATGATAATTATGGCCACACAAAAGATGAAATTAAACCTCAGGTAGATAAATATACTGTTAATGGTAAAGATATTATTGTTTTAGCAGAAGGTCGTTTAGTTAATCTTGGGTGTGCAACAGGACATCCTTCTTTTGTAATGAGTAATTCATTTTCCAATCAAACTTTAGCTCAAATTGAATTATGGAAAAATAATGAAAATTACAATAATGAAGTTTATGTGCTACCAAAACATCTTGATGAGAAAGTAGCAATGCTCCATCTAAGTAAATTAGATGTAGAACTAACTCAACTAAGGAAAGATCAAGCAGAATACATAGGTGTAACTGTAAAAGGTCCTTTTAAAGGTGAAGATTATCGTTATTAATCAATAATTTTTAATCTATTATAAAAAGAGTATCAATTATTGGTGCTCTTTTTTTTTGTGGTAAAGTGCATATATTTTAAGTCAATTTCAATGATGTAAGCACAAGGACTTGTGTCTAATTAGTATAAAAAAAATGGTTATTTATTTTAAAATAAAATTTTATAGAAAAATAAGTAAGGCTTTAATAAGTCTACTTTCTTTTTTTATGTTAAGTTGTGATTTTCAAAACCCAGCAGCATTTGAGCTACCTACATGGTTCTTTGATTTATCATTTCCATTGGTTCAACAGAAGTATTCTCTTGAAGGAATGGTTGATAATAAACAGATTTTTTCTACGCCAGATTCTCTAGGTATGCAATTAATGTTTGAAGGTCTATTACCTAAGGCATCGATTGGGAGTGATATTTTGGAAGTTGAGATAAATCAGAGTATTAAGTATGCTCAACCAGCTTCTAATGGGCCAATTTTTTCTTTTAATTTAGACTTACTATTAAATCTTCCAGTTTCATTAGGTCTGTCAGTACCATCTGCAGATGGTACTGTATCAAAAGCTGAATGGAATGCATTAGCTTCAACAATTAAAGTTGATACATTAATACAAATACCTGAAAATGGTTTTGACATTACTGGTATTAACTTTCCGAGCTTTGTTGAGTCACTTGATGGTTTTTCAATTAAAGCTGATGAAGGAAGTTCTATAAGTGACTTTGTAACAACCATAAAAAATAATGGTATGCCTACAAATATTACTGAGCCTCAAATCTTATTTATTGCAGGATTTCGTAACTTAGATACATTAGCAGCTCATACTCAAACATCTATAGCTAAGGATGTTACTTTTAATTCATCAACATCTTTAAGCCAGAAAAACTTAGCAAAGGTTAATTATATTAAAATTAGTTTTGGGCTTGCAAGCACAAGTGAGGAAAATCTTACAATTAAAGCAGGGGATAGCTTAAAAATAAATACATCTTTTCAAATTAGAATTGCTGATGTTGATTCAGCAATTGTTAAAATTAGAGAATATGAACTACCAGTTACTTTACCTAAAATTTTATTTCCATCTGATATTGAGATCTATGGCGGAAAACTTATTAATCCAAGTGGCTTTTTAACTAATGAGATCAATATAAAAAGTTTATCGAACACTTATCCTTTTGAAATCGATTTTTTAATGAATTTTAAAAATTTTATTCCTCCAAATGCACTTAAAGATTCGATTAAGATTGATAGAGTCCTTAAAAAAGGAGAACTTTTTACTAAAGTATATAATCTAGATGATTATACATTTTATAACCCCGCCGGTAGTGATAATGCTCTTACAGAACTAGACATTGATTTTTCCGCTAAATTATCAGCTCAAACTGGAAAGTTGCCTTTAGATGGCTCAAATATTGGTGGTATTGACCTTGATTTAGAATTGAAGAAGCTTCATTTTGAAACGCTTGAAGCAAATATCATTCAAGAATTTCCTCCTAGCTCATTTAGTGTCGCTGGTATGCCAATAGGCTTTATTGGGCTGGAGTTTGTAGATACAAAATTAGAAATTGAGATGCTAAATGGAATTCGTCTTCCTGTAGTTTTGGATTTTGATATGATATCGGTCAATCAACTTGGTGATACAATGAAAGTGAACGCATTTTCAACTTTAGCAACCCCAATTGGATCAACAGATACTACTAAGACCATAACTCGTTTATCAAGAGACGGCACTACTACACTAAAATATAAATCGCCATCATCTGTTACCTATACTGATAGCATTACCACTTCCCCTAAAACGGGTGAAACTACAATCAATGATTTGTTGTCATCAAATCCAGCTACTTTTGAAGTTAACTCTCGAGTAAGAATTGATGGGCGTGGAACCTTGGAATCAGGGATGCATATTGGAGGAAAATATAGAATGCTTGCCCCCTTTGAGGTAATAATGGCTCCTATGACATTTATTTCAGTTACAAATACACCAATGCAAGAAATGGATCATTCAAATCGTAATAAAATTCGTTCAACAATGCAATCGGCAAGTATGGAAATGACTGTTGAAAATAATATCCCTTCAGGTGGTGAATTATCAATGTTAATGTCAAATATTGGTTTTTTCCCACTTGATACAACAGTTTCTGCTCTTTCAGCTTTTAAAGACTCAATGGTAATTAAGTTAAATTGGGCAAGTTCAGATAGTCTTTATATTGTATCTAAATGTGAAAGTCTAAATCCAATAATAGGGAATTTATTTATTTTTGATGTGATGGATGATTTTACAGATTGCATTGATGGAATGGCTTATATCGTTAAAAGTACAGGTTTAGGAATTGATACAGTTGTTTCATACGTTGATACGCTACTTAAAATACCATTACCTAATCCGATCAGCTTTTACACAACTACTAGTTCAAGTGCTCATTCAGGTCAAGTAAAAGAACCAGGTTTTGTAGCTTACTCTAGCCCAATAAGTACATCTCGAATACGATTAATGACAAACCCAGGCCAGCCATTTATGGCTCCAAGATTTTCATTGTTTGGCTCAGATTCTAAGAAAGTATATTTAACAACAGCTGACTATATTGATATTAATTCAAGTATCAATCTAAAATTAAGTAGTAGTGGTATGACCTCAGCTGCACCTAATGAGATTACTATAAAATACCCTAATGGTGGAGAGACTTTAAACAAAGATACTCCTTTTACAATTAAATGGAAGACTTTTGGTACTGTTTCTAATGTTACTATTTCATATTATGCGGGCTCAAATCCAAACGTAGAATCAGATGAAGGTTGGACTAGCATTGCGGAAGAAATAAACAACCTTGATTCTTTTGCTTGGACTCCAAGTGCTACAAATGGTATTAATTCTATGACAGAATCATTGAGAGATAGTATTCGTATTCGTGTTAAATCCTCGGATGGAAAAACAATTGATATGTCAGGTTGGTATTTTACTATTAATCATCGTGCTGGAAAAATTACCTCAAATAGTAATAAGCTAAAATTAATTGATTGGTCATTAAAACCTTGAAAAGAGTTATTTACATTTATTTAATGCTTTTAATAGCACTTTTTGGGCAAAAAAGAGATCCGCGTTCAGTTGCACTGGCTGGTGCAACTACAACAATTGCTGATGGTATATATGCAGTTGGATTTAATCCGGGCCTCATAGCATTTCAAAAAGAGAAACCATTTATGCTTCAATTGGGTGGCATTGACTTTGGGTTGGGGAATAATTATTTATCTATGGCTGCAATGAATACCTTAAGTGGCGATACACTAGATAGTGATGAGAAAACAACCATTATAAATCGGTTTAAAAGTAGAGGAGGGTTTACTTTTGATCTCTTTGGTCAATTGGCTACTCCAGGCCTTAACTATGCTTCTGGCAATATGGTTTTAACATCTAATATTTTATACATGAGTTCTTATTCTTTACCTGCGGGTATGGCTCGATTAATGTTAGAGGGCAATGCTAATAATCCAGATATAGATATGACTTTGGGTCTAGAAATAATGAGTGTCCATGAATTAGGTTTCTCTTTTGCTGTTCCATTTGAATCATACGCGGTTGGCTTTACTTTAAAATACCTACAAGGATTATTTTATATGGGAATTGACCCTGATTCAAGTAGTGCAAATTTTATAACAACTCCAAGTGCTGTTTATGGGTCAGGCTCTTATTATCTTAGACAAGGATTTGGTGGATCAGGCTATGGTTTAGATATTGGTATTGCAACTAAAGAATTCAATGGTATGAGATTTGGTGTATCATTAATTAATGCAGTTGGATCAATTGGTTGGAATAAACCTTCATTTATTAAAGATATGATTGATTATCCATTAAAATGGGATGGTGAACAATTATCAGATAGTGTTGCTGTTTTATATACCTACCAAATAGATTCACTAAGAGCTGATAATCTATCGTCAAGTACAATTTTTACTAGTAGTTCCAAAGTTGTTAAAAATCTAGATGAAAATGGTAAAGTAAAACAATTTAATATTCGCTATCCTGCAATTCTTCGATTTGGCTTATCTTATAAGAAAAATGATCTACTAATTAGTTCTGACTTGATAACTGGTTTTGAAAATCGTCTTTATGCTAATTCAAGATGGCGCTGGGCGATAGGTGTAGAGTCATATCGTTTCCCTTCTATGCCACTTAGAATGGGATTTGCATGGGAGGGGATGGATAGAACGGAATTAGGTTTAGGAGCGGGATTTTATGGAGGCCCAGTTATGATTGACTTTGGGTTCTCTTTCCGTAATGGTATGTGGATACATTCAATGAAAGGTTTAAATCTATCATTAGGTTTCACTATGACGAGCTTTAAAGGAAGAAAAAATAAAAAGGATGATTTAAAAAGTGGGCCATCGCCCACACCTGAAAAATCACTTCCTGGCGAAGATAAGAAGTGAAATTCCTCCAACTGAAAATAGTACATTTCCCATCCATGCTGCAAAAATGGGTGACATAACACCATTGTAGCCCATAGACATACCAAATTTTATAAAAGCATAATATATAAAAATCACAAAAATTCCCATTCCGGCACCAAAAGAAAGTCCGCCCTTTGATTTCATGACAACTAAAGGGAGTCCAAATAGAACAACAATCAAATTTGTAAATGCAAAAGATATTTTAAATAATCGATCTACCTCCCACTTAGTAGTATCGACTCCATTTTCCTTAAGCTGTTTAATACGAATTGTTAGGTCTGCGAAGCTCATTTCATCTGGAGTTTTAGATTGCTGAGTAATATCTTCTGGTGCAAAGTTTAAATTCAATAATGTGTCCCCTTTGGATAATCTCATTTCTTTAACTTCTCCATTCAGTTTGAATTCACGAATTGAGAAATCTGAAACATTCCATATTTTTAAGGAATCTAACCACTTTATACCTCTAGCATCTAAACGCTGAGTTACAATTCCTTTTTCTAAGGATATTGCAGTAATGCTACGCCCAATAGTTGTATTTACTCTATAACGTTCTATTGAAATGTGAGTTTTTTCATTTTTTTGTAAAAAGACATTTCGTAAATCTGTTTGTGCTTTTACTCGAGATCTTCTTTTCATGTATTCACGTTCAATGTTATATCGAGCTTCATTGCCTTTACTAACCCATTTATTATCTAGTTCAAATGAAATAAAACTAACGATGAGGCCAATGAAAGTAATCGGAAGGGCAATTCGGTAAAGGCTAATACCTGTAGCCTTCATTGCAGTTAGTTCATTTCGCTTAGCTAATAATCCCACACTAAAAACAGTAGAAATTAACATTGACATAGGAAGGCCAAGATTTATAAACCATGGGATTGCATAAATATAATATTTGATTGTGATATTAGCAGGTATAGAGTTATCAATAAATCGATCTAGATTTTCAATTAAATCAACTATTAGAATAACACAGAGAAAACCTATCAGCGTCATTGATAAAGTGACTATAAATTGACGAATTATATAAATATCAAGTTTTTTCATTAAATAGGATTAGTAATTAAGTAGTGAATTTCATTATTATTGATGACTTTTAAAGATAATTAAATGAATTTATTAGAAGAAATTAATTCCGCTATTTCTATTTTTGCAGGTTTTATGTGGGGACCGCCATTATTAATTATATTATTGGGTGGAGGCATATATTTCTCATTTTATAGTCGTTTTGTTCCTTTTAAATACTTTTTTCATGGAATAAATATACTTTTTGGACGTTATAATGATCCAAAAGATCCCGGAGAAATTACTCATTTTCAAGCATTATCGAGTGCTTTAGCTAGTACAGTTGGTTTAGGAAATATTAGTGGTGTGGCAATAGCGATTCAAATGGGTGGGCCCGGCGCTTTATTTTGGATGTGGTTAAGCGCTATCTTAGGTATGTCAACAAAATTCTTTTCGTGCACTTTATCTGTACTTTATCGTGGAAAAGATGATGCTGGTAATATTCAAGGTGGTCCAATGTACTATATTGAAAAGGGGCTTGGAAAAAAATTCAAACCATTATCAATTCTTTTTAGTTTAGCGGGACTTATTGGTTGTACAGTAATTTTTCAATCAAATCAATTAGCAGATATTATAAGAAATCAAATATTTGAACCAAATGGATGGTTTTCCGATAATGTTATGGCTGGAAATTTTATTCAGGGTTTAATAATGGCTTTTTTTACTGCTCTAGTGATTTTTGGAGGTATAAAACGCATTAGCCAAGTTGCTTCTTACATGGTGCCAATTATGGTTGTGATATACCTTTTTGCAGGGCTATTAGTTATATTTAATCATATTACAGAAATTCCTTCATTATTTAGTTTAATACTGCATGATGCATTTACAGGAGAAGCGGTAATGGGTGGCTCTGTAGGAGCGGTAATTATAGCAGGTGTTCGAAGAGCATTATTTTCAAATGAAGCTGGTTTAGGTACCTCTGATATGGCTCATGGCGCTGCAAAAACAACTGAGCCAGTAAGAGAAGGTTTAGTGGCGATGATCGAACCTTTTATTGATACAATTATTGTCTGTACTATCACAGCAATGGTGATATTGTCATCTGGAGTATGGCAACAAGAAGGTTTAAGTGGAGTTACGATGACTACAACTGCTTTCAGTAAAGAATTGGGAGGGTTTGGGAAATTTCTTTTACTAAGTGCTGTACTTACATTTAGTCTATCGACAATGATGAGTTATTCTTATTATGGAAGTAAGTGTAGTGGCTATCTTTTTGGAACAAAAAGTATTTTTTACTATCGGTGCTTCTATATTGTTACAATTGTGATTGGTGCAATGATTACTATTGATATGGTTATTAATCTTGTTGATGGAATGTATGCTATAATGGCTATTCCAACTGTGATTGGATCAGTTATGCTTTCTCCTAAAGTAATGAAAGAGGCTAAACTTTACTTTAAAAAACTATCTAACAATTTTGAGTCCTAATTTTATTTATATCCAGATATAAGTCCCCACTCTTCTTCAATTTTACATTCAATAATATTGAAGTAACTATTATAATGATTTTTTACATTTTGAATTTGAGACTCTAAAATACCAGATAGCGCAATATAACCTCCTGGCTTTAAAAGTGATTGAAATTTTGGTAATAATTCTATTAGTGGTTTAGATAAAATATTAGCAATAAGAATATCATATTTATTTTTAGGCAACTTATCTGGTAAATATGTTGGAATAGATAAATTATTTATTAAAGAATTTTGTTTGGTAACCTTTAATGCTCCAGGGTCGATGTCCACTGCAATTGATGATGAGCAACCTAGTTTAATAGCCGCAATTGATAATATTCCAGATCCACAACCAAAGTCTAAAATAGATTCACCACTTTTAATGTTTTCTGATAACCATTTTAAGCATAGTTTAGTAGTTGAATG
>Ga0209403_10002278_pt1 | contig 23184 bp, 20 predicted proteins | sample ArcticOcean_MG_C_8_FD_187440 | JGI IMG/M metagenome (GOLD analysis project Ga0209403, IMG submission 187440) | Marine microbial communities from western Arctic Ocean - ArcticOcean_MG_CB11_86 (SPAdes) (version 2) | ecosystem: Environmental > Aquatic > Marine > Oceanic | place: Arctic Ocean... | reverse complement strand
CGCTTGGCATACTAATACCACCCAGCATCATGTTGGTCTTAATGGCAGATCGCATGTCGATGAGTGTCGGTGATCTATTTCTTGGCGCCGTTTTCCCCGGGGTATTGCTCGCCGGACTTTACATCGCATATATCCTCTTGCTCGGTTGGCTGCGTCCACATACCGCGCCGGCCGCTGCCACCGAACCTTTCGATTTGGCCGCGGTATGGGACTTGGTTAAAGCCATTATCCCGCCAGCCTTCCTCATTCTTGCGGTACTTGGCAGCATCTTCACCGGGCTAGCGACCCCCACGGAAGCGGCCGGGGTTGGCGCAGCAGGCGCACTGTTGTTGGCGATATTCAAAAAGCGGATGAATCGCTCGGTGATGAATGATGTTCTACAAGAAACGACCCGCACTACGGCATTCATCTTTGCCGTTTTATTAGGTGCCACTGCATTTTCACTTGTGCTGCGCGGTCTCGGAGGCGACGAACTCATCGAGCGCGTGTTGTTGGGTCTACCTTTCGGGCCCACTGGCATCATAATCTGCATACTTTTTGCCACATTTCTCCTGGGCTTTTTTCTCGATTGGATCGAACTGACGCTCATCGTGTTGCCGCTGGTTTCACCAGTGGTCATCAATTTGGGTTTCGATCCGGTTTGGTTCACCGTGCTCTTTGCGGTGTGCCTGCAAACCAGTTTCTTGACGCCGCCCGTCGGTTTCGCCATTTTTTACTTGAAAGGTGTCGCACCACCGGGCATAGACGTCATGACGATCTACAAAGGGGTTGTGCCGTTCATCATCCTGCAAGTGATCGGCATGCTGATTATTTTCAATTGGAGCGCTTTGGTCACGTGGTTGCCCGCCCGCGCGTATGGCTAGTCAGAAAAATGCGCGGCACAATACATCCATGAATTACTTTGTCCAAGCCGAGAACTTTGCCAGCGACAGCGAAAACCAAATCCACAGCGACGAAGTCGCACAGAGATATGGTTTCCAAGCAGCACTCGTACCTGGAGTCACCGTATATGGCTACCTGACGACCCCTTTAGTTCAGCGTTTCGGGCATGAGTGGCTTAGCCACAGCGTGGCCGAGGTGCGTCTCATCAAGCCGACCTACGATGGTGATCGCGTGCGCATTGAAATGGATGACAACGACGCTTGTGTTGTGGTCAGCGCGTTCAACGCCGCCGATGAGATCCTCGCAACGCTCACGAGCACAACCCCAAACGATCTGCCAGCCCTCAACAACGTCCATCTTCTCGACGGTGACTTCACCCCCCCCCAGCGCATAGAAATTGCCTGGGACACCGTGATCGAAAAACAAGTGTTAGCGCCCTGGACGGCCACGCTGGATACCGAAGCCAATGCGACCTATACGACGCAGGCCAAAGACGTAAGCCCCATCTACGCCGACATCGCACACCCGCACTTTCTGTTGTCTCTGGCGAATACGGCATTGATGAACGAATTCATTATGCCCACTTGGCTGCATGTGGGCTCATCAACTCGCCATCGCGTGCTACTCAGGGTTAACGACACGATTACAATCCGTGCGGTTGTACTGGAAAAGTGGCGCAAGAAAGGACACGAGTTCATTCAGCTCTACCTCACCTTCTGGCGCGACGACGAAATCACCACCGACATATTGCATACCGCCATATTCAAGGTGGCAACGTGACACGCCTTGTCGCGCTTGCATCACACGAGGGCATGACCCTTCAGGCCATCCTCGACGCCTGCAGTAGTGGCAGTATAAACGCTGACGTTGCTTTGGTTGTCAGCAACAACAGCCAGTGTGGCGCGATGCAGCGCGCGGCACGCGCCAACATTGCAACGCTGCACTTGAGCGGCAAGACGCACCCAGACGATGACGCGCGCGACGAAGCCATGCTGCTTGCTCTGCGCGAAGCACACGCCGATTGGGTTTTGCTATTGGGCTATATGAAAAAGCTGGGCCCGAGAACGTTGCACGCGTACGACGGGCACATTCTCAATACCCATCCCGCATTACTGCCTAAATTTGGCGGCAAAGGCTTTTATGGACGCCGTGTTCACGAAGCGGTGGTGGCAGCCCAAGAGACCCAGAGCGGTGCTACGATTCATCTGGTCGGCACCGATTACGACACCGGACCATTGCTGGCGCAGGTGCGCGTTCCCGTCGACCCGCAAGACACACCCGAAGCGCTTGAATTTCGAGTTAAGATCGCCGAGCAGGCATTACTCATCGACACCCTCGCCGAGTTGATTGCGAGTCGTCAAGCATCTAACTATTGATCGGACTGGGAAAGTGCCCACCAGCATCCGCCCGCTCCAAACAAGCGATGCGCAAATCTACAAAACATGTCGCTTGAATGCTCTGCGACTCGCGCCAACCGCCTTCAGTTCGAGCTACGTGACGGCACTCACTCAACGCGACGAGTTTTTTTGCGCTCGCGCAACCTTCGAGACGGACAACTTTATATTGGGTGCGTTCGACGCGACTGATTTGATCGGAATCGGCGGCGGTTACGTCGAATCCGAGCGCAAGCGCCAGCACGTCGGCAACGGGTGTAAGTTAATTGTCTATTTCGTCATACAGATATCGTCCTCCGAAAGTCAAACATGCGAGCCCCTTTTCGCTCCGGGCTTAGGACTCCACCATCATTTCGTCACATACCTTGCGCAGGGTTTCGACGAAAGCCAACGGTTGATCGAGAAACACATGGTGCTGCGCATCGGCTACTTCATAGGCCGGAAAATCGTTTGGAACGAGCTCACGCATGTAGTCCAAAGTCCGTTTGGAAAAAAGTTCGCTGTCGGCGCCGTAAATCACTCCTAAGCGCATATTCAATGCCTGATAGTCTTGCGCCTGGCGCTCAACTTCCGTCATGGTCGTCAACAGATCTTCGTCAAATTTCCACGCCCAGCCACCACCGTCTAAGGGCATGAGCGAGTTACGCGCAATGTATTGGGTTATGAATTCATTGGCACACGTTTGCGGCGGATAGAGGCGAAACCTCTGTAGCGCTGATGCCTTATCCGGGTAGGCCTTCGCACGACCGCCCATCGGCGCGCGATCCGGTATGGGGTCGTCTGGGTGGCGGATACCGGAATCGACCAGAACCAAGGCGCTAAATCGGTCCGGAAACAGGTTAGCGGCTTTTACCGCCATATAGCCGCCAAAGCTATGCGCCACGACAAGTGCGTCGTTATCGAATCCAGCGTCATCGAGTACGCCAACAATCTCCTCTGCATAGGTTTCGGAGTTGTATTTGTGGCGATAGTCGCTATCACCCATGCCAGTCAGGTCCATCGCAGCGATGTCGTAACTGTCCATCAGTTGCGGCGCAATGAAATCCCACCAACGCGAATGCGCGTTCATACCGTGGATGAGCAACATCCCAGGTTTACCTTGCGACTTATAGCGTCGATAAACGACGTCGCATTCGTCGATTTCGATGGTGTGAGTCTCAGCCTCGGTCTCAACGGCCTGCCAAAACCAATCCGGAATGGTATTGGTATCTTCTTTGTCCCAACGCGCCATGCGTCCCCCTGGTTGTTTTGTTTTTCAAACTGGGTTAGTTACAAACCCCCGAACCTTTTTAGATGGTGGTCGACATTGCCAAACAGCGTATCGATAACCGTTAAGCGTTTGAAGTAGTGGCCAACATTTAGCTCGTCAGTCATGCCCATGCCACCATGCAGTTGCACAGCATTTTGTCCGACAAACCTGCCAGATTTTCCAACCTGCACTTTGAAAGCACTCGCAGCTTTTTGCGCGGCCTGACCATAGCCTTCGTCCAATCGCATCGCGGCCATATACGGCAATGATTTGGCTTGCTCGTACTCTATGAACATATCGACCATGCGATGCTGTAGTACCTGGAATTTGCCGATCGGCTGGCCAAATTGTTCGCGCGTCTTACAATATTCTACCGTGTCTTTGTAAAGCACCTCCATGCAACCCACCGCCTCGGCGCCCACGGCAACAATCCCGTCGTCTATGACCTGTTCGAGAATGGCAAAACCCTGACCTTCATTGCCGACTAATGCATCCGCGCCTACTCTAACTTCTGTGAATTCCACTTCAGCCGCACGAAACGCATCGACCGTGGGATAACTGCGCATCGACAACCCTGCCGTGCCTACATCAACCAGGAATAACGACACCCCCACTTCATCCAATTGCGTCCCGCTGGTGCGCGCGGACACAATGATGAAGTCGGCATTGGGCGCATTGAGGACGACGGATTTGCTTCCGTTGAGCACAAAACCATCGCCATCTCTGCTGGCTGTGGTGGTGACGTCCGCCAGATTGAACCGACTTTGCGCTTCCGCAAACGCCAGCGCTCCTTGCTTAGACCCATCGGTAATGCGGGAAATGTACGCGGCCTGTTGAGCCGGCGTGCCACCGTGTTTAAGCGCGCCCCCTGCAAGCACCACGGTCGCGACATAGGGTTCAATTACCAGCCCCTTGCCAAATTCTTCAAGCAGGATCGTCATCTCAACGGCACCTGCACCGAAGCCGCCGTGTTCTTCCGCGAACGGCAACGCTAGCCAACCCAGATCAGAAAATGTCTTCCAATGAGCCGCGCTGAACCCAAGCTCGCTTTGTACATTGTCGCGCCGTTCGGCAAACGGATAATCGTTGCGCATGAAGCGGGAGACGCTCTCGGCCAACAAGGTTTGTTCTTCTGTGAAGGAAAAATCCATTTGCTGCCCTCTATTTGTTGATCAGGCTCTTCTAATCGGTTTCTTCGACTATTCTGGTCGATTGTCGGCCGTTGTTTTCGCGATTATGTGCGTAGTTTCGTGTTCGTCTACGATGCCCAGCTGCTTTGCAAGCTTATCTCTATGGTCGGCTAAGTAGGTAACCCACATCGAGGCCATCAGTGCATCGTTGATGGCGCCCGCTGCGCCTTCGGGTCCGATCGGGCCTTCGTTATCGAGCAGCAACTCATTCGTGTCTGAGACAGCATAATACGCAAAGCTTTGCACTTGAAGCCAAGCCACGTCTTGCACCAGTTCTGCCCGCTTTACACGCAACACGGCAGACTCCACGGACAGTTCGTCAGCCGATCCAGCATGATGCGCAACTTCCATCGCTTCGATTGCCTGCAACTGGATTTCGGCTGCGTCCAACTGCTCGCTCAAATGTTCGCCGATTCCATTTTCAAATCGCTCGCGCAGCAGATTAAGTCGCTGGTGTTGACCTGCGGTATTGCAAACTATGCGATGCTCATGATCCAAAAACCTCGCCCAAAGTCTGTCAGTCGGCTCATCACTTTGCAGCCCAAAGTCAATCACACACGACATAGGCACGTTGGCATCATCCAAACGAACATTGGCAATCCGGTCGCCGGGTCCAGCTCGTTGTGGCGCTTCGATTGTGATTCCGTCCGCGCGCAGATCGACCAAAAGCCCCACATAGTGATCCTTGACAGCGGCTGACGTGCGCACACGCGCAAGCGTGAACATCCAATTAGCGCGTTCGGCGGCACGCACCCAACCCTTCGTACCGTTTACGAGGACGCCATCTTCCAGCTCCGTGGCGATTGTGCGGATGTCCATTCCCACAACCTGATGCGGTTCGACAATTCCCACGCACCAGGCACATGAATCGTCGCGTATAGGCGGCAGGAACCGATCCATCTGGCCCCGACTACCCCATGCAAGCAATGCCGGCCCAACGAATGAAACCCCGGGGCGCATGGCCATCCTGGGGGCATCGACCTTGGCACAGGCATTGTCCCACATGGCTTGGCGGGCCATAGACCAACCTAAGCCGCCGGATGCTTCGGGCCATGCAGCCAACGCCCATTGACCGAGAAACAGCTTTTTGAACCAGGCATCGCGATACGCATTGTCCACGCCGCTTATATCCGTCTGCACTTGCCTATCAAATCCAGGCCAATGCGATGCAACGAACGCGTGTATTTCGTCGCGCAATCGAGCGTCAGCCGGGGAGGTTCTCATGGACATACTCGATTCTAGGGAAACGTGCGGTATTTCTTCAAATTATTGACTTGTTTCTAAACAAGCACACAGCCTAAATCCCAGGTAAAATACTCACCGCAACACCGTTTTGATGATGAAGAGAGGAATTAATTCATGGCAGAACCAACTGTGGCGCAAAAAGCGCCTTTCCCAGTGGATGTGGAAGAAGGTACCAAATACTTCTGGTGTGCGTGCGGCAAAAGTGACAATCAGCCATTTTGCGACGGCTCGCACCAGGGCACCGAATTCACACCCCTGGCGTACAAAGCTGAACAATCACGTACCCTTTACTTTTGCGGATGCAAACGCACCGGTGGTGCACCGCTCTGTGATGGTACTCACAACACGTTGGAATAGTTGGCTAGCTTATTCGGTCGATGGTTCAAGCGCAGTAATCGACTAGAGCACGAAGATCCAAGCGAACGGTTACAAGCCGTCCAGGACCTTTCTGACGATCAGGCGCACGAGTCGCAGCAGACCCTTCTGGCGCTTGCCGCAAGAGATGCCGACCTCGCGGTACGCGAGGCGGCGATCAAGCTTATCACTGACCCAGACGCGCTAGGCCCACTGCTTGAGGACGAACCAGTTGCTGCTTCTGCGGCGCAAACAATTGCGCTATTGGTCGCTGCTGGCCGACCAAGCCAGTCGGCTGCACATCCATACGTCCTCGAAGCTCGAATCGACACGGTCACGGCCACGACGCTCAACGATCTGATCGCCGTGGTCGAGCAACCTGAACAGGCCGCAGAATTGGCGTTGCGATGCCCCGCACACCAGCGCGACCAAGTACTTGCCTTAACTTGTTTGCGCAACGAGACCGGCCTTGCAACCCTAGAAAAGCTCAGCCGCGGACGCGACAAAGCATGTAACCGCCACGCTCGCCAACGTCTCGAAAGCCTAAAAGCGACACGCGCCAAATTACAGACCGCCCAGGAACGTTTGGTGGAACTGGATGCCTCCATAAACAAAGAACTGAACCACCACCCGCACGATAGCGCGGCGTTGATAACGCACCGACAGAAACTCAGTCGTCTGCAAGAGATGCGCACCAGTGCCGTCGGCGATGTTGACGCGGCTGCACATAGGCTGGGCGAGCTATACGGCCTCACCATCAACAAGACGATACCGCCCAACCCACTCGAGAGCGTTAATCTCTCGATTCCAGATCCGGCCAATGACCCGTTTAGGCCTTTAGTCGATGAATTGGCGAAACTCGCCATTGCCATGCGGACCGCGACGGATCTGGCTCAAATCACCGCGGCCCGAGACGTGCTCACTGAATCTTGGCTTGCCAATGCGGATGCCCAGCCGCCCAATCAAAGCCAACATCGCAATTTTACGGACGTCTCACGTCAATACCAAGAACTGCGAACTGCTTGGGAAAGGTTGGACAGCTGCGTACTATCACCCGCTCCTGCGGCGCCTGCGAAGAACGAGGCAAGAGACTCAACCTCCACGATGCTAGAACGGCGTGTGCACTGGCAGAAGACAACAGGCCGTGAAATTGCCAAGCTCGCCTGGCCCAAAGACCACCAAAAGCCAGCGATCCTCGAGCTTGCGATTGCCGACGAAGCACGCGTTGCCCAGGAAATACGGCAGCTTCGTGAGCAACAGAAGGCTCTCGCGGGCACGCTCGTACAACAAGTCGAACACCTCAAAGAGAATATCAACCAAGGCAAACTCAACGATGCGAAAGACCTACTGCGAAACATTCGGCACCTGCAAAAGTCAGGTATCCCCGGTGAGGAGCACGAGATCAACGCATTGGCAGCTCGCCTGAATGAACTCAAGGATTGGCAGAGTTTCGCCACCCATCCAAAACGAGACGAACTACTGAGAGCGGTCACCGGGCTCGTAGACCATCCGCTGGCGCCACCCGACCAAGCAGACCGTCTGAAAGAAATACGTTTGGCCTGGGATCAACTAGGGCTCCCGAATGGTCCGGAGGAACTCCGCGAGCAGTCCGAATTCGATGCCTTGGCCGACAAAGCGTTCAGTACTTGTCGAGCCTACTATGACGCACAAACCCAGGTTCGCGAAGCGAATCTGGGCGGCCGCAAAGCGTTGTGCGAGCATCTGCAATCCTATCTCGAAGAGACTGATTGGGCGACCGCGGACATGCAAGCAGCGGACACCATCATGCGCCAAGCCCGGCAGGAATGGCGTACCTATCATCCCTGCGAGCGCCGAGCATTGGAACCCGTCGAGCAACGCTTTGAAGCGCTGCAGGCCAAGCTACACGCCAAAGTAAAGTCCGCTTGGGAAAATAATATTGCGCAGAAACGCGCGATCGTCGACCAAGCCAAAGCCTTACTTGACCATGATGACATTCAGGACGCGATAAATTCCGCAAAAGCCCTACAAAACGCATGGCGCGACGTCGGATCCACGCCACGTGGTATTGACCAACGATTGTGGCGTGAGTTTCGCAAACTCATCGACAACCTATTCAATCGGCGCTCAGAACAAAACAAGGCTGACAACGAGGCGCGCAAAGAACATCGCAAAGCACTCGAGGCCCGGGTCGAGGATCTGGAACTCGCCGCAGGATCAGATGCGGACATTAGTGACAAAGGGTTGAAGGCGTTGTCCCAGGCGATTGATGACGTATGCGCAGATTTGTCGCTGGATCGGCAAATAGTCGAGCGTATCAAGTCGGCCGAAGAAAATTACGCACAACGCATCGTCAAGCAGAAGGCGGTCAAGGCTGAGCAAGCATTTCTGGCTTATCGTGACTGGGATATCGCCGTTAGCGAAGCCGAGCAAAACGCTCAATCGCTCGAAGCGCCACACCCAATGTTCGTGCAACGGTTACAAGGTCAAAGCAATTCTGAAGATCTAACTCGGCTGACCATAGAAGCTGAAATTGCCGCCGATCTGTCAAGCCCCGAAACTGTTAAGGGCGAACGGATGGCGTTGCAAATAGACTTGATGAATCGCGGTGTGCGCAACCTGGACGATGTGCCAAACGAAGAGTTTATTGCGCGCTGGTGTGGTTGTGGACCCAAAGATGCTGGCGCTGCCGAATTGCGCGAGCGTTTTTTTCACGCGCTAGGCAAACGCAGAAAACCCGGCGGTAAATGATCGGTCCGCTGTAAGCGGGGCTTCAGCACTTTTTCCACTCCGCTGCGCTCCGCACTCACACATCCATGTGCTCGCTAGGCAGCAAAATCAACCACTTAGCAGTGGTCGCTTTTGCTTGGCCATCCTCCTGGTCATAAGGAGGCCATAACTTAGAGGCTGTTTAACGACAGCCTATGAAGCCGCTCCCACAGGCTTCACGACGCTATGGAATTGTCACGCTGATCTTGGCACCACCCATCTCACTGTCGTCGATCGCCAGATTGCCCTTGTACAACTGAACGAGATCCGACACGACAGCCAAACCGATCCCTTGTCCAGACACGATCTCATCCAAGCGAGCACCTCGGCTGAGCACTTCGGCCCGCAACGATTCAGGAATGCCTCCGCCATCATCTTCGATTGTGATCAGCACGCTGTTGCCACGCGCAACCGACACTTGCACTTGTGATTGCGTGTATTTGAATGCATTTTCTAGCAGATTGCCCAACATCTCCATAAAGTCGCGCTCATCTCCCATTGCTGTGGCCCCCGTTTCAAGGTCTATCGTCACGCAAATCCCGCGCTCGGTATAAGCGGTTTGGAGCGCGCGCAACAAACGTTGTACGACTTCATCAAGCGCTACCGACTTACCCATCACCACCGGTCCGGCTAGCGACGCGCGCGACAATTGGTGAGTCACTGTGGTCTCCATCCGCTCGATCTGTTCGTCGAGTAGCATGCGTGGCACTTGGTGCTCGAGCAATGCGTTCTTTGCGACCGCCAAGGGCGTCTTCAAGCTGTGGGCTAGATCCTCCATTGCGTTGCGGTAACGCGATCGGCTACGCTTTTCATGCTCAACGAATTGATCGAGATTTACCGCCAAGCCTGTGAGTTCCTGAGGATAGGCTTCACTCAGCGATTCCCGCTCTCCGTCTTGCAATTCCTGCACTTCTTGCGCCATCGCGCGCAGCGGCAACAAGCCCCAGCGCAATGCCAATAGCTGCGTGATGATAAAGAAAGTGGTCGCAGCGCCCAGGCCAAACCATAGACTGCGGCGAAATTGCGCAATTGAGGTCAGAAACGGCATTTGATCGGTGGCGACCGAGAAAACAACCTGTTCGTTATCCACATCCTCCCAAATAACCGTCCGCGACAGAACGAAACGTGGCACGGGCTGTTCGAGATCTGTGAAGATATAGACCCCGGGCTGGGTATTGACCACTGGAAAAACTACCTCTGTGGTCAACGTTGACGGCGACCACCACAACACCTCGCCCAGGTCATTGCTGATTTGGGCATATAGGCCAGATTCGGGCTGCTCAAGCCGCGGTTCCGGCAAGCCTTGATCGAAATCAAACTCGCCCTCCTGCTCTTGTGCCGAACCCAACAGCGAAAAAACAACCAACTGGAGTTGCTCTTCGGCGCCGGCAACGACACTGGCCTGAAACGATCGATCCAAAACGAAGCCGGTAATGGTAAGAAACAGGACCAGCACGCAGGTGGTCGTCACTAGCAGCCGGTTCTGAATCGAGGGCCTCAACTCGTGTTGTCCACGTTCGTGACAAACCGATAGCCTTGCCCGCGCACTGTGCGAATCAAATCCACGGGGCTGATCTTTTTGCGCAGGCGCCCGACAAATACCTCGATGACATTGCTGTCGCGATCAAAGTCCTGTTCGTACAAATGGTCCGTCAGCTCACTTTTCGATATGACCCGGTTCGGGTTCAACATCAAATATTCAAGCACTTTGTATTCGTACGCGGTGAGCTCCACCGGGACATTAGCGACGCGGACTTCCTTTTTTGCTGTATCGAGTTGCAGCTCGCCCTCGATGAGAACGGGTGTTGCATAACCGGCCGCACGTCGAATGAGTGCGTTCAAGCGCGCCATCAACTCTTCCATCTGAAACGGCTTAGCCAAATAGTCGTCTGCGCCGGCTTCGAGGCCTTGCACTTTGTCCTGCCAATTGCTTCTTGCCGTAAGCACGAGCACAGGGAATGACCGTTCCTCGCTGCGTAATTGGGTGATGAGATCAATGCCGCCGATTTTCGGCAGCCCGAGATCCACTATCGCAGCGTCGTAGTCGTATTCGCGGCCGTAATAAAGACCTTCTTCGCCATCCGCGGCTGCGTCGACCGCGAAGCCGGCATCCTTGAGATGCTGGGTTAGTTGCTCGCGCAATGCATCTTCGTCTTCAACAATCAGGGTACGCATGAGCTTCTCCGAGGCCGTGACAGGAATCATCCTGCCGTGTGGTTATTTTTTGTTCCTAACCCTGCCGTCGGTATCCACGATCACATTGACGACTCGCTCGCCGTCTATCAGCAAGCGCACTTCATAGCCGATCGTGCCGCTACGGCGGTAAGGTTTGGCGGAAAGCACTCGGCCGCCTCGCTCGTTACGCGCAATCTCAGTCGCCTTTTTAAGCGTTACGCCGTTCGTGGGTGCGAATGAATTTGCCTCTTTTACAATGCCGTCCAAGGGCCCTGCCAAAAGCGTACCGGACGCCAAACACATCAGCGCGCCAAAGAGCAGTTTCCGTAGGTGCCTGACATTTCTTCTGCTTGTGGGTAAATTCATTCCACCAACCTTGCACAACGCTGCGACCATTGCACTCCCATAATAAGCTGTCAAAAACGCCGCTGATACTACTGCGCGGGACTGACACGCACGCGAACGCGAATCGAATCACCCGGATCACGGTGCATCCGTGTGGTATACGTTGATCCACCAAAGACGTAGCTTACGTTATACGCGACCAAACGCTCTTCTTCGCGAACTTCGTAGCTTGTCCGACAGACTTCCTCGGTACGATAGCGAACCTCGCCATTTTGATAACGGCGTTTGTTAGCAATGTCCGCACCGATACTTCCGCCCAATACGGCCCCCAACACCGTGCCGACTTCATCGTGATGGTCGCGACCAATGGCATGTCCGATCGCACCGCCAATAATCGCGCCCAATATCGGCCCAGTAGCCGAACGTCGACGAGAGGCCGTTTGATAGGCGACCCGTTCTTCATAACATTGTTCCATCGGCACCTTGTGAGAGATCGTTTCGTACAAGGGTTCGACATCAACCACTTGGGCACGCTCATAGCTTGTGCCGGCATAGGCAAACCCGTGCGCCAGCAACGCCGCCAAAAACACCGCGCACAACCGTGTTTTTCGCATATTCGTCAAGTAGTTCACTGGTCTTACCTTCACCACCTTCACCACCTTCACCACCTTCACCACCTTCACCACCTTCACCACCTTCACCCTAACAACCGTTACCAATCATGACGCGTAGTTTAGGCTGGACAAATGAACGGTGACTGAACCAAAGCCGCAAAACCAGCGACCGAGACGGGTTACTCATGTGCGTCGACGCGCTCCGCGGTGTGATCCGCCGCGAGCAGTATGCTCAATCCCGGCGCCGGTGGTGAACACGCCCACTGCCAGCGGGTAAGCCGCTCGTAGTGCTCTATGAAACGGCGTACCGAAACGTCGTTCATGCGACGGGTTTGTTGAATCTGCTTTTCCTGCTGCGTGCGCCATTCAAAGACCTGCTCGAACGACGGTGGCTTTAGCTGCAGCCAAAAGTCGATCATCGACCACAGGGGCAGATACCCAGGCGCAATTTGCTCATTTACCCAGTTGCGCCAAGTCCCGTCTTCATCCTCATGTTCCTCTAGTAGGTTGCACGGCGCGATCAAGCGAGAATCAGGTTCGGGCTGGACGCCGACACACCAACCCTCCAGAATCAACACATCGGCGTCGATCACTCGCTCGCCTCGGCGATCATCCAGGCCTTTGTTGAACATGGGCACCGGTTGCGCGTGCCCTTGCTTTGCCCCATTTAGCACCCTTGCCAGCCACTGAGTATCATGAGTACCAGGTACGCCGCGTGTTCGTAGCAGAGGATGCACAGTGTTCGCCAACACTTCGCGTTCAACCTTGGTTAGATAAAAGTCATCGATTGAGCACGCGGCGGCATTGCAACCTGCCGTGCGCAATGCCGAAACGCAGATCTCTGCTAACGTCGACTTGCCAGATCCTTGGCTACCGCAAATTCCAATCACTCTGCATTGTCTTGCTGAAACGATATCTACCAACGACTCGGCTATGAGGCGCCAATCAGGAAAGTCGTCATCGCTAGCGGCAACATCGAACGATATGCCAAAAGTACGCTTTAAGCTGTGCACAAGATCTTCTGTCCGTACCACGATTACCATTGAACCTCTGCTTTGAGCGCAGTCTAACCAATCCACACGAGGAGCGAGCGACATTCAACGATAAGCCAACTAATCAGCACCCTTAGCGATCTTTACGATCGTATATTTCACTGGGTGGATCATCTCGATGGGGTAGTTTCCGTCATTTTTGCGACTCATTCTTGCTCCCGTCTTGATCGGGTCGGGATTAGAGACAGTCACGGGAGACAACTGGTTTTCCCAAGAGATGATGGCGTTTCCATTTAGTATCCTCTCAACAGAGCTATCTTGGTTGCTTGCAAGTTGGACCGAATGCTTGGGCGGTATATGCATATTATTAGGGCTCGGGACCCGGCTGTGGGCAATACCGCTCGCCATTACGATGTGGGTCGCTGCAGTATCTGTGCACTGGGACAATGGTTGGACCGAAATCGCGTCGTCAAACCCAGCCCAAGCGTGCATTCCCGAAACAGACGAATACGCCGCATCGAACGTATTTGAGCGCTACGTCACTTGTTACAACGTCAACGAGAGAACAATCGAAGCGTCAAAGCGGCTGCGACGAGCTAAGAGCAGCCTACGCGAGCATGGCAACTACCGTTACCTCAACGGCAATGGTGGTATTGTGAAACACAATAGCGGTATGGAGTTCGCGCTGACCTATCTCGCTATGCTGTTGGCACTCATGCTTATCGGAGGCGGCCGTTATTTGAGCCTGGACTACTTTGTTCAGCTAGGCAGCAAAAGGTCGCACGACACACAGCCTTGAAAAAGCACTGACTAGGTGTGTAGGGTTGCTGACTGAGAAACGCAGCGCTACACCTTAAGGAACATCATGAGACGTTTAACCCAACTGATCATCGGCATGACTCTTGCGGGTGCGAGTACAACGGCACTCGTCGGCTGCGATACGAATACCTCGACATCGACCCAGCCGCAGCCCCCTGCAGAAAGCGTCGAGATCACGGTGACCAAAAGCCCCAACGATTCGCGCGAGTACAAATACCTCGTTTTGCCGAACAAGCTGCGGGTGCTACTCGTCTCTGACCCTACAACTGACAAATCGGCCGCTGCGCTCGCCGTCTATCGAGGAAGTTTTCACGAACCCGCCAACCGTCCGGGGTTGGCGCACTTCCTCGAGCATATGCTCTTCATCGGTACAGAAAAATATCCGGAAGTAGACACGTTTCAAAATTTCATAACTGGCAATGGCGGCAGCTCAAACGCGTACACCGCGCCCGACCACACCAACTACTTTTTCAATGTCCAGCCCTCCGGGTTTGCCGAGGGCCTCGACCGCTTCGCACATTTCTTTATCGATCCATTACTCACGCCCGAATACGTAGACCGTGAGAAGAACGCCGTGAACTCCGAATACCAGATGCAAATCAAACAGGACAGTTGGCGTCAAATGATGGTCGCCAAGCTCGCCATGAACCCCGCACACCCTGGCAGCAAATTTACCATTGGCTCGCTCGAGACACTCGACGGCGACGTGAAAGCCGATCTCGACAAATTCAAGACCGAACACTACTCCGCCGACCAGATGGGTCTCGTGGCCTTGTCAGATCAATCCATTGCCGAAATGCAAACATGGATCGTGCCACTGTTTAGCAGTATCCCAAATAGCGACATCGGCCCGGACTACCCAACGGTACAAGCATTCGCCCCAGCTAACTTACCAGCGACCATTTACTCTCAGTCGCTAAAGGACCTGTCGATAGTTGAATACACGTTCCCCATTCCAGCGACCCACCAGGAATATAAGAAGAAACCAGAACAATACATCTCCAACCTACTCGGGCACGAAGGCACCGGGAGTTTGCACAAAGCGCTCACAGACCAAGGTTGGATAGAATCGTTAAGCGCCAGCGGCGGCGAAATCGATCGCAACAACAGCATTCTGACCGTTCGCATCAAACTCACTGATCACGGCGCGAACGAGATACCAGCCGTGTCGGACTTTTTGTTCAGCTACATTGAGATGCTCAAAGCCTCTGAGCCGGCACAGTGGTTGTACGACGAGCAAGCCACGGTCGCGAATCTAGCCTTTCGATTTCAGGAAAAAGGTAGCCCGCAGGGATTCGTCTATCAGATGGCCCCGCGCCTCGACAAATATCCTGCAGAAGATCTGCTTATCGCTTCGACCCTCATGGAAGCGTTCGACGCAGACCTGATTAGCCATTACCTCGGATACCTGCGCAAAGACAATGTGCTGATGGAAGTGATTGGACCAGCCATCGCCACGGATTCGGTCGAGCCGTGGTTCGAGGTCCCTTATAAGCTGGTCAAGGAACCGATCGTTACAAGCAAACAATCCACGGCTGCTCTGCACTTCCCCGCAAAGAACCCATATCTCCCAGACGACCTTAGTCTGCTTGGTATCGACGACGCGAAGATTGAATCAGTGACCAACCAACCCGGCTTACAGCTGTGGCTGGATACTGACACCGAATTCGGCACACCGCGCGCCAACCTGTTTCTCGATATCGCCGTTGAGGGCGGCTTCGTGACAGCCCAGGATCGAGCCATGGCTCAACTATATCGCAGCATCGTGCAAGACGCCTTGAGCGAATCGGTCTACCCAGCCTATCTAGCCGGTCTGGGTTATAACATCGGTGTACCGAACGCCGGATACAGCGTACGCATTAACGGGTACAACGACAAACAGCTAGTTCTACTCGAAGACGTCATCGATGCATTACTCAATATTGAAATCAAAGAAGAGCGATTCGACACGCTAAAACAAGGCTTGATGAAAAATTGGCAAAACTCCAGCAAAGAGTATCCGTACACACAAGCTCTCAATGCAATCTCCGACACGCTGTTGTCATCTCGTTGGCCCATGCTGCAACTCGCAGAGGCTGCGGCACCCGTCACTCACGAGGAGCTGGATGAATGGCGTAGGGACAAACTCAAATCAGTTGCCGTGGTCGGCTTGTTGCATGGCAACGTGAACAATGAAGATGCGACCGCGCTTGCGAACCTCTTGGAGGAAGCACTGCCGATCAAGTCCTTCGTGCCCATCACGCCAGAACTTGTAACCGTTGAAGAGCAACTCCTTTTAGAAATCCCCGTCGATCACGATGACGCGGCTATGGTTATATATGTGCAAGACGACGACGACTCTCTCAAAACTCGAGCGACCAGCTCGCTCGCGGGCCAGGTGCTGCGCTCACCTTTTTTCTCGAGCCTCCGAACGGACCAACAGCTCGGCTACGTGGTCAGTGCCGGTAACCGACGAATCGAGCAACGTAATAGCCTCATATTCATAGTGCAGTCACCGGCCAAGGGCGTAGACCACCTCGAACAGGCGACCCTTGCGTTCATGGATGAATTTACGAAAAACTGGGCAAACATGAGCGACGCCGAATTCGAACAGCACAAAGCCGGGTTACTCAATCGAGTCCTACAGATCGATAAAAACCTCGGTCAGCGTAGCCAACGCTTCTGGAGTGACATCAGTGACGAGAATTTTGCGTTCAACACCCGTGAGCAGGTTGCAAGCGAGGTGCGGGGCTTGAGCAAAGCTGATCTCGGTGCCTACCTCACTGGCGTGCTTCGCAAACTGCGCGAGCAGCGGCTAATGGTGTTCAGCCGCGGCCAATTCGACGGCGCTCCGAGTGAGGGGAGGAAACTCGAAAGTCCCACTGCCTTAAAGGGTTAACGCCTTGCGAGAACGCTCTTAGAGCCCAGCGTGCCGGTCGCGGAGAGAGGGTGCCGCCCCTCTTCAGCAGCTTTTTCCCCGCGTTCCGCGCCCTCGCGCCTCCACCGCGCTCCGCATTCGCTCATCCATGTGCTCTTTACCCCGGCACGCTGACGGCTCATTTTTGTCTTGGCCATCCTCCTGGTCATAAGGAGGCCAGAACTAGGAGGCTGTTTTACAACAGCCTCCTAGCCATTCAGCTGCATCTTGAACGGCGGTAGCGACTGCAAGATGGCCTGGCCGTAGCGCTGCGTGACGATTCGCCTGTCGAGCATGCTGATCTTGCCATGATCGTTTTCATGGCGTATCAGTCGGCCGCATGCCTGCACCAGCTTGAGCGCGGCGTCAGGGACGGAGATTTCATAAAACGGGTTGCGTCCACGCGCTTCGGCCCATTCCGCCATGGCTTGATCGATTGGGTCGTCCGGTACTGCAAAGGGCAGTTTGACGATAATGACGTGCCGGCAATAGTCATCGGGTAAATCCAACCCTTCCGAAAAACTCGCCAACCCGAGCAAGTAAGACGGCTCGCCCGCGTCCACACGTTCACGGTGATCGCGAATTAGCACCTGTTTTGCGGCCTCGCCCTGTATCAGCAAACCGTCACGCAGTTTGTCCGGCAGCATTTTGACTACTGCGTTGAGCTGACGCCATGATGTAAATAGCACCAACGCGCTCACGTCGCTTGCCATGAGATCCGGCAGCATGTTCGCCACTTCGCCGCAATGCGCGTCAAACTCCCGCGGATCGCTGTCCATTTTTGGCACTTCGAATTGTGCAATTTCGGCATAATTGAACGGACTCGGTATGCGTAGTGCCCGGATATCAGCACCCAACCCCACACGTTCCATGAATCGGTCGAATCGACCCATTGCCGTTAGGGTCCCCGACGTACAAACCGCGCCAAAGCACCGAGACCAAAGCACTTCATCGAGAATATAACCAGGCTCGATCGGCGCGCTGACTAGTTCGACATCGCTCATCGTGCGGTTAACCCAACGGGCATGCCGGTGGGCACTCGCCGCGCCTCGAGAATAATCTTGCAGCAGCCCACGACTCGCCAAGGCGCGCGTCTGCAATTGACCGACCGGCACAAGCCAGTCTTCAGCTTCGAACGCCTTTTCCCAGTTTAGATCGCCCGCTACGGCTTCTTGTAAGCGCTCGTGGGTACGATCGAGATCATCACAGATCTTGTTAATGCTCGGCAATGCGTCTGTCGCGAGATCGGATATCGATTGCGGGATTTCGCCTAGGGCAAAGCGATGGATCTCTAGTTCGTCATCACGAGGTTCATAATCCAACGTCTGTAACTCGGCCGCCAACAAGTCTAATGCGGCTCGCAGCAAGGCCGTTTCCATAGACATGTTGGTTGCCAGCGTCACTAACTCGGGGGCACGGGCAAAGCGTTGCGCAAGGCTGCCAAGTACGGTGTTGATATGCTCGAGCCATTGCAATGTGCCATTCACGCGCGCCGACACTGAAAAGTGATTCTGAGTTTTGTCGGCCAGATGATGAGCTTCATCGATAATGTAGATGCAATCTTCAGGTTCTGGGAGAACGGCACCACCGCCTAGGGCAAGGTCGGCTAGCACTAGGTCATGATTGGCGACGATAACGTCGACACCGTCCATGGTATTGCGGGCGCGAAAAAACGGGCACTGTTTGAAGAAGCTGCAGCGGTTGTTGCTGCAACCGCGGTGATCAGTCGTCACGGGACGCCACGCGTCATCGAGCATGCCTTCTGGCCAACTGTCGATCTCACCGTTCCATTCGCCTTGCCCGTAACGATTCAACATTTCCTGATACAACGCGGTGTGGTCTGCGCTTGCCACGTCAAAGAGCGGTATCTCTTGTTGATTTGTGTACTTCAAGTGGTCGTCCAAGCGTTTCAGACACAAATAGCGGCCTCGCCCTTTGGCGAGACTCAACGTGAAGTCGAGCTGGGCGTTGTGCTGGATGTCTGGAAGGTCTTGGAGGGTGACTTGCTCTTGCAGCGCGATGGTTGCGGTGCTGATCACGACTGTTTTTCCGAGGGCTTTGGCTAGTGGGATCGCAGCGAGACAATACGCGGCGGTCTTACCGGTGCCGGTACCTGCTTCGATGACGGTGATCCTGTCGCCATCCGCTGCCAGAGTCCGTGCTATCTGCGCAACCATCTCGCGTTGGCCACGACGGGCTTTGAATCCTCTCGCGTCCAGCCAAGCGCGGTACGCCGATTGAATAGTGTCTTTGACTTCATCGGTGAGCGCCGTGCTCATGGTATGGCGTCTGCTAACATTGCGCTGGAACGGGCCGCAAGCTTAACGTCAGTCTCTGGTGGTTGGCCACCATTGAGTGGCTCCGCTGTCTGTGAGACATTCTCTGTATGAATAGATCATCCATTGCACTCATTAGCCTATTGATTGTCTCATCGTCCGCGTGTGCGGCGTCCGAGGATCTCGCCGTTACGCTGACGGCGCCTACTGGATTCAGTGTAGAGACATTACCTTTCGCCGTGCCCAACGCGCGGCAAATGGCGCTCACTGATAATGGCTCGCTCATTGTCGGTACACGACGAGGCGGCAGCGTCTACGCAATACAGGGCGCACTAACCGAGATCCAGCCAACCGTAGTCGAACTCTTTCGCGATCTTACGTCACCCAGCGGTCTGACAGTGCACAACGGCGACCTCTATATCGGCGCCGTGAGCCGAATCATTCAGGTGCCCGATATAGATGCCAATTTAACGCCGAATCCAGCACACCGTGTCATCACCGAGTCGCTCCCAGATAAGACCCACCACGGCTGGAAATACCTAAAGTTCGGCCCGGACGGAAAGTTGTATGTGCCGGTTGGCGCGCCGTGCAACGTTTGCCTTTCCGACGATCCAAGGTTCGCCTCGATCTTGCAGATGGATCCCGCGACTGGATCTACCAAGATTTGGGCGCACGGAATAAGAAACACCGTGGGTTTTGATTGGCATCCAGAGACCGGCGAGATGTGGTTCAGTGACAACGGCCGCGACATGTTGGGAGACGATGTGCCGTCCGAAGAATTGAACGTCAGCAGCACCGCCGGGCAGCATTTTGGCTTTCCATATGTACATGCTGGCGACATCCCAGACCCGGAATTTGGCAAACAACCAGGTGCCAACACGATCGATTTCGTAGCCCCAAAAGTGAAAATCCAGGCCCATTCGGCGGTTCTGGGCCTCACCTTTTATACCGCGACCCAATTCCCCGAGCAGTATCAGGGGGCCATATTCCTCGCCGAACATGGCTCGTGGAACCGCGGCGAAAAGGTCGGCTATCGGGTGAGTAGCGTACGTATCAACGACGACGGTAGCACGGACTATGCGCCGTTCGTGAGCGGCTGGCTCAATGGCCAATCCATTTCCGGTCGACCCAATGACGTGCTGGTGACACCAAACGGGGATCTACTCATATCGGATGACCAACAAGGGGTGATTCACCGGGTACGCTACATTCCGTGAGCAGGATCGCTAGCGACCTCTGAAGCCGGAACACCAGCCTTTAGCGCCGCTTTCGCCTACCTCAAGGACGCGCCGAGCAATTCGCGCGCGATCACATGACGCTGCACTTCGCTTGGCCCTTCGCCAATGCGTCGAATGCGCATTTCACGGAACCAGCGCTCGAAGGGTAAGTCCTTAGCGACCCCCAACCCTCCAAACATTTGCATGCAGCGATCGACCACGCGCCCGCCCGCTTCGGTCGCCACGAGCTTTGCCATCGCCGCCTCCTTGCGATAAGAGTCTCCGCGCTGGGCTTTAGCGGCAGCCTCAAGCGTTATCCAGGTCGATGTCTTGATATCTATTTCGTTGTCGACCAGCATCCATTGGATGGCCTGCCTCGATGATAGCGGCGCGCCGAAGGTTTCTCTTTGCGGCACATACTCGAGCGCCATCTCCTGCGCCTTGATCGCGACGCCAATACATCCTGCCGCGTAGGGAATACGTTGGCGCGTAAGGCGGTCATTTGCTATGGCAAACCCCTTATTCAGCGCACCCAATATATTTGTCGCGGGAACCCGCATATCCTCGAATTGCAGTTCTGTCGCATAGTGCGCCGAGCGTAGGGTGTGCACGATTCGGCGTACGTGGAAGCCGGGCGTATCCGTGTCCACAATAAAACAAGTCACCCCGTTGCGCCCTTTGTCCGAGTCAGTCCGTGCAAACACGAGTCCGAACTGCGCTCGATCCGCACCGCTGATCCACAGCTTGCTACCGTTGATGATCCAATCGTCGCCGTCTTGCACAGCTTTGGTTTGGATAGCGCGTGCTGGGTCCGAACCGCCGGAGGGTTCACTCAAGCCAAAAAAGCCGCGCTTCTCGCCGCGCAACGTAGGATACAGGTAGCGCTCCTTTTGATCGTCGGTCGCCTCGAAGAGCTGTGCCAGCCCGGCCCCGCCGAACGTGCCATAGCATGGCGCATACAGGCCCGCGCGATGTTGCGCCATCTCGATGGCAACCAACGTACGCGTAACCAAGTCGATCTCAGGCCCGCCATATTCGGGCGGGATATCCAGACCGTACAAGCCCATCTCTTTGGTCTTCGCGATCAGTCTTTCACGGTCTTCGGGCGCCAACTCATCCGCATCCGGGTCAAGGTTGAGCTCCAGCGGCAGGACCTCTTCCTGAACAAATCGGCGCACCATACCGACGATCATTTCTTGTTCTTCAGTCAATTGCAGTTGCATTAGCTTGGACTCAACTTACCTAGTTTGATTGGTGGATTATTGACAGGCGCTGCGCCGTGATCGGCGATATGCACCATCATCAGCTCCTTGAAACGGCTGAGATAAGCGGTATTGACCTCCCATCGTACCGAGACGGCATCCACGGATTGTAAGATCTCTTGAACGACGCCTTTCAAGCCGAATTGGCTGTTACCCCCGGCAAAGCCGATGTAAATAACTTCGCCTTTGGCATCCGCCAGTTCGAAAACGCCGAGATTGCCGCGCAAGCGCAAAAGCGCTTGGTCTTTGGACACCCAATCTTTCGTGAGCCTCGTCGTCAGCACGTCAGTTTCACCGGATATCTACCTCGTTTTTTTGTTTCGGCATGATGGAAATCTCCATCGGTGCGAAATGTTCCATATCTATATCGATGAGATAGGGGCCATCGAGCTCCATTGCCGTCGTGAACGCCGATTCAAACTCGGCGACACTGCACACCCGTTCGCCCTGCACCCCCATGCTTTGCGCCATCTTCGCAAAGGCAACCTTGCCGAGATCGGTTTCATTGATCCGGCCAAATCGGTTGTCCTGCAACCAGCGCAACACCCCATAACCGGAGTCATTGAACACGCACACGATGAGCGGCACATTGTATTGCGCTGCAGTTGCGAGTTCCGTCGCATGATACATGAAGCCGCCGTCGCCGTGGATGACAACCGTCTTGCGGTTCGTTGCAATGGCTGCACCTAAACTCATCGGAAACCCTGGGCCTATCGCACCAGAGGTTGGGTTAATCGAAGTTCGTGGCTCATAAATCGGGAACTGCTGATTGCCCCAGTTGTAGGCAGAAATCGTTTGATCGCGTACGAACACCCCATCGCGCGGAAGCTTGGCCCGAATCGTATCCATCACTTGTGGCCAATCCGTGCCCAGGCGCGAACGCATAGCCCGCCGAACCCCCTCACGCGCTGCCCACAGCCCCTCATTGAACTGGCCATCATTTGGCAGTGCTTCCGGCAACTGCGCATTGATCGCGGTCAAAGCAGCTTTTGCATCTGCGACCACCCCAATGTGCGCCGTATGCGTCCGCCCAATCATGTTGCCATCAATGTCGATTTGAATGAGGTCGCCCGGCGGCGTCTGTTCTTGGAATTGCCCATCCACCGCGACCGCGAATTTTGTACCGATCGCAAGGGTCACATCAGCATCTTGAATGGCGTTGTAGATCCCCGCGCTATTGTAGTAGTTACCCATACACAGTTCGTGATCCTCGGCAATGACCCCGCGCCCGTCGACAGTGGTCAGTACCGGTGCATCGAGCTTTTGCGCCAACCCCTGCAATTCCTCGTGTGCCTGCGCGCTAATCACGCCACCACCGGCGATGATCACGCGCTTGGAGCTGGCTTTCAGTCGTTCAACCACCTTTTCGATAGCGGCCTCATCAGCGCCAAACTCGGCTTTGGGAAATGACACAACAAAGCGTTCGGTTTCCGCGTATTGCAGATCGATTGGGATTTCTATTGCACCGGGTTGCGGTCGACCCGTGAAAATATCGTTGACGACTGCATTGAAAGCAGGCCCTAGTT
>Ga0209403_10002277_pt1 | contig 23184 bp, 22 predicted proteins | sample ArcticOcean_MG_C_8_FD_187440 | JGI IMG/M metagenome (GOLD analysis project Ga0209403, IMG submission 187440) | Marine microbial communities from western Arctic Ocean - ArcticOcean_MG_CB11_86 (SPAdes) (version 2) | ecosystem: Environmental > Aquatic > Marine > Oceanic | place: Arctic Ocean... | reverse complement strand
CGCTCAAGCGGCAGGGCCGACTTGAGCAAACTTCGCGTTGGGAAACGATTGAATTTACGCTTGACTGACTGAGGACGCATACGTGCCTGATGGATCTACACTGGTAATCGCGCATCGCGGCGCATGCGGGTATTTGCCCGAACACACGCTGGAAGCAAAAGCGTACGCACATGCGCTTGGCGCCAACTACGTTGAGCAGGATGTTGTTGCAACACGCGATGACGAACTAATTGTGATGCATGATATTCATCTTGATCGAGTCACTAATGTTGCTGACCTTTATCCGGATCGGCATCGAGCGGATGGCCGTTTTTATGCCCGAGACTTCGATCTTGCAGAGATTCGTCACCTGTCGGTTTGGGAGCGTCGTGGCGAGGATGGCCAGACTGCCGTTTTCCCAAATCGATATCCCTCTGTTCCAGGGCGATTTAGGGTGTCAACGCTGCGGGAGGAAATCCGGTTGATCCAGGGCCTGAATCATTCTACAGGTCGAAATGTCGGCATCTATTCCGAGATTAAGCGTCCCGCATGGCATAGGAATGAAGATTCGGATATCAGTCGCCAGGTCATTCAGCTATTAGACGACCTGGGATATAGGAGCAAGAAAGATGCCTGTTATCTGCAGTGCTTTGATGCTGCAGAAGTGCGGCGCATTCGTCATGATTTGGGCTGCCAGTTAAAAATGGTTCAACTGATCGGGGAAAACGCTTGGGGCGAAGCGGATACAGACTTTGATGAATTACGCACACCTGCGGGCTTGCAGCGGCTTGCCAAAACAGTTGATGGGATTGGTCCGTCCTTGAGTCACTTGGTGACGCTCAGCGACATTGATGGCAGTCCAGTGTCCCTGGGGCTGGTAACGGCGGCACACGCCGTAGGGCTCACGGTGCATCCTTACACCTTCCGAGTGGAGCAATTGGTGCCGGGATTTGATTCCCTGGGTGAAATGGTGCGTTGGTGTGTCGATGAGTTACAGATTGACGGTTTGTTTACGGACTTCCCCGATCAGGCATTAGCGGTTATCTAGACTGGATCGCATAATCTAGAGTAAACATTTATAATGACTGATAAATCATTGATTATAAACAGTAATATATTCGTTATTTCATCATCCACGTGGTTTGATGTGCCTTTAGGTGCTAAGTGGCGAGTCGGGAGTGAGAACTCTGCCCTTCACTCTGTAGAAAATCTGCCTAATCTAGGGAACTGCCCGCATCCCAAAGGAATAGGCAATGTTCATGGATACACCCGATACGCTCTTATATGTCGCAGGCGCCGCGTTTTTGCTCGGTTGGCTTGTCGGCAAGATTGGCGCCAATCTGGGTGGTCGATTTCAAGCACGCAAGCGTGACCCACGAGATGTTCGAATCAGGAATCTCGATGCGGAATTGCGCATTGCACAGGCAGATAGCGAAAAAGCCAAGACCGATATTCTCGAGGAGCAGGACCGAGTTGCGCGGCAGGACACTGTCATCACGGAGCAATTAAAACTGCTGACCGATCTTCGACGTGACCTTAAAGAGTCCGTAATGAAAACCCGCGAGTTGCGTGAAGAACTCTCCAATCGCGCCGTCGAAAGGGTAATATCGGAAGTGAAGCTTCGTGAGGTGGAAACAGAGTTATCGGTCGCGCATGCGTCGACGGATCTAATCGCTACAGGCGTGTTGGATTATTCCATGACACCTGATGCAGAGGATGAAGTGGACAGTGCTGGCCGGATGAAAACGGCTATCTGAGTTTTCCCTGACCCAAAAGAGCTAGCATGCTCGAATGTTAGTTCGTCCACTAAAACAAGCAATAACGGCTCATTTAGACATACAATTTCCGCATCGTTGCTTGGACCATTGCAAATGCTACGCATGATCGCGTTATTGCCAATGTAGGTAAAATTCTACGCCGTGAACTGCGTGACGAAACATCCGCCGGATCCGAGGCCACGGTTGACGCCTAGCTATTGAGTGTGAAATGAACGGTGCTGCGTTCTCAGAAGTGGCGACCTAAAAACACGTAAGGTGTCGGAAAATGCCGAATAGAATTTCTGTAGAGAATGTGGAACGCCGATTTTCAATACGATTTTGAACAGGGTCTGTAACCAGAATCTTACCGCTCTGGAAAGCCAATCTCTTGCTTCGTGTCAATACCGCTACATACGTAGAATTACTTTTCCCCGAGCGCGTCTTTCCGTAATTGCTGCAAAGGCATCAACGAAGTCGTCTAGCGGGAAGGATTCAGTCACTCGCGGCGTCAATTTACCGTCTTTGATTAACTCAGCCATCTCCATCACATTCTGTATTTGAAGTTTCGGATTTTTCGCAGCCCAGGTTCCCCACCAAACGCCGATAATGCTCGCTTCTTTAAGCAGTGCGATATTTGCTGCAAACTTCGGAATATCACCGCTGGCAAATCCAATAACCAGGTAACGTCCGTGCCAACCCGTCGCACGAAACGCCTGATTAGCAAGCTCTCCCCCGACCGGGTCGTAGACAACGTCGGCACCTTTGCCATCCGTTAGTTCTTTGACGGTTTCTTTCAACGGCACTTCGGAATAGTTGATTGTCTCGTCGGCACCAGCGGAACGGGCAAACTCAAGTTTTTCCTCAGTACTTGCCGCGGCGATAACCTTGGCCCCCATAGTTTTTGCAATTTCTACTGCAGTGATGCCCACGCCGCCGGCGGCACCCAGGACCAGAACGGTCTCACCCGCCTGCAGGTTCGCACTTTGTTTTAAGGCGTGATAACTCGTGCCATAAGTAACCGCAAAGCCCGCGCCTTGCTCAAAACTCAAGCCATCTGGCAACGGCATTGAAGTCATCGCTTCGGCCACACATTTTTCGGCGAAGGTGCCGCCGCGCGTGGTAATGATGACTCGGTCACCGACTGAATAGTGGCTCACACCCTCGCCAAGGGCAGACACAACTCCAGCGGCCTCGTTCCCAGCAACAAATGGTGTTGGTGTTTTGACCTGATATTTACCGGCAATTGAAAGGACGTCAGGAAAGTTGATGCCGGCCGCCGCGACATCAACTAAAATCTCACCCTTGCCCGGAACGGGATCTGGCTGTACTTCGATGACTAGTGATTCTGGTGGACCATACTCGTTACAGACCAGGGCTCGCATTAGGCTACCTCGAATAACGAGGCGGCTCCTTGTCCACCGCCGATGCACATCGTGCAGACAACGTACTTAGCACCGCGACGTCGTCCTTCAATTAGTGCGTGGCCGACCATACGCGAACCAGACATACCAAAGGGATGCCCGATCGAAATTGATCCGCCATTGACGTTGAGGATGTCGTTCGGAATGCCCAGTTTGTCGCGGCAATACAGAACCTGAACGGCAAAGGCTTCATTCAATTCCCACAAGTCAATGTCGTCCATCTTCAAGCCATTACGCTCGAGTAATTTAGGCACCGCAAATACGGGTCCAATTCCCATCTCATCAGGCTCGCAGCCGGCGACGGCGGTACCACGGTAGATTCCCATCGGAGTAAGACCCCGTTTTTCGGCAACGCTCGCTTCCATGACAACGCAAGCAGAGGCACCGTCAGATAACTGACTGGCATTACCCGCCGTTATGACGCCATTTTCACGCACGGGTTTCAGACCGGCAAGTCCGTCAAGCGTAGTGGAAGGTCGGTTTCCCTCGTCCTTTTCGAGCACAATATCTTCGAAAGAAATTTCTTTTGTTTCTTTGTTCATCACGCCTTTATTCGTGGGAAGCGGAACAATTTCGTCAGCAAAGTAACCGCTGGCTTGACCGGCTGCCGTTCGTTGCTGGCTTTGCAACGCATATTCATCTTGCGCTTCGCGACTAATTCCATACCGACTTGCCACAACTTCTGCGGTGTCGATCATCGCCATGTAAATGTGTTCATGCATTTTGACCAGACGTGGGTCAGCATCGCGATAGGAATTGTAGTGTTCATTCTGGAGGAGGCTAACCGACTCAATTCCGCCGCCGACCATGATATCGACGTTATCGGAGATGATTGATTTAGCTGCGGTCGCAATGGCCATCATTCCTGATGAACACTGCCGGTCGACCGTCATGCCAGCGGTCGTTACGGGTAGGCCGGCCGACAAAGCGATTTGTCGAGCAATATTTCGTCCTTGCGTGCCTTGCGGCACCGCGCAACCCATTATCACGTCGTCAATTTCGGCAGAATCAACACCCGCCCGTTCTACTGCATGCCTTACTGCGTGGCCACCCAAAGTCGGCGCCTCAGTATTATTGAACGCGCCGCGAAACGCTTTACCGATTGGCGAGCGGGCGGTTGATACTATGACTGCTTGTCGCATGTGTATTCCTCTACTTATTTTTCAGATAGGTCGACGCCGAGACTCTCGGCCGCCTTAGTCGCAAATTTGGTTGTTTGTTCGAAGCCGCCTGTAAACTCTTGCATGCCGCTTTCGTCGTTGATCTGTTCCCAGGCGTCCGCAATGCCCTCTGGCGTGGCGTTATCTGGGAGCAGATTCGTCCCTTGTGTCTCGAAACCTTTAAATACAGCAAAACTGCCTCCGCCTGCACCGAGTACCTTACGGCTTGGTGCGTCGGGACCAGCAAGAAATACGACCGCCGGGCTCACCGACTCAGGTGAGAGCAAATCGAATACGGCAGGTGGAAACAGGCCATCCGTCATCGCGGTTCCCGCAGTCGGCGCAAGGCAATTGACGTGAATGTTGTACTTTGCGCCCTCAAGATGAAGCGTATTCATCAATCCGACCATTGCCATCTTAGCGGCACCATAATTTGCCTGCCCGAAATTGCCATATAGGCCGGAACTTGAGGTGGTGCAAACAATGCGACCGTATTGTTGCTCTCGCATGATCTCCCAAACCGCTTTTGTACAATTGGCCGTGCCGATCAAGTGCACCTCGATCACGAGGCGAAATTCTTCCATCGACATCTTCAAAAATGTCTTATCGCGTAATATCCCGGCGTTGTTGATGAGGATGTCGACCCGGCCCCACGCAGCCATGGTTTTAGTGATCATGTCGATAACTTGAGCTTCGTTTGCGACATTTGCACCGTGCGCCATGGCATCGCCACCTGCAGCCCGAATCTCCGCGACGACGGCATTCGCTTGCGCAGATTCACCGTTTTCGCCGCCAAGGTCATTTACAACGACTTTCGCGCCGCGATCGGCTAGCGCCAGCGCGTGACACCTGCCCAGACCTTGTCCGGCTCCCGTCACGATGGCCACCTGGCCGTCCAATCTGATTGTCATTTCTGGGTTCCTGTGTGGTTCGGTTGTTCATCGTCGACAATAACCATCGATAAAATTTCGGCAATCAGCGCAGGTGTGGTTTCACCTTCAATTTCCACGCTGATGGAATTCTTAATGAGCCATTGCCCGGGCCTCTTCTCTGACACTTCCATGATCTTCTGATGTGAACGTATTCGTTTGCCGACTCGGACCGGCATTAGATAACGAACTTTGTCCGAGCCATAGTTGATTCCCATGACGGTGTTGTCCGGCAATGTCGCAGTCTGGGCATTCAGGTAAGACAACAACGACAACGACAGGAAACCATGTGCGATCGGGCCGCCAAAGGGTGTTTGGGCTGCCTTTTTAGGGTCGACATGGATGAACTGATGATCGTTGGTTGCGTCCGCGAACAGATTCACCCGCTCTTGGGTAATATCCACCCAAGGGGAGGGCTCCAATACGGTGCCGACCAGACTGGGCAGGTCAGCGGCTTTGATGCGCCTATTCACGTCTATGCCCTTTCATTACCCGGCGTAGTTGCCGAGTTCGTCTCTTGCAACCACCATGCGGTGAACTTCGTCGGGTCCATCAGCCAGTCGCAGCGTTCTCGCATGCATGTACATCGCTGCCAACGGGAAGTCCTGTGATATTCCGGCTGCGCCATGCATCTGGATCGCATCATCTATTACTCCAATGACCAAGTTGGGCACCTTCGCTTTGATTTTCGAAATCCAGGTACGAGCGACTTTAACGCCCTCGGTATCCATGATGTGAGCCGTCTGCAATGTCAGCAAGCGAGCCATATCGATATTGATGCGAGCCTCCGCGATTTTGTCGTAATTGCCACCGAGTTTCGCCAATGGCTTACCAAAAGCGGTCCGTGACATTGAGCGTTTACACATATGTGCGAGCGCCCGTTCGCCCATTCCGATCGCGCGCATGCAGTGATGAATTCGTCCTGGTCCTAAGCGTCCCTGGGCAATTTTGAATCCCTGGCCGGGGCCTAGAATGATATTGCTCTCGGGGACCCTAACGTCATTCAGGCGAATGTGCATGTGACCATGCGGTGCATCGTCCATCGCAAACACTTGCATGGGTCGGACAATTTCTACACCGGGCGCATTCATCGGAATTAGAATCTGTGAGTGCTGCTGATGCCGGGTACTTTCACCGTCCGTTTTAACCATACATATCATAACTTTACAGCGTTTATCTCCAGCGCCCGATATGTAGGTTTTCTCGCCATTAATGTGCCACTCGCCATTCACTAGACGGGCACTCGTGGAGATGTTGGTTGCGTCCGAGGAGGCAACATCCGGCTCGGTCATTGCATAGGCGGAGCGAATCTCGCCATCCAACAATGGCTGTAACCATTCCTCTTTTTGAGCGGCAGTGCCGAACCGCTCCAATACTTCCATGTTGCCAGTGTCTGGCGCGCTGCAGTTGAAAGCTTCGGCCGCAATAGAGGCACGTCCGGTTTCTTCTGCGAGGTAGGCATATTCGACGGTGGTGAGGCCGAACCCCAGCGGGCTGTCGGTCAGCCAGAAATTCCACAGCCGTTCCTTTTTGGCGGCATTTTTTAGGTCATCGAGAATTTCTTTTTGTCTCGGACTTTGATCCCAGCGGTCGCCAACGCTGACCTCCGCAAGATACTCTTCGTCAACCGGAGTAACGCGCTCATCTATGAACGATTTGACTCGCTCGTGAATAGGACGAAGTCTTTCCGTAATGCCTAGATTCATGATTTGTCTGCCCGGAGGTTCCTGTAGTCGCGAAACTTGCTAATCGTCTCGCGTTTTGGTGAAGCGATCAAAATGAATATACCGATCTCCATTTATTGTTTGCAAGTTTGGCATCGCTTGAGGAAGAAGCCCATATCAAATTGTTTGGTCATACCATCCCCAGCATACGCAATGGGTCAAATGGGAACTGCTCAACTGCATTCGGCAATTTCTGGTCGTCCGAAAGAATTAGCCAAATCCAATGAATGGCTTATTATTACCTTATAAAAAACTTGACCGGAGATCATCCTGAAAACCTAACAATGTATTTGTCTTGCGAGGTAGTCATCGCTGTAGGAAGACGGGACATAACAGTTAAAGGTCCGTGTCAGGAATTGGAGTCAGAAATACTAAACGTGCACATAGGGTTCTGGAACTGATTGCGTTCGTGGCTACGCAGCACGCAAAGCTGCGACAGCCATCGCTATCCAGCCGAGGATAAAACAAAGCCCGCCGATCGGCGTAATTGCGCCAAGCCATCGCACGCCTGTAAAGGTCATAAGATAAAGGCTGCCGCAAAATATCAGGATGCCGAGCGTAAACAGCCAGCCACTGGCGTTTATCCAAGGGCCTGGCCAACGTGTTGCCGCCCAGGCAACCGCGAGTAACGCCAGTGCGTGATACATCTGATAACGGACGCCGGTTTCAAATACGGCAAGAAGATCTTCAGTGACGCGTAATTTAAGCGCGTGTGCACCGAAGGCGCCGAGCGTTACACCGATAGCGGCGGCGAATGCACCTACTGCAAACCAGTTTGTTCTCATGAGTGCCTCCCAATCAATTGGTGGCCTAGTGTAATCGAAAGGGATAAAGTTCAGGTAGGTTGGCCTTATGAGTTATCACCTTTTAATTAATTTAACATAATATACATTATACGCATATTGACATTACGAGGCGCCCGAACCCACCAGCACATCCAAAGGGATTTTCAACTCTTTGTGTAGCGCCCTGATCATATTCAGGCATAAACCGCGACGTCGGTTGGGCACCTCAGATACGCGCGCACGAGAGCCGATGAACGGCTCGAGATCCTTCCTGTCCATTTCCATCTGTTCCATTCGAAAAGCAATGGCCTCGATTGGATCCGGGCTACTTATCAGAAAATGTGTTGCCTCGTACGCATCGACCAAGGTTGCACGGACATCCAACTCGTCGCCAACGTCAGTGTCCGGCTCGGCCAACATTAGTGCCTCGATTCTTTTGCGAGCACTCTCGTGGTCGCTTTGATTTCTGATTGGTCGAATATTCATCTATATCGTCTCTGCATTAACTTTGTCGTAAGCGGCGTGTGTGCCAACGAATCGAACGTAAACTATCTTGTAACTGTAGTTGATCTGCACGATAAATGACCCATTACCGACGTCGCATAATCGCTAGTTTTTACCAGCCGCTGTCATTTTAGTCGCCCATCGAAACATCCAGTACCCCATAACCGCGTTAACGAATATGCGGGACGGAAAATATGCGAGAGCTGGAAGATCAAAAAGCCAATCGACAAACGTATCTGGCAGTAAGACATAAGCGACATCCTTAATCCAATATAGAAACGTCAAATGATCTTTCAGATGCTGGTCAACTGACATCCCAAGTACAACATCTGGACTCAGCGCAATTTCAATCAAAGCAAAGATCGTGATAGCGCTGTCAAAGACAGCGCCGACTACGCCAGACCAAGCCAAAAATAGGATAGTTCGCCTCATTTGGTGCAAATTATGTCTGCGACCCCTTAACGCAACGACTATTAGTCATCCTGCTGCTCCAGAATGACGGCTTGTGGCCATTTGCTGCCTGTTGAGACAACGACTACCTAGTTGATTGACTGTCGGCTATTGAAAAGACCGGACATTTCTAAATTGCTAAGAGGCGGACATCTGTAATCTGCGTTGACATAATGTTGGCAATCCCATTTAGTAATGTCGCAGGTTTAGCCAAGTTGTCGGAAAACATGTCAGATCTATTTGTCTACGTCGTCATTGGTATAGCAGACTGAATAGTGCGTCCAAATATGGTTTTCCTCTTCAGGTCAAGATACTCTGTTTGGCTTTCCAGCAACCAGAACACACGGTGAATTAAAATTGGCCATCAGTAGCCGTCCCCTGACCCCCTCGGGCTTCGGTTTGGAACTTCGCTGTTCGGAACTTTCCAAACTTGGAAAGGAGGATCTGAATGCCGTGCTGGAAGATTTTCACGAAGCTGGCGGCTTGTTGCTGGTTCGAAATCAACAACAAATTTCGCGTCGGCAATTGGTGGATTTCGTCGGTATATTCGGTCAAGTCGAATTAAACGAAAAATATAATCCGGCATTTCTGGAACCGGACTATCCCGAATTATTAAGAATTGGTAACACGAAGCAAAACGGCGAATACACCGCTTTATTTATAAAGGCAGATCCACCGCCATTGATGTGGCACACCGACGATTCATTTCGGCATCCGCAACCCGCAGGCTCCTGTCTTTTCTGTGTTCATACGCCGCCTGAGGGCGCCGCCACGGGTTTTGCTGGTATGCACGCCAGCTATGAAGCGCTTGCGGAAAAGACCAGGCACGACATTGATGAAATGGAGGCGATACATTCCTATGATTATTTGAATGAATTGCTACGCATGAAAAGCCCGCATCGCCCTCCTCTAAGCAGAGAGTTAAAGCAACAAATTCCGCCGATTGTCCGACCACTGGTAGCACAACATCCAGTTTCTAAAAAGAAAGGACTTTATCTGCCGGTTTGTCACATCATGTCGATTCTTGGCCTCGCTGAGGAAGAGGCGCGTCCATTGCTAAATGAACTGCAACGACACATGACCCAGCCATCATTCACTCATATGCACAATTGGCAGCCCGGTGATCTTGTAATCTGGGACAATCGCAGCGCCTTACACGCACCGACGCCTTTTGATGATGACAAACATGAGCGGCTCATGTATCGCCTGACGTTCGGTGGGGAGCAAATAGTTGGCTTCTGACACCGATGGTTTTCGCAGAAAGTGAAAATCGAAATCCACCCTCTGTTCGACTATCTGCTCAAGACAACGGGAGAATCTCCGGAAGCGATTGTCGGGTTCTCGTTGTCGCGCTCGCCGAAACTAAAAGATTTCATTAAGGATCTCGATCCGGATTTGCCATTGGATTGGAATAATCGTTCGTTCCAGGGCTGGCCCGAGTTGCGTGAGCACGTTTTGCGTCAGGCGAATCTTGATGGTTGTCTTTCCACAGACAATGTGTTGATAACGGCCGGTGCCGCCGAAGCCAATTATCTCGCCCTTCGACAACTGGTGGATGCTGGGGCCGAAATCATTACAGAAACGCCGGGCTGGCCACAGGCTGCCGTATTGGCAAAAGGAATCGGTGCAAAGACACGTATTATTGAACGGCGCAATGAGGACTGGGCCTTTCCGTTAGAGGATCTTGCGGCAGCTATCAATAGTCGCACCGAGATGATTTTTTTGTCGAACCCGAACAATCCAACAGGTCGAACGCTTTGCGAGAAAGAGTTAAGAGAAATTGTAGCGTTGGCACAACCCCACGGAACTTATGTCGTTATCGATGAGGTTTACGCAGGCCTGGAATGGACAGGTACTCGCGCACCTTCTATCGCAGGGCTCTATGAACGCGGCATTACGACCGGAAGTGTTTCCAAAGCGCTTGGCTTACAGGGTCTGCGAACCGGTTGGATGATTTCACCAGATTGCCAGGTGATTCGCGATGCCTTAATTCTGCGCGAGAACTCGAGCGAGATCATGAACATTCTTGGCGAAGCGATCGCTGAGATTGCGCTTCGACCATTGCGTTACGAGACGGCAATGGCGGTCGCACGAGCAGAGGGTCTCGCAAATCTGGATCAACTCGATGCATTCATTGAGTCGGACTGCAACTTGACTTGGACCCGACCTGAGGCAGGCCTAATAGGTTTGGCACGTTTGCCTGACGGGATTGATAGCGACGACCTATGCGCGAAGCTGCTCAGATCACCCTATCGGACTTTTCTATTGCCGGGTAGCGTTTATGACCTACCGCAACACATTAGGGTTGGAGTCGGCGGTGGTCCGGATGTCAAATTTACTGAGGGCTTGCGACGGCTGTCTGCCTGTCTAAAGACAATGTAAGTTGTGTGTTTGCACTGTCTTTCTTTTGTAACAGTCGCGTAATTCATGCGTGTTGATTCCCTTCGAGTGAAGTAAAGGGGTCGAGATTGAATGATCGGCGGCTTGTGCGACGATCAGACCATTTTCTTTATTGAGACCAACTCCGCGATCCAGCGATTTGCCGAAAGCACCTCCAGCCTGCAGTTGTTCCATTCGACCGTGTCCCCTACTACCGGAATTCGACCAAGCAACTCCGAGACCAGACCCCCGAGCCTGCTCACTTTTGTATCAGGCGGCAAGTCAATTCCAAGCTGCTGGCATAATTTGCGAACCTCTATCGTCCCCAGCGCATGAACTGAACCATCGACCTGAGTCATCATGTCCTCTTCGGGCCGATCACTTTCGTCGAAGATGTCACCGACGATTTCCTCAAGCACGTCCTCGAACGTGACAATTCCCTGAATATCTCCGTATTCATCGACGACGATGGCCATATGTCGCCGAACCTCCTTGAATGTTCGCAATAGCATGTTTAATCGGGCGCTTTCAGGCACGACGACTAAATCGTGGACCAGCAGCGACCAGTCGATCGTCTCATCGGAGCTACTCTGCAGCTGCAAAAGTAGTTCCTTCGCCATTACGATTCCGGAAACTTGGTCCAGCTGATCGGTCGTGGAAAAAGGAAAACGGCTGTGCCCGCACTGTTTCAATATATCTAGCACTTGTTCGCGGCTGCTGTTTGCCGATAGATAGATGACCTGTTTCCTCGGCAACATTACGTCCGATGCATCCATTTCGAGCAGTCTTGACGCCCCGTCTATGATTTCTGCGGTCTGCACGCCCACCACACCCTCGTTACGTCCAAGCGAGGCCAGCAGTCTAATTTCATTAACTGAAGTCACCGACACGTCCTTCCCGCCCCGCAGCGCTCGCGAGACGACACTGCTCAACATAACAAGAGGCCGCAAAGCGACAGTCAACGCATAAATGCCAAAGGCGACCGGCGTTGCTAGTCTACGTGCATAAGTGATTCCGAGGGTCTTCGGTATGATTTCCGTTAAGAGTAGAATGGATATTGTAAATACAATTGTGAAAATCCACAGCGTTTCTGCGCTGAAGGCATCCTCATAAGTAGCGCCTGCAACCGTCGTGCCAACCGTATGTGCAATGGTGTTGGTGATGAGAATGGCAGCGATTGGCACGTCGATCCGTTGCTTGAATTCCTTCATAAGCTGCGCAGAACGTTTTCCCTGCTGCGCGAGCGACTCGACCTGTGCGTAGTTGATGGATAATAAAACTGACTCGAAAATTGAACATAGAAACGACACGATCAACGCCACGGATACCGCGACAATGAATATCTGCATAATCTTCTCCAACGACAAAGCCTGCGTGGCTAGTTCTTCGTTTCTCGCAACAAAACTTTTGTATAACTAGCGGGAAATGGGTCGGTCAAGATCGGCACAGCGCTCCGACCTATCTCGTCTGTTTAGGACAGGTGCTAACACCTCTTGTCGGTTGATCGTATTTAGAAAATACCGTGGAAGTCAATTTTTTCTGTGCCGCTTATAAGTAATGGAGTCGAACCGAATTATTGGAGAAGTCGGTTCGACCCCTTTATTGCAGCCAGCACTGCGGTTTGTTCAGCTTAGTCGGAACGACCCGCAAGTATTCACCCACGAACTGTCTTCAATTCTATAAACTGGGGAACAATCTCGGCCCAACGAGCGGCGACCTGGCAGGAACCATGAGCACATTAACGATAACGCTCGGCATCACTATTTTGATCTTTGTTGTGGTTGGCGGTTATGCCGGGCGCAGCGTAAAAAAACTGGATGACTATTTTGTCGCGGGACGGCGAGCGCCTACGCTGTTGATTCTAGGAACACTGGTTGCCAGTGTTATGAGCACATCCATATTTATGGGTGAGGCGGCGTTTACCTACGATGGCCAGTTTGGTGCCTACCTGCTTTTCCCTGGTATCGCGGTAATCGGCTACATGCTTGGCGCACTATTTTTTGGCGTTTATTTGCGGCGTAGCCGTGCACCTACCGTCGCAGACTTTTTTGGACGCCGTTTTCAAAGCCGCCGATTGCAACAGTTTGCCGGGTTCACCATCATTCTCGGCCTCGGCGGCTATCTGCTGATCGTGACTCAGGGTGCCGCGATCTTGCTGTCCGATATCACGGGCATGTCATTTGTCGCAAGCTTGATCGTCGCCTGGTCCAGCTACACGCTTTTCACGATGTATTCCGGATCCAAGGGTGTGATTATCACCGATACCCTGATGTTTCTGTTGTTCATGACGGCAACGGTCGTTTTTGTTGTGTATATCGTCGAAGGTTTTGGTGGTATCAGCACAGCGATCACAGATCTGGCCCGCCTGGAAAGCAAAGAAGGCATTGCCTCCTGGACTGGAATTATCGGTGCAGGCACCAGCTGGGCCACACCCCTGGATTACGTGATTTGGGCAGTCGTTATGGATATTGCCTGGGCCTTTGTTTACGCGGTCGGCCCCTGGCAGGCCAGCCGTCATTTAATGGCGCGTGACGAACATGTCGTACTGCGCGCGGCCATCATGGCCAGTTTCTGCGTGATTGTTTTGCAAATGCTGATCTACGGCATTGGCGGGCTAATGAATTTGGCAAACCCAGATATCACTCCGTCAGAAACTGTCGTGATATGGGCTGCTAAATCGTTGGTGCCCGAATTTCTAGGCGCTCTTTTGTTGGCAGGAATTGTGGCTGCCGCCTTGTCGTCAGCGTCTACATTTCTTTCACTGGTAGGGTTCAGCATCGGCAATGATATCGGCAGTAAGCCCCTGGCGATCACCGTGAATAGAACTCGTAAGATCATGCTGATCACAAGCTTGATCATCTTGGTCTGTTGTTACTTCTTTCCGCCCAACATATTCTGGTTCATGCTGTTCATCGGGACGGTTTACGCGTCCAGTTGGGGTCCGGTCGGCCTGATGAGCATTTGGAGCAAACGCATCACAAAAGACGCAGCCTTCTGGGGCATGTTCTCGGGCTTCTTCATGAATGTGATTCCGGCTGCCATTGATTATCTTGGCATATATCACATGCCGGAATACTATCCGCCAATTATTGGGGCCGGCGTAAGCATCGTTGTTATTTTTGTTGTTTCGGCATGCGGCAAAGTCAGTCGTGATGAAACACTCTATCGCTTGCGCCTACATCGGCCACCGCCAATCGATATCGACCCGGCTAAAACAAAAATAACCTTGTTGGCGCCATTGGGTTTGGTTGTCTATGGCGTTGTGATGCCCTTATTGTTGTTGACCTACTACGTGATCCCTTATCAAATTGGAACCGGCGAGATTTCCCCCGATGGCTCGGTGAACTGGAATACGGGTGAAGCCCTGATTACGTTGACGATCTTTATGCTGCACGTTCCTCTCGCCCTCATGGCTATGAAAGTGATTCGGGATCGCTATGACCCGCGAAGCAATAGAAACCAGAAAATACTTCGTCGGGCGATTTCGAAAGAGAAAACCTAAAGAACGAACAAGGGTATTACCGAAACGCGGTATTCATAGTCGACTGCTCTCGTTCGACTGAAATTACGTCCCACAAAAGGTACGGGGCACACGTTCATTTGGTTCTGGCGCTTCGGCATAATGTGCAAACTTGGGTTGCTCGACGAAGGGCCTTGCCAGCACGGTATTGAGATCCTCAAAGATCGTAAGGTCACCCGCTACCGCTTTTTGTATCGCTTGCTCCACACGGTGATTGCGTGGAATGAACAGTGGGTTAACCGAATTCATAAGAGCCAATATTTCAGTGGACTCTATTTTCTGTTCACCAATGCGTTTCCGCCACCGCAACTCGAATTCCCCAAAATGGGACGCATCAACGGCATCTATCCGCGTCGCCAGCTTCCGAAAACTTAACGTGTAGTCAAGTTCCTTGTCCTGCAAGTGGTTCAGCCAGGCATCAATTAACTCGGCGTCGCTATCACTTGCTTCCTGTAAACCGAGCTTGGGACGCATGAGAGCAAGATAGAGTCTCTCGTATCGAGCCGGGAATTCGGTCAGTACCGTTTCGAGCTCTGATTTCGCAGCTCCTAGCAAGATCAGCGTGTCAGCGAGTCGTGCGAGATTCCATTGTGCTATTGGCGCCTGGTTGGCGTACGCATAACGGCCGTTCCTATCGATTGAGCTGAATACCTTGTCGAATCGAAACTCGTCCATGTAGGCCGCAGGACCATAGTCGATTGTCTCACCCGAGATCGTGGAGTTATCGGTGTTCATAACGCCATGAATAAACCCGACCGACATCCAACGTGCGATTAGTTCGGCCTGACGTTCCGCAACATAGCGAAAAAAACTGACGTATGGCATCTGATCATCTTTTGCCGCTGGACAGTGGCGGTCGATAGCGTAATCGGCAAGCGTCTTGAGCGCGTCGACATTACCGCTACCCGCGAAGTATTCGAATGTGCCGACTCGCATGTGACTCGAGGCCACACGAGTGAAAACGGCACCGGGCAGCGCAGATTCCCGGTAGACCGTTTCGCCGGTTGCGATGGCTGCCAATGCACGTGTCGTCGGTATTCCGAGGTGATGCATCGCTTCGCTAAGGATGTATTCACGAACCACCGGTCCGAGCCACGATTTACCGTCACCGCCGCGCGAGTAGGCTGTGCGGCCAGACCCCTTGAGTTGAACATCGTAACGGTTGCCTGCATCAGTAATGATTTCTCCCAGCAGAGCTGCACGTCCATCACCGAGCTGCGGCGAAAAGTGCCCAAACTGATGGCCGGCATAGGCCATTGCGATCGGCTGGACACCGGATGGGCGGACAGAGCCGCTGAAAATCTGAATCAGTTCTCGCTCGTCTTCTGCGAGCGAATCGAGACCGAGTTCGGCAGCCAGCTTATGATTCCATGCCAACATCGACGGCGCCGCCACGGCACCGGGCTCAACCGCCGCGTGAAATTCTTCGGGTAACCTGGCGTAGCTGTTGTCGAAATTCATTGTTTAGCCATGCGCTGATCTGTCGGTCGAATTACCGGTTGAGTCCGCAACCCGGAGCGGACGTTGCTAATGCTCGATTGTAAGACGCTACTTTTAAGGACTATCGCCATAGACTAATTTGAATGTTCTATGCGTCACCGGAATGACATAGGTGATCTCCCATGATGAGTAGAACCACTCAACATCTTCTCTCTTAAAAAAGGGCCTCATTAGTGCGGCGCTCAGAAATACGCCAATCAAACTTGCCGCTATGAGCAGCAGCATCATCCCCAGGTGATAAAGCGCCAATAAAAAACTCGCAGTCATAGCGCTGATCGCAATAGAATAAGCGCGAACACTATCTTCTGGCCCGCGCGCGATATTTCCTGCCCTTTATGGGCTGATCACTTAGCTGCTGCACTGCTTTCGACACGTGTTGATTTTGTACGGCGACATAGCCGACATTATCAAACAGGTCGATCTTGCCAACCGCGTCTCCGGGGATGCCCCCTTGTGCGGTCAAAGCGCCCAACAAATCACCGGGACGCAATTTGTTTTTTCGCCCGCCGCTGATCTGGATTGTGGTCATCGATGGCACGAGTGTTTCATCCCCGCGTTTCGCATCGGGAATGCCGCGTTGCTGAATGTGCGCATCCGGGAGCGACTTCTCAATCTCTTGCAGTCGCCACATCTCGCGCTCCTCAACGAGACTGATGGCGGCGCCCGTCTTCCCGGCGCGCCCGGTTCTACCGATGCGGTGCACGTAAATCTCAGTTTTCTGCGGCAATTCGTAATTGAAGACGGCATCGATATCTTTCACGTCCAGTCCGCGGGCTGCGACATCAGTCGCAATAAGTACGCTCGCGCTCCGATTTGAGAAACGCACCAGGACCTGGCTTCTCTGAGCCTGATCTAGATCGCCATGTAGTGCGATCGCAGTTATATTCTCAGAGTGGAGGTGCTTGGCAACCTCGGCGCAATCGACCTTGGTGTTACAAAACACGAGGTTGAGCGCCCCGCCCCACGCGCGCAATGTTCGGACCAGTTCAACGTTTCGATTTTCACGAGTCACAGAACACCATGTCTGCGTAATCTGTGCGGGCTGCTCATCATCGGTAACATCAACCGTCTGCGGCGCATGCTGCACTCTTTTGCTCATAGCCGCGATTGCTTCGGGATACGTTGCGCTAAACAATAGCGTCTGCCGCTTCGCCGGAACGTATGCCAGGATCGCATCAAGCTCATCCATGAATCCCATATCCAGCATTCGGTCTGCTTCATCGAGTACGAACGCATGGAGAGAACCGAGCTTAATATTGCCGCTGCGCAAATGTTTATGTACGCGTCCCGGTGTACCGACAATGATGTGAGGACTGCGTTGTAGTGACGCCGTTTGATCGCGTAACGGTGCACCTCCGCAAACACTTAAGACTTTAATGTTTGGAATAGACCGGGCGAGACGGCGGATCTCTTTGGCAACCTGATCGGCCAATTCGCGGGTGGGACATAACACCAGCGCTTGCACCTTGAACGATGCCACATCCAGCCTATTGAGAATGCCCAAACCAAAGGCGGCGGTTTTTCCGCTGCCCGTCTTCGCACGTGCTAGCACGTCTACACCATCGAGTAACAACGGCAGAGTCTCGGCCTGTACCAGAGTCATCTCGGTATAACCGAGATCGGCAAGGTTGCCGAGTAAGTCCGGGTTCAGTTTGAGGTCATGAAAATTTTTGGAGGAAGACAAGACAGATTACTTCGCCGCGCTTTGCATCGAAAAGGAACTCTAGCACTAACTCCCAAGCGTGTGCCCCATATTAACTTTTGCAAGGTCACATCGATTCAGTGCGAAGAGCCAGGAGCGTCTTTCAGTCGCGATGAAGCCTTGAATCGCCGCAGGATGGGGCTCCTACGGCTGACTCAAGTGGCGATACGCAAAATGTAACCGTAGCGGATGAATTTATGCGGCAGCCGTCGGTTCGACCCTTATTTCTCGAGAGTCGTTTCAACCGGAAATATAGTGCTGTAGCTGATCGATCAGCATTTTTTGCTTACTAATCATTGCTTTGACAAGATCCCCGATTGAGATAACGCCGACAACTCGCTTGTGATCAACCACCGGTAAATGGCGAGTCCGACTGTCCGTCATTAACGCCATGCATTCGTCGACGGTTCGCTCAGGTGTCGCACACAGCACTTTCCTGGTCATTACTTCGCTGACGGTTACATGCTTGGACGATTTGCCTTCGAGGATAATTTTTCGTGCGTAGTCACGTTCGGTGACAATCCCGACTAATTTGTTGCCATCCATGACCAACAAAGCACCAGCCTCTTTATCGGCCATTTGTTTTACGGCATCGAAAACCGTGTCGTCAGGTCTAACCGACCAGATTTCATGCCCCTTGGATTTCAAGATGTCCTTTACAGTTTTTATTTATTCCGGCTCCGTAGTCATTCCCTTATTAAGATAGTCCTATATTGAACATTCGCTGACAATCGTGGTATTGCTCTAAGATGAAGATTTTGGCTGGATAGCCTCAAATCTTGGGCCTGATATTGTATCAAGGCCACGCCGAAATAATCGCTTACAATCGCTCCGCCAGGAAATTCACCGCCGACTCGATAACCTGGTCGGCGATTTCGGGCCGATTCGTATAAAAACCCAATCCATAAATCATTGAATTAACGGGATTGCTTCGTCGGCTCGGCCTCCTCGCAAAAACGTAATGTTAGGTTTTCACACAGCCTCGGCCAATAGCAGACTATCGCTGCCGCACTAAGATCAGGCTGACTTGGCAAAATCATCTAGCTGCCGCCGCGTCTTCAACTGCTCGTCGGAATCTCCCATTTAGTATGTCAACGTCGAGTTATTTCCATAGCGTCAAAGAATTTGCTGCTGCATTCAATACCGTTTGCCCGGTCTCGTCATCAAGGTAACCTTGCTCATAGTGATAATAGTGGCTTTGCATTCTGAGCATAACGGACGTGTGCCAGCGTCGAAATCTGGAGCGCTCCAAATCTGAAAGCGAATGCAGACCGTCATTAAGTACTTTCAACTCAATTTGCGGCAAATCGTCTGATTCTGCGAATGTCACTTGTGCTTGCTGCATTTGATCAAGACGTAATGTGTACGCTTGATTTTCTGCCAATTTATTTGCCTGACTGATCTCAATGATGAAAATCACAAGACCGACGACAACGCCAAGATTAGCTATCAGAGTCATCCTATCGTTTAAACTAACTGTTGCCACTGCACTGACTCCTAACACGTTGAATGAGGATTGAGATATTTGTTCGAAAACGCCCGCTTCCGGGGGCACATCACAGACATAATAAACGTGCTACCTCTCAGGGGCGCCAAAACCCGTATCAAATGAACTTTGCTGCGCTGCGCAATTGCAGTGTCGCAGGTACATTGGACCAAATTATGCTACAGCGATGGCGTTAGATTGATTCTGCCAGACCTGCTGATCCGGAATGATACTGGGCATATATAAAGTGCGGTTCAGGCCGCACTTTATCCCGCAAAATCTCAATTCTTTTAGAGCAGTGTCGCTCTTTATGCAGGCGAACATAAAAATTAAAAACCCACTAATTCATCTCAGCAATGATTTCCCGATCTAACTCTTCGACGAGCGGATACGTTAGTTAACGTAGTCCTTTAGCCAGAGAGACATCAGCCGGCCAGTCAAAATTAAGGCAGCCACCGTTGTACCAAGGAGCACTACGGCTATAAACCAGTACCACCCGCGGCTTATTCTCCGCTTTAATCTACCGATTAACTTTTGTGACTTGTCCGCCTTTTCCGGAACTGTGCGAAAGGTGACGATGAACGAGTACGCAGTCGCAGCCCAAACGAAGCCAATAAGACTGGGCGTCAGAAATCGTTCGAATTCCTCCGATCTAGCGCCCACTAAAATAATGGCAATTGACACCAAGCAGATCGATCCGACTAGTATTGCTGGAAGTCGCAGAATCTGCATGGATTGGGCAATTCGCTGAAACTTATCGATCATCCGGTGAGTGGCACTTGTGTGTCAGAGCAGACGCTCAATCGGATGCCCGTCATCGATAAGATTGAAAGACGCTCGCCATACCGTTTGAATCGATCACTAAGACGTCGTACGGATCTTTCACTCCGCCATACGCGGGCCCATCCATACCTGGCGACCCTCTTGGCATTGCAGGAACTGATAAACCGATCGCGTCGGGCTTTTCCTCCAGCAAACGGTTAATTTCCCTCGCCGGTACATGGCCCTCGATTGCGTAACCTTGAATTTCCGCGGTGTGGCAGGAGCCGAATCGAACCGACATACCAAGCCGCTTTCTCGCGTCACTGTTACCTTCGTCAAAACTAGAGACTGAAAAACCGTTGGCTTGCAGGTGAGTAATCCAGTCTTTGCAGCAGCCACACGTCGGACTTTTCCAAACGTCAATACGTTTGGACTCCGCAGCGCCCCTGGCGAACCCTGTGAAGCTCAGCGCCAATGCGCCGCAACCCAGTGATCCAACGAGCTTTCGGCGTAGAGGGTTAATCGTCTCTGTTATCTTCATCGTCAATTACATCCAAGGTCATGAAACGTCCAATTTGGGTCACAAGCGGGCTATATCCACGATATTACCCCAATGCCCGCTTCCCGGGGTAAAGCAGATGCTCTCCATACGGTGAAACTGGAAGCACGCTTATCTGGGCCATATTAGTCCAGTACAGTTTGAACTACAGTCAATGGCGACGTAATTTTATGGTCGGAATTACCGAAGCCGTACCAAACGGCCACAAGCGAACGTCGGTCCCAAGGTATTTCGATATTTAATGGCACCCTTCGATGCGCCTCCATCGATAAGACGATGGTTTCCCATAATCCGAATTTGGCCCAGAAGTTTTATTGCCTGGGCACTCAATTCCAAACTGCAGACACCGTCGGACTTCCTCACCTGCGCGGTCGTAAATTATGATAACTAAACTGCACTGGTTGGAGGTCGAACGGCGAGAGTTGCGAGTCGCCCCAATTATTCGTTCGGCCTAGCCGCCTGCATCTGAACCCCATATCTTTTTGAGTCGCTTATCCCGTCCGCAACTCCAGCGATAAGTTTTGTAGCGAACCGGGCTTTTCTTGTAGAAGTCTTGATGTCCGCTTTCCGCGCCACGAATTGGGTAGAAGGTAGTGGCCTCCAGGATAGGCATGACCACTTTCTGATTAGAGAATCTGTCGATCACTCGTTGTTTCGATTTCTCGGCGAACGCACGTTCTTCATCGTTCGCGACAAAAATAGCGCTGAGATAGCTCGGGCCTTTGTCGCAAAATTGCCCCCTGGCATCGAAGGGATCAATATTGACCCAGAAATGATCCAAAATCCCCTGGTAAGAAACCACAGCGGAATCGTAGGTTATCTCCACTACCTCATAGTGACCCGTGTGGTCACCTCGATATGTCGGGTTTTTGGCAGTCCCACCCGTAAACCCGGAGATTACATCGCTTACGCCAAGTAACGATTCGAAATCCTTTTCCATACACCAAAAACATCCGCCAGCCAAAACGGCTTTGTCGGCGAAAGCAGCGGGTGCACACAGAATGCTGAGGCAGAATAGTAAATTGATCGTGATAATCTTCATTAGTACTCCAATCCGTAACCAGTTGTCAGTTTATTCCTTTGCCAAATATTTGGTCTAAAATAACCCACAGGCTACCCGTGTATCCAGAAGAACGACCGACGCATTGATCGTTGGCTCGGTAGTCAGAGATGCCATATCTCTTACCGTTAGCACATATGCCCAGCCTTCACGTGGATTGCCGCGCATCGCCGTTGTCGTAACGGCTGAAAAATACGACTCGCTCCAAGTCGCCTAGAGTCAACAACAGCTCAACACCCGCAATGCTGATAAATGCCACAGAGTGCTGCCGTAATTGCTGACGTACTTTCATAGTGAACCAGACACAAAAACCGGTCGAATTGTTACAAGCATATTCAACATTCAGCGTTTTGATCGGCTGCCGACCTGAGAAGGCTGGGTCACGGATACGAACTAGCGGAGCAAGCGATAGCCGTGCTTGTCGCGGCCAAGCCTGAAATCTTAAGAAACCTCGCATAGATATTCACGTCAGGCTTGCGCGTGCCGACATCCCGCTAATAACGAACCCGATTGAAATATCATATTTGAGCCAACGGGTGCGCTATCAAAGATAACGTTGTTTGCAGATGCTCGCTGCTGCCTCCACTAACGACATATCATGTCCGTCAGGCAAGATCATTGCAGACAGGCACTAATTCTTCTTATACCCTGTCCTTTGTACGGAACGACTCGCACCAACGAACTTAAATCGGGAGCTCAAAATGGCAGTTTACAGAATCACACGTTTCGCCGCGTCAGATATGGACAAGGTAAGTGAATCTACAGAAAACATGCGTGATGTATTAGCCGGAATCGGTGCCGACTTCATTGACCTAGTTTCATATGGCAATGGCAAAGGTGTAGTGATTGCCAAATATCCAGATCAGGCAACAATGGAAGCTGCTTCTGAAACGGCTAAGAAAGCATTTGCTGACATGATTGAAGCAGGGATAGTTGATGGGGATTCAGTTCATCCACACGTTGGCGAAGTCATTAACTCTTTCTAATGCCAAAAAAGTAAAACCAGCTGTCAATCGCGACGAATCACTATCGCAAAAGCATCAGAAGCAGTTGCTTATACTCTCAAACCAGGTGATTACTGGCGACAGTGTGAGCACTATAGATTGTGGCCGCTGTCACTAATGCCCGCCATTCGAATCGAGGGAATATAGTGAAAGCGAACTCTCGCTAACGGGCTAGTCAATCGAAACTGACGACGGAGGAAACTTCAGTTCGAATTAACTGACCCGCATCCTCGATCCGTGCCCGTGAAGGTGTTAACGGTAGGACCTATCTTCCGGCATTAATGAATCGTTGCTGGAACGAAGACGCCATTTGGCTTGGCGGCCAAAATCTTGCGTTGATCTGAATGTCACGAATCCATTCGAATGATCGCTCAGGGAACGATATAAATTGGGAAGGAGAGTTACTGCACATCCACATTGCGAACACGGGAGGTGCGAAGATGCGCGCGTCCCCGACGGCGATGTGTTTAGCAGGTCACGGAATTGAGGGCGATCGGTATGCG
>Ga0209403_10002276_pt1 | contig 23190 bp, 28 predicted proteins | sample ArcticOcean_MG_C_8_FD_187440 | JGI IMG/M metagenome (GOLD analysis project Ga0209403, IMG submission 187440) | Marine microbial communities from western Arctic Ocean - ArcticOcean_MG_CB11_86 (SPAdes) (version 2) | ecosystem: Environmental > Aquatic > Marine > Oceanic | place: Arctic Ocean... | reverse complement strand
AGGCGGTGGCAGAAACGCGCGAGCGGGTGCGCTCGGCAATTCGCGCTATGGGGCTTTCGCTGCCGCCCAAGCGCATCACGGTCAATCTGGCACCAGCGGATATTCTCAAAGAAGGCAGCCATTTCGATCTGCCGATTGCGCTCGGCCTGTTCGTCGCCATGGATGTGATCGGCGTTGAGGATTTGAGCGAATATGCCGCGCTCGGTGAGCTTGGCCTCGATGGCGCGCTGATACCCGTCGCCGGCGTGTTGCTTGCTGCTGTTGAGGCCAATGCCAACGGCCTCCGCTTGATCTGCCCAGAGCAAAATGGCGCCGAGGCTGTGTGAGCCGGCGGCGACGATGTCCTCGGCGCCAGCTCGCTCCTGGCTCTGTCAATCATTTTAAGGGCAGCCAAATCATCTCACCGCCCGCACCCGCAGTGCCGGTGCAAAATCATGTTTATCCGGACTTCAGAGATATTAAAGGCCAAGAAGTGGCCAAGCGGTCGCTCGAAGTAGCTGCGGCAGGCGCACAATTTGTTGCTGATCGGCCCGCCGGGCTCGGGTAAATCCATGCTCGCCCAGCGCCTGCCCAGAATTTTACCGCCGCTTGAGGTACGTGAGGCGCTGACTGTCTCAATGATTGCCTCGATCGCCGGATTGCTTCGTGATGGTGTCGTGACACTGGCGCGACCGTTCCGCGATCCGCATCATTCAGCGTCCATGCCAGCCCTGGTTGGCGGCGGCGTGCGTGCCAAACCGGGTGAGGTCTCATTGGCCCATCAGGGCGTGCTGTTTTTGGATGAACTGCCGGAATTCTCCTGCCCGGTGCTCGATGCCCTGCGCCAGCCCACCGAAATCGGGAAAATCAGCATCGCCCGGGCCAATGCTCATGTCAGCTATCCGGCACGTTTCCAGCTGATCGCCGCCATGAACCCCTGCCGTTGCGGCTATTTGAGTGATCCCGAGCGCGCCTGTGCGCGGGCGCCACGTTGCGCGCGCGAGTATCAATCGCGCATCTCCGGCCCGCTTTATGACCGCATTGATCTCCATGTCGATGTGCCGGAGCTGTCCGCCGCCGATCTCTCCCTTCCACCGCCGGCTAAGGGTTCCGCCGAAATCGCCGCCCGGGTGGCGCGGGCGCGGGCCATCCAACGCGCCCGCTATCAGCCGCTCAATGACGAGGTGCGCACCAACACCAAAGCTGAAGGAAAATTGCTTGATCAGGTGGCCATGCCGGACGCCAGCGGAACTGCGCTCTTGACCAAAGCGGTCGACAAGATGAAACTTTCAGCGCGCGGCTATCATCGGGTGATGCGCGTCGCCCGTACCCTGGCCGATTTTGAAGGCGCCGACCGCGTCGGACGCCTCCTTATCGCCGAAGCGCTGAGCTATCGACGCATTAGTAATAGGGTTGGATGAGACGCCGCGCTGAGAGAAAGAACTGGGAAACACAGGAAAATCATGGCCTGGCGGGGTCACAGAATTATGGCCTGGCACGGCCAGTACAGGGGAATAAAACCATGGCATGGCATGAAAAGATTCTACGCGTTGATCTCACCAAGGGCACTTGCCAGGCGGAACCCCTCAACATGGAATGGGCCGAGCAATATATCGGCTCGCGTGGCTTGGGGAGCAAGTATCTCACCGAGGAAATGGACCCCAAGGCCGATGCGCTATCGCCCGGCAATGTGCTAATTTTCGCCACCGGCCCATTGACCGGCACCAGCGCCGCCACCGGCGGGCGTTATACGGTGGTCACCAAGGGCGCCCTGACCAATGTCATTGCCTGCTCCAATTCGGGCGGTTATTGGGGCGGCGAGCTGCGCCTCGCGGGCTGGGATATGATCCTCATCACCGGTAAATCCGAAACGCCGGTCTATCTCCATATCGAGGATGACAAGGCAGAGCTTCTTGATGCGCGCGATTTTATCTGGGGCCAATCGGTATGGGAAACCGAAGCTCTTATTAAAGAACGCCATCACGAACCGCGTATGCGCGTCGCCTCGATCGGTCGCGCCGGTGAGACTCTGGCGCGTTATGCCTGCATCGTGAATGATCTCGATCGTGCCGCCGGGCGCTCCGGTGTTGGCACCGTCATGGGCTCGAAGAATTTGAAAGCCATTGCCGTGCACGGCACCATCGGTGTTCAGGTCAAAGATCCAGACGCCTTCCACGAAGCGGTTACCGCCGCCCGCGCCAAGCTTGACCCGAGCCCCGATCGCGCTGGCCTGGCTGAGCAAGGCACCATCGCCATGCTCGATATCACCCAGAGCTTCGGCAGCCTGCCGACACGCAACAATCAGGATGTGCAGTTTGAAGGCACGGACAAGATCGGTGCCGCCGCCATGGTGGCCAAGCGCCGCTCCGACGGCCAGCCGAACCTGATCAAAAACAAGGCCTGCTTCAGCTGCACTATCGGCTGCGGACGGGTGTCCAAGATGGATCCCAACCATTTCGCCGTCAAAGGCAATGATCGCTATAAAAATGCTTCCGGCGGGCTCGAATATGAATCAATCTACGCCCTCGGGCCAATGGTCGGTGTTGACGATATCGATGCCGCCACTTACGCCAATTATATCTGCAACGAACAAGGCATGGACCCAATCTCGTTCGGCGCCACCCTCGCGGCGGCGATGGAGCTTTATGAAATCGGCGCCATTACCGATGCCGATACCGACGGCCTTAAGCTCGAGTTCGGCTCAGCGGAAGCGCTGGTGAAAGGCGTTGAGCTTGCCGGCCTCGGTGAGGGCTTCGGCGCAGATCTTGGGTTGGGCTCAAAACTCCTGTGTGAAAAATACGGCCATCCCGATCTCGCCATGGTCGCCAAGGGCCAGGAATTTCCCGGCTATGACGGGCGCTCCATGCAAGGCATGGCGCTTGCCTACGCCACCAGCAATCGCGGCGCCTGCCACCTCAAAGCAGATCCTTACGGCGATGATTTTGACGGCGGGCCGATTGAGGGCAAAGCGGAGATTGTCTATAGCTCGCAAAACGCCGTGGCAGCAGTGGATTCCTCCGGCCTCTGCCTGTTCCCCATGGCCGTATGGGGTCTGAATGATGTTGCCTCTCAGCTCGGCGCGGCTTGCGGTAGCGACTGGACAGCGGAGCGCCTGGCCGAAGCCGGCGAGCGTATTTGGAATTTAGAGCGCCGTTTTAATCTCGCTACCGGTCTCACGGGTAAAGACGATACCCTGCCCAAGCGCATTCTCAAGGAAGCCGCCAAGAGCGGTGCCGGCAAAGGCCAGGTGGCGCAATTGGATAAAATGTTGCCGGCCTATTATGAAATGCGCGGCTGGGATGATGAGGGCGTACCAACCACGCAAACCTTGCAGCGCCTCTCCATGCTGTAGTCATTTATGCGTCGCATTTAGCACATGAAGATCACCGTCAAGATGGTCGCTCTCCGCCCGCCGTCGCCACCGAATGTCGAGCGGGTGATCGATCTGCCAGAAGGGTCGGTCGTCGCCAACGCCTTATCTAAATTGGGGTTGGCGCATCCCGATGGCCATGCCACCCTGCTCAACGATGAAACCGTGCCGGCGGGCGTGCGCGCCAACACGCCGCTTAAAGCCAATGATATTCTCACCGTCTTCCCGCCGCTCAAAGGCGGATAGGTCATATTTGGCTAACCGATTTCAGAGCAAAATTCGAGCAGGTGGATTCACCTGCGACGACGATTTTCTTTAAATTTAAAAAAGGCAGAGCGTTTTGCATGAGTGCATGTGAGCGCGACATGCTCTAGCTCTTCGAGATCATCCGCCCGAGGCGCCGGCCGGCACAAATATGCATGTGAAAATGCGGCACTTCTTGGCCGCCGTTCAGGCCGGTGTTGGCGATCACCCGATAGCCCTCGCCATCAACACCCAATTGGCGCGCTATCTCACCGACCTTTTGAAAAAACCGCCCGACCACCTCCGTGCTCGCATCGCGCGTGAAATCATCGAGCGAGACATAAGCGCCCTTCGGGATCACCAGCACATGAACAGGCGCTTGCGGGCCGATATCGTGAAAGGCCAGCACTTCATCATCTTCATAGACCGTGTCGTTGGGAATTTCGCCGCGCAAAATCTTGGCGAATATATTGTCCGGCTGATAGCTCATTCCCCGTCTCCCAAAATGCTCGGCCCAAAATCAGGCGTTCGTCTTGCGTGCCTTTTTTTCGTCCAGGCCTGAAACACCACGCCGCCCGCGCAGCGCATCCAACGCTTCCTCGGGGCGAATACCCTGATCTGCCCAGAGTATCAGCAGATGAAACAATAGGTCTGCGCTTTCCGCAATAATCTCACCACGCTCACGTCTGGCCGCAGCAATTGCCACCTCGGTAGCCTCTTCGCCGATCTTCTTGGCAATATGATCCGTGCCCTTGGCGAATTTTTTTGCCGTATAGGATTTCTCAGGATCGCCGCCTTTGCGGCTTTCGATTACGCGGTAAAGTTCATCAATCACCGCATCACTATCGCTCATCTTATTCTCCTCTTTCGGGCTCAGCCGATTCAACGCATGGCCCAAATTAACGCATGGCAATACCGGCGGCACGCATATGGTCTTTGGCTTCACCGATAGTATGTTCGCCGAAATGAAAAATTGAGGCCGCGAGCACCGCCGTGGCGTGGCCTTCGGTGATGCCGGCAACGAGGTGATCGAGCGTGCCGACACCGCCCGAGGCAATCACCGGCACACCGACCGCGTCGGCCACGGCGCGCGTCAGTTCAATATTAAAGCCCTGCTTGGTGCCGTCGCGGTCCATCGAGGTCAGAAGGATTTCACCGGCGCCGAGCTCGACCATACGCTCCGCCCAACCAATCGCCTCGATGCCGGTCGGCGCGCGCCCACCATGGGTAAAAATTTCAAAACGTCCGGGTGCGGTGCGCTTGGCATCAATCGCCACAACAATACATTGGCGGCCAAATTTCTCCGCCGCCTCGGCGACAAATTCAGGCCGCGTCACGGCGGTGGTGTTGATCGAAACCTTGTCGGCGCCGGCGAGCAATAAGTTCCGCACATCCTCGGTCGTGCGCACGCCGCCGCCAACTGTCAGCGGCATAAAACAAACATCCGCAGTGCGCCGGATCACCTCATACATGCTCTCGCGGCCTTCATGGGTGGCGGTGATATCGAGAAAGCACAGCTCATCCGCGCCTTGCGCATCATAGATCGTCGCCTGCTCCACCGGATCGCCGGCATCGACCAGATCGACAAAATTGACGCCCTTAACAACGCGTCCGTCATGTACGTCGAGGCAAGGAATGATGCGCATTTTTAACATGTTATGCGGCCAATAGAGCGAGCGCCGTCGCGGCATCAATCCCGCCATTATAAAGTGCGCGGCCACAGATAACGCCTGCGATGCCGGTATCCTCTTGCACTTTTAATGCCGCCAGATCGTCATGGCCGGAAACACCGCCCGAGGCAATCACCGGGGTTGATATCTGTCGCGCCAGGTCAGCGGTGGCGGCAACATTTGGCCCGGCCATGGCGCCATCGCGATCAATATCGGTATAGATGATGGCCGCCACGCCGGCGTCTTCAAAGGCACGTGCGAGATCAAGCGCTGATGTGTCGGAGGTCTCGGCCCAGCCTTCCACCGCGACCTGCCCACCGCGCGCATCAATGCCAACCGCAACCTTGCCTGGATATTCGCGGCAGGCGTTACGCACCAGTTCAGGATCGCGCAGCGCAATTGTGCCGAGGATCACCCGCGCCACGCCGCGCTCCAACCAATAGGCAATGGTAGCCATGTCACGGATGCCACCGCCGAGCTGCACCGGAATGGTCGCTTTATGCAATATACTGTCCACCGCATCACCATTAACCGGTCGCCCGGCAAAAGCGCCATTGAGATCAACCACATGAATCCACGCGAAGCCGGCGTCGGCGAAGCTCTTGGCCTGGGCGCCGGGGTCATCGGAAAAAACTGTCGCCGCGTCCATTTCGCCTTTTACCAGGCGCACGCATTGGCCGTCTTTCAAATCAATGGCGGGATATAAAATCATATTTCCTTGCAATAATAATGGCCGGCCACGGTCTTGCCATCGACCAAAGCATATTTCGGATGGCTGCCCCAACGTTTAAAGCCAAGCGTCTCGTATAAACTGACCGCCGCGTCCTGGGTTTCGCGCACCGAGAGATTAATCGCCTGGAATTTGCGCGCACGCGCATCTTCCTCGACCTGCTCCAACAGTGCGCGCGCCATGCCATGGCCGCGCGCCCAGGGTGCCACGAAGTGGGTATCGACCAAACAAGCAAACGCCCAGGCTTCTTTTTGCGGCGGCGGTGAAACAAGCTGCACCGAGCCACCGATGATGCCATCGAGCCGGCCAACAAACAACGTGCGCTCCGGCACCAGAGTCACGCCCTGCCAATAGCGCTCGAAATCCTGAGTTGGCGGCGGGCGCAACCAGCCAAAGCCGGCGCCGTCTTCAATCGCTTCCGACGCGGCAGCGCAGAGCTCGCTCAAGGCACGCTTGCTAAGCTTCGATATTTTTTCGACCTTGACCAGATCCGTCATGTCACGACTGCCACGATAAAAAATTAGCGATCAGGCGGAGACCGGCCTGCTGGCTTTTCTCCGGGTGAAACTGGGTGCCAATCATATTGTCACGCCCAACCACCGCCGTGATCGTCTCGCCGTACTGCACTGAGGCAAGCACTTCCGACGGCACGGCGCAGCGCAAGTGATAGCCGTGCACGAAATAAGCATGGGTGCCGCTCGGCAATCCGGCCAGCACCGGATGATCCGGGGCGGCAATTGCAAGATCGTTCCAGCCCATATGCGGTACTTTCAGGCCGGGCGTCGGTGCCAGCGCAACCACCTCACCGTCGATCCAACCAAAACCTTCATGGGTGCCATTCTCATGGCCGACGCGGGCCATCAATTGCATGCCAACGCAGATGCCGAGAAACGGTACCCGGCGTTTTATCACCGCGTCTTCCAGGGCACCCCACATGCCGGGCAGTTCTTCGACGCCGCGCTTGCAATCAGCAAAGGCGCCGACGCCAGGCAGCACAACACGATCCGCCCTGGCAACATCCTCGGCCTTATTGCTCACCAAAATCTCCGGCCCCGCACCACCCGCGTCGCGCACCGCGCGCTCAAACGCCTTGGCGGCAGAGCGCAAATTGCCCGAGCCGTAATCGACTATGACGACGGTCATGAGATAACAACTGTCATGATTGAGCGGCCCTCACGACCAAAAGCCCGGGCTCGGCCCGATGTCGAGGTGCGGCGCAGCTGCAGTCGGGCGCACCGTATCCGCCGCCACAGCATCCGCAGGTGCAGTGCTCGCGCCGTTTGCATTGATCGGGCCATCCGCCGTGCGATCAAGTTGGTGAGCAAAGCGCTGCATCGCATGATCCCGATCCCGCGCGGCAACAACACAAATCATATTCCAGCCGCTTTCTTGCAAGCCAGCGCGCAACCAGTCATTGCCGTTAAAGCCGCAAAACAGCAGAAAACCAATGAGCAACACGGCACGGCTGGTCCAATCGAGGGCGAAAATTTCCGGCAAGCCAACGATCAGCGCCAGCCCCGCCGCCAGCGCCAGCGCGCCCAGCCACAAGCCGTGGCCGATGGCCCAGGCGATGGAAAACACCATGGCGGTCCAGTTAAAGCCCTCGCGCAGCAACAGGGCGGCGCCGAGCATCTGGCCGGCATTGTCTTCTCTATCGCCTGCTGCCGGCCCGCCCTGGCTTAAGTTCTCGGGGAGGTGAACGGTGTAATATCGCATTGCTTTGGCCGCACTGCCTTATCAGGTTTCGGTCTCGCCGCCCAAGGTGCCCTTGGTCGAGGGAATCAGCGTCTCCGCTCTCGGATCGAGCGTCATCGCCTGGCGCAGCGCGCGCGCCAGTGCCTTAAAACAGGCCTCAACAATATGATGGCTGTTGTCGCCGTATAGGCATTCCACATGTAGCGTAATGCCGGCCGCCTGGGCAAAGGCCTGGAACCATTCCTTGAAATGCTCGGTATCCATATCGTCAAGCCGCGGACGGGCAAAATCCACCCGCCACACCAGATAAGGCCGATTGCTGATATCAAGGCTGACGCGCACACAGGCTTCATCCATGGGCACCACAGCATTGCCGTAGCGCTGAATGCCGCGCCGATCAGCCAACGCCTTGCTCACCGCCTCGCCAATCGCAATGCCGGTATCCTCGGTGGTGTGATGAAACGTCACATCCAGGTCACCCTCGGCCTTGAGGCTGAGATCCATCAGGCTATGGCGCGATAGTTGCTCAAGCATATGATCGAGAAAACCAATACCGGTGGTGACGGCGTAGGCGCCCTCACCATCGAGATTAACCTCAACGGCAATGTTGGTTTCCTTGGTAACCCGCTCAACGCGGGCAGTTCGCGACGGCTGTTTCATAGCGCGATTGCTTTATATTAGGGGCTTTGAAGGCCAAATTTTAGGGATACCGTGGCGCCCTTGTAGCAAGAACAGGAAAAATTCGCCAGACCCTTGACCCAGCGGCCAATTTTCTATTGTTCTACACCTCACTTCAGATGACACCCCGCCCTTGACCGGGCCGGGACAATCACCACATGGTTGAGGCATGGGCATCGTAGCGGCGCCCCTAAGGGAGAGAGCCATTTCAGAGAATTCATCCGGCCCCGAGGTTTGGCACGGCACGACGATTTTATCGGTGCGCAAGGGTGGCACTGTGGTTATTGCCGGTGACGGCCAAGTCACGCTCGGGCAAACGGTTATCAAAGGCAATGCGCGCAAAGTCCGGCGGCTTGGTGGTGGCGATATTATTGCTGGCTTTGCCGGTGCCACGGCGGATGCGTTTACCCTGTTTGAGCGCCTTGAAGGCAAGCTCGAGCAGCATCCCGGGCAGCTAATGCGCGCCTGTGTGGAACTCGCCAAGGATTGGCGCACGGATCGCTATTTACGCCGCCTCGAGGCGATGATGGCGGTGGCCGATGCGGAGGTCTCCCTGGTGCTGACCGGCACGGGTGATGTGCTGGAGCCTGAAGACAGCCTGATCGCCATCGGCTCGGGCGGCAATTACGCCCTTTCGGCGGCGCGCGCCCTGATTGACCTAGATGATCTCGACGCCGAAGCAGTGGCCAGGAAGGCCATGGCCATCGCCGCCGATATCTGCGTTTACACCAACCATTCGCTTACGCTGGAGAAAATTTCCGAATGACGAGCTTCAGCCCGCGCGAGATCGTTTCCGAACTTGACCGCTTCATCGTTGGCCAGGACGACGCCAAACGCGCCGTCGCCATCGCGCTTCGCAATCGCTGGCGGCGCCAGCAATTGCCGGACGAATTGCGCGATGAAGTGCTGCCCAAGAATATTCTGATGATCGGCCCGACCGGCGTCGGCAAAACCGAAATCGCACGCCGCTTGGCTAAATTGGCGCAAGCGCCGTTCCTCAAAGTCGAGGCAACCAAATTCACTGAAGTTGGTTATGTCGGCCGCGATGTCGAGCAGATCGTGCGCGATCTGGTGGAAATCTCCATTCATCAAACGCGTGAGAAAATGCGCAAAGAGGTCACCGCCAAGGCCGAGCTGCACGCCGAAGAGCGGGTGCTCGATGCCCTGGTCGGCAAAAACGCCGGCGCCGATACGCGGCAAAAATTCCGCATTCGTCTGCGCGAAGGTGAACTGGACGATAAGGAAATCGATATCGAGGTGTCAGAGAGCGGCAGCTCAGGCATGCCGGCCTTCGAAATTCCCGGCATGCCAGGCGCCCAGATGGGCATGCTCAATATCGGCGATATGCTCGGCAAGGCCATGGGCGATCAGAAAAAGCCCAAGCGCCTGACGGTCACCGAATCCTATGAAGTGTTGATGGAGGAAGAGAGCGATCGCCTGCTTGATCAAGAGAAAGTGGTGCGTCTCGCGCTCGAAAACGCCGCCAACAATGGTATCGTCTTTATTGATGAGCTCGATAAGGTCTGTGCGCGTTCGGATCGCATGGGCGCCGATGTCAGCCGCGAAGGCGTGCAGCGCGATCTTCTGCCGCTGATCGAGGGCACCCAGGTCGCCACCAAGCACGGCACCATCGCCACTGATCATATTCTGTTCATTGCCTCCGGCGCCTTCCATCTCGCCAAGCCTTCCGATCTGCTGCCTGAATTACAGGGCCGCCTGCCGATCCGGGTGGAGCTTAAGGCGCTCGACCGGGATGACCTCAAGCGCATTTTGACGGAGCCGGAGAACAGCCTGATCCGGCAATATGTGGCCCTGCTCGGCACCGAGAATATCACCCTTAAATTCGAGGACGATGCCATCGATGCGGTCTCCGATCTCGCCGCCGAGGTCAACCACTCGGTCGAAAATATCGGCGCGCGCCGCCTGCATACGGTGATGGAAAAGATGCTGGAAGAAATCAGCTTCGAAGCCACCGACCGCAGCGGCGACGACATCACCATCGATAAAGCCTATGTCGACGACCGCGTCTCCGATCTCGCCAAGGATACGGATCTCAGCAAGTTTATTTTGTAGCGCCGGCCAGAACAGGGTGCGCCAGAAAGCGCGCCGCCGTTTATTAGGCTGCGGCTTTCAAGTGCGGTATTGTTACTGAGTTGAAGGGTTACCGGAAAAATCGGGCACACGCTCGATTACAAAACAAACCCAATTATATCATTATATTTCAACGACATAAAAATTGGCTTTGCTGAAATAGCCGTTAATCGCGGAAGAAACTGCGAATCAGGCCGCCTTCGCGGTCGACGTTTCGCGCCTTTTCGCGGCACTCCTCCATCACCTCTTCCGGGATTATGCGGCGCACCAGCCACAGGCCGGCGGCGATGATCAGAAGATCGTCGAGCATGCCGAAAAACGGAATGAAATCCGGGATCAGGTCGATCGGGCTGGCGGCATAAAACAACACGCCGATGAGGATCGCTTTGGCCGTCCATGGCGTATCTGGGTGGCGCACCGCAAACCACATGGCGTGCAGCTCAATTTTAAGAACCCGGGCTTTTTCCTTGATGCGCGATACCCAGCTCATCTTGCCGCTCCCGCCAATTCGCTAACGCCCACAGTTAACGCCTGCGACGCAGCAGCAGGTAATAGGCGCCGCCACCGCCGTCGCGCGGGGTTGCCTGTTGGATGGCAACGACCATAGAGCGCAGCGGCGGCTGGTTGAGCCAGCGCGGCACCATGCGGCGCAGCACGCCGCCCTCGCGCACCGAGCCCTTGCCGGTAATCACCAGCACATTACGTAAGCCCGCCATGTGGCTTTCGGCGATAAAATCATTCAGCGCCGCATGCGCCTCAATCTGGATCATGCCATGCAAATCGACCCGCGCCTCAGGCCGCAATTGGCCGCGCTTCAAGCGCTGAGCGTTACGCTTGTCGAGGCCAGCGCTATTGCCCGGAGTAAGTTCAGGGTGTTTTTTAGCGCTGAGAATAGGGACGGAAATGGGCGCAAGAATAGGCGCGGGAATTGCGGTGGGAAGCGGCGACAGCCTGGTCGGCTTAGCCTGATCCTTATTCGCGGGCTCGCGCGCCTTTCTGACGGTCGGGTCATCGCCCGTCGGCACATGCTTGGCCGGTTGGGCGTCGAGAGGCGCCGGGGATAGCGGCTCAATACCGTAGGTGACCTGGCGCCAGAGAGTTTCTTCCTCGCGGCTTATGCTGCGCTTGTGCCCCATCGCCGCATTCCTTACTTCTCGACGATTATGATATGCAGCCGGCGCGGGCCATGGGCGCCAAGCTGCATGGTCTGTTCGATATCGCCGGTGCGCGACGGGCCAGTCACCAGATTGACCGTGCGCGGCATGAAGCCGTCCTCACTGCCTTGTGTGCCTTGACCACCTTGAGCGCGAAGATGCTTCCAGCCCTCTTCATAGGCGCCGGTGATTTGATCGGCGCGCAAAATAACGACGTGACTATCGGGCAGAAAATTAAGCGTCGAGGGGCGCGCTGTATCGGAGGTCAGCATCAAGGTGCCGGTCTCGGCAAAGGCCATCTCGGCAGCGGTGATGCTCACCCGATCAGCGCCTACAGCTTTTCGCCTTTCCAAATGAAGCAGTGGCCGTTCGGCCCAGGGATAAGCGTCGAGCGTTGCATCGGGCGCCATGACGATATCGCTCGTTAGATTATTCTGCGCCAGATAATCAGCCACTGCGCCCGGCACATCGCCGGCGCCACCAACCCGCGCCACGCTCGCCTGCACACCTTCCGCCATCTCAATGAACAGCTTCACCTGTTCATCATGCGGCCTGTCGGCCCGGGCCGGGATCAAATTGTTCTTGCTGCCCTGCAGACGCGCTTGCAATCTCGCTTTTACCTCACCGGATAATTCACCGCGCCCGAGCCCGCGGCGCACATCGGCCATGATGCGGGCGCGGTTGTCGTTTCCGCTATTGCTCATATCGGGGCTCATGTCCGGCCTCCCTTGCGGCGCCACTGCGCTTGAAACGAGCCACCCTCCGGCGCTGGCATATCACGGCCTACTGTCCAGCCCACAGCAAACGGTACCTTGGTGAGGCGGCCCTGTCGACGGCTGAGCATATTCAGCGCGCGCCTACCAAAGCCGGCGGCCAAATGATAAAGGCGCGGATGGCGCGCCATCCACGCCCAAAGGCCAAGGCTGAGACGATAGCGTGGCGGTAATAATTTTGCTTCAAATTCTTCCTCACGCAATTTGCGCATTAAACCGGGCAATGGAATACGCACCGGGCACACCGCCTCACAACGGCCACAGAAAGTGGAAGCGTTGGGCAAATGGCGACCTTCTTTCAGGCCCACCAAATTGGGCGTCAGCACCGCACCCATGGGGCCAGGATAAACCCAACCATAGGCATGGCCGCCAATCGAGCCATAGACCGGGCAATGATTCATGCACGCACCGCATTTAATGCAGCGCAGAATCTCGCGATATTCGGAACCGAGTAATTTGCTGCGGCCATTGTCGAGCAGGATCACATGGAACGCCTCTGGCCCGTCCAGCTCGCCCGCCCGTTTGGGACCGGTGGAGAGCGTGGTGTAGGTCGAGAATTCCTGGCCGGTGGCGGTACGCGCCAACACGCGGAGGATGGTTGTCATATCCTCAAGCGTCGGCACGACTTTTTCCAGGGTGGCGAGCACAATATGAACACGCGGCAGAATCTGCGTTAAATCGCCATTGCCTTCATTGGTGACAATCGCCGTCGTGCCAGTCTCAGCGACGAGAAAATTGGCGCCGGTGATACCCACATCAGCGGCGATAAATTTCTCGCGCAACATGCCGCGCGCCTCAGTCACCAGCTCTTCAACACCATCCAGCCGCTTGCCGGCACCTTTGTCCTTATGGTGTTTGTAAAAAAGATCGGAGACTTGGTCTTTGGTTTTATGAACTGCCGGAGCGATAATATGGCTCGGATATTCCTCGGCCAATTGCACAATATACTCGCCGAGATCGGTCTCAATCGGCGCAATGTTATTTTCTTCGAGAAACGGGTTAAGGGCGATTTCCTCACCGATCATCGATTTGGATTTGGTCGCTGAGCGCGCGCCCGCCGCTTGGCATATTTGCAAAACCTTCTGGCGGGCGTCCTCCGGGGTCACACACCAATGCACCTCGCCGCCGCCCTCTTCAACTTTGGTTGCGAAATGATCAAGATAGAAATCAAGATGCTCGAGGCTGTGATCTTTAATCTCCACCGCTTCATCGCGGAGCGCTTCAAACTCCGGCAGCTTTGCCGCTGCCTCGGCCCGCTTGACCGTGAAGCCGGTTTGAAAGCGCGCGAGCGCGGTTTGTAAGTCTACATCCGCCAAGCCCTTGCGGGCGCGACCGATAAAATTATGGCTTTGTGATTGCATGATCGGCTTACCGCGCTTTTTCAGGCTGACCGATGGCCGGGCCATCGGTCATATCGGCGAGCACTTCAGCCACATGGCGCACTTCAATGGTGCGGCCCTCGCGCGTCGTGCGTCCAGCCATGTTAAGCAGACAGCCAAGGTCGCCGGCCAATAGGGTCCCGGCACCCGTCGCCGCGGCATCCGCCACTTTGTCGGTTACCATGCGGGTGGAGATGTCCGGATATTTAACGCAGAAGGTGCCGCCGAAACCACAACACACATTGGCGCCTGGCAGCTCTTTGAGTTCAAGGCCGCTGATGCTGTCGAGCAATTTGCGCGGCTGATCATGAACGCCTAGCTCGCGCAGGCCAGCGCAGGAATCATGATAGGTCACGCTGCCGTTGAAGGTTGCGTTGACGCTCTCGACGCTACGCTCATCGCTTAAATAAGACACTAGCTCGAAGGTCTTGTTTGCCAGTGCCTCGGCACGGGCGCGCCATTTTTGATCATCGGAAAAGAGCGCCGGATAATGCTGCTTGATCATGCCGGCACAAGAACCCGACGGCGCAACCACGGCGTCAAATTTTTCAAACGTTGCGATCACCTGACGGGCGATGGCGCGGCTATTTTTCTTATCGCCTGAATTATGGGCCGGTTGGCCGCAGCAGGTTTGTGCATCGGGCACCGTCACCACGCAGCCGGCATTCTCCAGCAATTTGACCGCGGCAAAGCCAACGCTTGGGCGAAATAGATTGACCAGACAAGTGACGAACAGGCCGATTTGCGGCTTCTCGTTCATTCTATTGAGTTCCTCCCGTGCGATGGCACGGAGATTAGTTGATCAGCGCTGTAACGTCGAGGCCGCGCGGCAACAGCAGCCAATAACGCCCGTGATGTTTCATGCGCCCGGCAATCTCACCGGCCTCGTGCCCGGTACCCCAAAACACATCACCGCGCACCGGGCCGCGAATGGCGCCGCCGGTATCCTGGCTCACCATCAGGCGGTGTATGGCGCGGTCCGGTTGGTTGGGATCCGCATCCGGTGCACTGACATCAAGCCAGAGTGGCATGCCGAGGCCCATGAATTTACGATCCACCGCGAGCGAGCGCCCGGCCAGAAGGGCGACCCCTTGCGCCCCTTCCGGACCAAGATCCGCCGTCGCGCCTTTCAGCCAGCGAAAAAAGATAAAGGAGTTGTTCTCCCGCATCACCGCCGGCGCTTCCTGCGGGTGACTTTCCAACCAGGCGCGGATCGATTGCATAGTCACATCTTCACGCGCCAGCGCGCCACTGGCCACCAGGCTGCGACCGATGGCGAGATAGGGTTGGCCGTTGGTCGCTGCATAGGCAATGCGTCGCGTGGCACCATCGCCGTAGAGCACCCGGCCCGAGCCCTGGATGTGGAGAAAAAATGCATCAACCGCATTGTCGACCCAGACCAGTTCAAGATTTTGCCCATCAAGCGCGCCGGCATCGATCTCGCGCCGATTGGGGTAGGGCTGAAGCGCGCCATCCACCACCCGCCCGGCAATGCGTTCGCCCTGGAGGGAATCGCGAAAGCGCCCGAGAGAGACCGTCACCAGATCACCGGGGCGACGATAGAGCGGAAAATAATAGCCCTCCCCCGGCGATTCAGCGCCGCGCAGCTCGGGCTCGTAATAGCCGGTAAACAGGCCGGTTTGCTGATCATTGTTACGCACCGAATAGGGCGTGAACCAATCCTCGAAAAAAAACCGCGCCGCACGGTGATCGCGAATATCCTGCGCGCCCGCCGCTTCACAGGCGCCCTGCCATGCCGCCACTGTGCCAGGTATGGTACCGCCAAGCGACGCACTGCTCTTGCGCCGCAACAATTTATCGCAAGAGCGTAAAAACGCCTGAAGAGCTTCACCCTGCCGATCAGCGCGCCACCCCGGAAGGTCAGCAAAGGACGCGGAGCGCAATACCAAGCGATCCGCTATTGGTGACGATGGTTCTGATTCAGATTCAAGCTTGGGAAAAGATATGGGCCCACAGGCGGCGATAAAAAGAAGCGCGCCAAGAAGCGCCGCCAGGCCGGCCCGCGGCACCACGCGGCTCAATCGGGCGTGCGGGTTTCGACCACGGCCCAGTTGGGATCGATGGAGTTGGTGTTGCGCGCGAAGGTCCACAAATCAATCACGCGCATAACCGCCCCGGATTCGCCCTCAACCTCTTCACCGTCCGCATCACGCGTTACGCTCATCTGTTGGCTGACAAATTGCATCGTGAGCCGCGCTGTGCTGCCGGTCAGGCTGGCAACAACAATATCGGTGGAATCGAGCGCAACGATGGTCGTCTCAACGCTTTCCTTAGCGGCGATGCGGGCGCGAATAACATCAGCGAATTCGTCATATACATCATCACCGAGCAGCGGGCGCAGGGTCGCCGTATCACCGGCAGCGAAGGCCTCAATGATCATTTCGAAAGCGCCTTTGGCTCCGGAGAGAAAAACACGCGGGCTGAAATCGGGATCGGCCATACGAATTTGCGACAAGCCGGCGCGAATTTCGTCAATTTCGTCATTTTTGTTCGCCGGCATATCTGCTGCCGCGGAATCAGCGGAATCGCTCACGGTCGTTTCGCGCTCACCAATATCCGACAGCTCCTTTTCGAATATCTCGTCTTCGGAATTCTCGCCATGCCCCGGCAGATGAATCACCTTGCCGCTATTTTGCTCATCCGGTTCCGCCGAGCGCGAGAAAATATTGCTCGGGCGCTCCCGCTCCTGACCGGTACGGCGGCCGAGCGCACTGCGCAGACGCAAAATCACGAATACCGCGATCAGTGCGAAAAAAATAATGTCGAAATATTGGAACCCGTCAGACATATTCCCTTACTCTTGTCCAACAGCCCCATTCATCAACCAAATCAACGAATGAGGCGATGGTCTGTCGTGCAAAACATTACGTGTGGCGCTATAGGTAGCAAATCCTGCATGCGCCGTCGCTTGCAGCAGGCCGCTTATATATAACAAATAGACCTTTGCCCCTTAAATCGCAAGCTCATCTATGATCCCTTTGCTCCTCTTTCTCGCGATTCCAGCCGCAGAAATCTACCTCTTTATCGAGGTGGGCGGCCATATCGGCACCTGGCCGACGATCGCCATGATATTTGCCACCGCTCTGGTCGGCGGCGCAATTCTGCGCTTTCAGGGCCGCCAGATGATAGCGCGGGCACGTGAACAAGTCGCTAAGCGCGAACTTCCCGTGGCGGAAATAGCCAATGGCGCCGTTCTCGTACTGGCCGCTCTCTTTCTCCTAACTCCCGGTTTTATTACCGATGCGCTCGGTACATTGCTGCTTATTCCCGTTCTGCGCCGCTTGATCTTTGTCTCTGTCCTATTTGCTATCCGCGCCCGCATGCAGAAATCGGCCCGCCAAACCGGGCCGGGCAACCACGCGGCGGGCGGAAAGATTATAGACGGCCAATTCGAGGATATTAGCGATTCCGACAGCCCGCCACACCGCCCGGAGCAAATTGATAAGGACTGAGAGATGTAGTAGGGACAAGCCCCAGGCTGTGATAGGTTGCGCCGCAAATTAGCTGGTTTTTCGGGCAAATCCTGCCTGTTGAACTGGAATATCAGACGTTTTTTAATCAGAGGTAGTGCGCGATGAGCGATAAAGACACGAAAGACAAAAAGAAAAAATCAGCCGCCAAAGACGCGGCTAAAAATGATGTTGCCGCTACGGAACCCACTTTAGATACGCCAGCTGACGATGCGGCCAAAGGCGTTGCAGCCGCTAGCGAAGCCGCCACGCCGCAAATCGGCATTCAGTCGCAATATGTGAAAGATTTGTCATTTGAGAATCCGGGCGCGCCGGGCAGCCTCGTCGGCGCCACCGAGCCACCGGATATCCAGGTCAATGTTGAGGTTCAAGCCCGTCCGCTGCAGGCTGAATCCTACGAAGTCTCGCTGCACATCACGGCAAGCGGCAAAAACGGGCCAACCACGCTGTTCATGCTTGATTTAACCTATGGCGCCGTCTGCCGGGTGGTGGGCGTGCCCAAGGAATCGCTGCAGCCAGTGCTGTTGGTCGAATGCCCGCGCCTGCTGTTTCCCTTTGCCCGGCGCGTTCTCTCAGATGCCACGCGTGATGGTGGATTCCCGCCGCTCATGCTGAATCCAATCGATTTCCTCTCGCTTTATCGCCAGCAACAGCAAAGCCTGGCGGCTGAGGTCGAAGAGAAAGGCGCAGACGCTTAAGGTTTTTCGGCGAAGCGGCATTAATCAGAGCAAACCCCGAGCAGATGGAGTCACCTGCGACGTGGAATTGCTTCATTCTTAAAGAGCTAGCGCTTTTCGCGTGAGCGCGGACGCGTGTGAAAAGCCCTAGCGTTCCCAGATCGGATCTTCGATTTTATCGATAAAGGCGGTGTGGGCGGCCCTTTCATCATCGCTCGGTTTGTGCGGGCGCGCTTCCCGGTCGGTACGCACCTGTTTTTCGTCGGTTGCAGCCGCTTTTGTTGCCGCTGCGCTCAACACCAGACCCGGCTGTCGTCCGCCGATAAGTTCGAGATAAACCTCGGCCAACAGCTCGGCATCAAGCAACGCACCATGCAGGGTGCGTTGCGAATTATCGATTTCGAAACGGCGGCAAAGCGCGTCCAGGCTGGCCGGCGCGCCGGGATATTTACGTCGCGCCAGCGCCACCGTATCAATCGCCTGTTCCATGGGCAGCTCTTTGCCGCCGATCTTCTTAAATTCGGCATTGAGAAAGCCCATATCGAACGACGCATTATGGATGATCAGCTTGTCATCACCCAAATAGGCGCGGATTTCATCCGCCACTTCGGCAAATACCGGCTTGTCAGAGAGAAATTCACTGCTCAAGCCATGCACCTGAAACGCACCGTCCGGCATATCGCGCTCAGGGTTGATATAGCGCTGAAAACTCTCACCGCTCGCCACATGGTTAATCAGCTCGATGCAGCCGATCTCGACCATCCTGTCACCGCCATTAGCTTTAAATCCGGTTGTTTCAGTATCGAGGACAATTTCGCGCATTTCTATCGCTCCTTTAATTCTTCGGCGCTTTTACCGGCCAACAACGCGGCCAATGATTGCCGTGCTGGGTAACGAGAATTTTGCCAATCCGGCACGCCGCTTGCAAGGATGCCCGACGGTCCTGCCCGGTGTGGATAATAAAATCAGCGCGCCGGCGCTTTTCCAAATCGGGCATTTGGTGGGCGAGGATCGCGTCAAATTTTTCAACCGTCATGCTGGAGCGCTGCAATACGCGGGCGCGCTGAACAAATAGCGGCGCCGAAACAACGGCAGTCGCGTCACAGCTTACATCACCGCCGGTCTCGAACAGAAGCGGGATATCGAGCACCACCAAGCGGCAGCGCCGGCGCTCGGCAGCGGCCAGAAATTGTCGCTCCGCACGGCGTACCATGGGATGGAGGATGGCTTCCAGACGGCGCAAGGCGGCGGTGTCATGGAATACGGACTGCCCCAATTTTTTTCGATCTATTGTAACGCCGTCCGGTTTCTCAAGCCGCGCCTCCGGGAATGCCGCGCTCACTGCCGCCACCGCTCGGCCACCCACAGCCATTAGGCGGTGCACCTCCGCATCCGCATCCCAAACCATGGCGCCACCCGCGGCAAAGGCCCGCGTGGCTGTGCTCTTACCCATGCCGATAGAGCCGGTGAGGCCAAGAATCATCATTGTCTGGCCTCGCTTTACGCGCCTGCCACGAAATCACGCAGCTCGGCCGTAACGGTTGGTTCCGTGCCAAACCAAGCGGCAAATCCGGGCCGCGCCTGATGCAGCAACATGCCGAGACCATCGACAATATTATTACCGCGCGCCCGAGCATCGCTAAGGAGCACCGTCAAGAGCGGCGCATAAACCAGATCATTGACCACCGCACTTTCCGGCAATAACGCCAGATCGAGATCAAGCGCCGGTTGGCCGACCATGCCGAGGCTCGTGGTGTTGACCAACAATGTCGCCTCGCCAAGTACCGCATTGCGCTCGGACCAGGGCACAGGCCGTAGCGCCGGTCCTAAATCCGCCGCCATTTTCTCGGCCCGCTCCAGGCTGCGATTGAGGAGCTTTATTTCCGTTACTCCAGCCTCGAGCAAACCGACGCTGATAGCGCGCGATGCGCCGCCGGCGCCGAGTACCACCGCCGGCCCGGCAGCCAGATCCAAATTCGGCGCCTGGTCACGCAAATTTTCGAGGAAGCCAAAAGCATCCGTATTGTCACCGCGCAAACTGCCATCCGGCTTAACGATGATGGTGTTGATCGCGCCGATGCGCGCTGCCAAAGGCGTCACTTCCGCCACTATTCTCAGCGCTGCTTCTTTATGGGGGATGGTCAGATTACACCCGGCAAAGCCAAGCAGCGGCAGTGCCTCCAGCGCCGCGTGCAAATTTTCCGGGCGCACCGCAAATGGCAGATAGGCGCCGTCAACGGCGTGACACTCCAACCAATAGCCGTGCAATCGCGGCGAACGCGAATGGGCCACAGGCCACCCCATGACACCGGCCAGGCGCGCCGCGCCACTTATATTCATGACGCGACAATGCCGCGGCTGCGCAGGAAACTCAACAAGGGCAACAGCGGTAAGCCAAGAATGGTGAAATAGTCGCCCTCGATCTCGTCAAACAATTGCGCCCCCAACCCTTCCAACCGATAAGCACCAACGCAACCAAACGCCTGATCGCCGGCGTCCTGCAGATAGCGGGCAATAAATTCGTCAGAGAAAGCGCGCATCTTAAGGCGCGGCGAACCGACGAACGACCACAAACAGGTTTCGTTCTGCATCACGCATACCGCCGTGGCGAGATGATGGTCCTTACCGCGCAGCAAACGCAATTGCCCTGCCGCGTCTTCTTTGTCGCGCGCCTTATCGAGCCAATCGCCATGACAATCGAGCAACTGATCCGCGCCGATGACGAGACAATCGGGCGCTTGCCGACTGACATGGCGCGCCTTAAGCTCAGCCAGTGCCAATGCTGTCGCTGCCGCACCCTGCGATTTCATGGAAATCTTCAGCGCATCTTCACTGACGTCCGAAGGGCGTTTTTTAAACGATAAGCCGGCGCCATTTAACAGCGCGGCACGGGCCGAACTGGCGGATGCCAGAATAAGCAATTCTTCACGTTGATCTGCGATGATCTTCAACCTCCGGCGATTCCTCTTGACCACTTGATTCAAGTGCTTTTACTTTTACCCATTACAATAGCTGAATAGGGCGGATTTTCGCATACATGGTGAGCGCTACGGCATATCCCGACGCGACGACAGAAAACAGGGTAACCCCGACAGATTCTTCGACAGAATCCTCTTATGCCGCGACGCGCGATCAGCTGCGCAATTTTCTCATTCGTGCTACCTTGATAGAGAGTTATCACAGCTTCACCCAGCACGACAAACCCTACCCTTTCGCCACACCGGAAAGCCTGCGTCCAGGTGTAAGCACGGCGGCATATGAACATCCCTATCAGCGCTCGGCATTGATCCTTCTGGTCGATGGCCCGCTGCCGGCAAGCCTGCGCAAACATATCCGCTTCCGCTCAGCCAATGAGATGACGGCTGCGAATTTGTCACGCCTGGCGCCTGAAATTTCTCAGGATGTGAGCCTGCCGCAAAGATTTTCGATGGGTGATTCGGGGTTTCCGGCCCTGTTAAGCCGCCTCCTGGATGTGGATTATGCGCTTCTGATGCATCGCCCGGATGCGCAGGCGCCGATTAGCCTGAGCCATCTGCATGTAAAGGTCGAGCGCCTGACCGATAATGCGGTGCGCGTCTTGGCACGGGATCTTGGCTATATTCGCCGCACCTTATATGAGCGCGGTGAAGCACATGCCGAAATGCTGGAACGCAAATTCTACGAATATTTTGGTTTCGCCCCCAATGCATCGGGGCGGAAATGCGCCGCTGCTATGGCAGCACAATTACTTGCCGCTGAAGCGCCCCGCTTTGCGGTCTTTGCATCCTGCCAGGAAGATTGCCGCCTGACGGTGATCGACGAAAGCGAAACCGTCACCCAGCATGTGTTGATTCGCCTGGAAGCAGGTGCGTTACGGCGTATCGGCGGTGAACAATTAGCCGATTACGCGATCAACGATGATAACGCATCCGACGGCAATGCCGTTGTTTGTTTGCGCGTACAATTTCAACGCGCCGCCGCCGCGCGGCCCCTCAATTCTTCCGACGGCGTACGATCCGATACAGGCTTGGCAGAACCATGGTTGGAAATCATCAGCGAAGAGATCCTGCCCCAGCCAGGCCTGGCTGCGCTAGCGCTTCCCTACAATTGGGCCTCCTGAAACGGGCCGCTATAACCGCACTAGGCTATAGCTCACCATCCACGTGTTTGGCATGTAGTTGAAGCACCGCCGCCGCCGTTTCCTCAATTGAGCGCTGGGTCACATCAATCACTGGCCAGCCGGTTTGAGAAAACACACGGCGCGCATGTTTAACCTCGTCGCTTACCGCTGCTGGATCGACATATTCGGTTTCCTCATCCTGGCCGATCATGCGCAGACGATTGCGGCGGATATCGATAAGCTGATGGGCGCCGCAAGTCAGTCCAACCACCAGGGGGCGGGTGAGGGTATCGAGCTCCACCGGTAGCGGGCAGCCCGGCACGACAGGCACGTTGGCGGTTTTAAAGCCGCGGTTGGCGAGATAAAAACAGGTTGGTGTTTTCGAAGAACGCGATACACCGACAAGCACAATATCCGCTTCTTCCAGTGACCTCGCCGCCTGGCCATCATCATGCATAACGGTATAATTCATGGCCTCGATACGACCGATATAATGAGCATCCATGACATGCTGGCTACCCGGTAGATTGTGGCTTTCAACGCCCAAATGGCGGCTCAGTGTGGCGATCACCATATCGAGCAAAGGCACACAGGGTACATCGAGCTCGCGGCATCCCTCCTGCAATTGGTGGCGAAGTTCGGCGTCTACCAGGGTGAACATGACCACGCCGGGATTGGCAGCAACGCTGGAAAGCACGCGCTTCAGCTGATTTTCAGAACGCACCAGAGACCAAAGATGCTCGATCGCCTCTACGTCATTGAATTGTGCAACGGCGCCGCGCGCCACCGTGATAGCGGTTTCCCCGGTGGCATCGGAAACCAGATGAAGATGAAAACTCGTACTACTCATTTCTGCTCCAACAGCGGCTTAATAAACAGAAAGTATCAACAAATGACGTGTATAAGCTTAGCATAACATGTGCGTTATCTCGCCCATGTAGAACACGGGCAGCTCACCCACAAATTGTTAGTTACCTTATTTGCAGCTTATGCCCTATTTAACTTTTCCCGCTATTTATGTGGATATTCGCAACCCTATAAATCTTATCCCACTATTCCCCGCTTTGTCGGCAGGCAAAAATCAGGTCTATGACATGACGCTTCGCCATGCTATCCCGAAACTATCCACGACCTTAAACCAATAACCACCCTGTTTCGCCA
>Ga0209403_10002272_pt1 | contig 23207 bp, 24 predicted proteins | sample ArcticOcean_MG_C_8_FD_187440 | JGI IMG/M metagenome (GOLD analysis project Ga0209403, IMG submission 187440) | Marine microbial communities from western Arctic Ocean - ArcticOcean_MG_CB11_86 (SPAdes) (version 2) | ecosystem: Environmental > Aquatic > Marine > Oceanic | place: Arctic Ocean... | reverse complement strand
TTGACACGTCTTCAAGACCTCCATCACACGCGGCAGGGGCAGGTCATTGACCTGCCCCTGCATAATTTCTATCTACTATCCCCGGTCCCATTCTCAATGGGGAGAGAAAGGACTAGGAGTGAGAGGGACACCCTCACACTCCCTGCAGAGGGGCTCCGCCCCTCTGTACACCCCCGCTAAGCCTCAGTCTTGGGCTCAGGATCAACCTTAGGCTCATCCTATACGACGGGCCTGTCCTAGCTTTCCTCTACTTGCGTAGCAACTTGGGAGGTGTCGCTTGCGGTGGTCTCGTCCTTGCTTCTTCGGCCCAAGCGTATTCGACGCCTGCTCACGTAACCCAGAGCCAGGACGATGGCGATGATCGGGCTGAAGATGCCTAGCCATATCAGGCCGGTGATGGCCCACTGCCCGGCGGCGGACAGTGACCTGACTGCGACCTTGAGCTGTTCTTGGAGACTCCAGTCGCCAATGACCCAGCCTTCCGTCTCCAGTACGCGGATATCGACAACAGCCGAGTTCTCGATGTCGCCTGCGACGCTCTTGGCGGTGATGGTCAGCCTGGCGTTGAACGGGAAGGGCCTGTGGTTGGGATAGGTGTGCTTCGCCATGACGTTGGTGACACCATCCGCCACGTCGCCCTCTACCGGATCGGAGCCGTCGCCGAAGGTCCAGCGATACTTGACGTCTGAGATGCCGACAGGCCTCGTGAAAGACCCGTCCAGCTCTACCTCTTCGCCCTGGTCGACGGTGACGCGGTTGCCGGCGAAGACCTCAACCGTTGGAATCCTGGTTATCGTGACGGTGAGGTCGTCCTCTCCCTCTGCTATCCCGGCATCGCCGGTGCCGGTGATCTCGAAATGGACCGTATAAGGTGAGTCTTGCTCGTCGTGGTAGACGTGCGTGACGGTGGCAGTCTCCCGGGTGTCTTCATCGTCCGTGGGGACGGTGCGGTCGCTCCTGAAGATACCGGAGCCGTCGCCGAAGTCCCAGGTGTACACGAAGTCTTCGATGCCCTCGGGCGGGGTGAATGAGGCGCGGAACCTGACCGGCTCGCCAACGCCAGCGGCCTGGTCCTCACCAGTGTCAGTCGTCATCTCGGCCGCGTCCAGTTCAAGGCTCACGTTCAGGAGCGAGAAGGCGGCGGTCGTTTCGATGAGCTTGATCTTGCCCAGGAGAAGCTCAACTTCTTCCTGGATCGTGCTCAGAGTCTCGCGGATCCGGAGGGCGTCCTCGACCTTCGTAGCGCGTTCGAGCAGCTTTAGCAGGGCCTCTTCAGTGGCCTGTTGGTTCTTGAGGCGGGACTGCAGGTCTACGTACTGATCGGTTACGTCACGGCTCGAAATTATCTCGGACTCAACATCGACGGCGGAATCACGCAGCCTCTGGATGGCCTCTTCAAGGCGATCCGCGGGAATGCGGATGGAGACGAAGCCTCTATGCTTCGCGGTGCGGTTGGATGAGACGACCCACCCGCCGAACTCCTCGGCCATGTCCGCCGTGCTATCAACAGCGCCGGAGATGTCGGTCACAATGATATGCATATCGGCGGTGCGCACGATTATGCGGGACTGGGTCGCAAGCTCGGCGACGGGACCGCCAGAGTCGTCGCTGTCGCCCGTTGAATCGGTGGCAAAATTCTCGTCTCTTGAGAACAAAGCTGCGGGGGCCGATTCCGGTCGGGGCTCTTCTGAATCCATCGCGTCGGCGGACATCTCGGATTCGACCTGAGACTTGACGGCGAAGCTGCTGCCCCCGCTCGAAGAGGCGGTGTCCATGGCGAAGTCTGCTGTCGCAGAACCCGAGTCGTTGCTTCCCGTCGCGAAGGACATCTCGTCGTCGGACCTGCCGCTGCAAGCGGCCAGCACGATAGCCATCACGATCAGAAGCGGAACAATTATTCTATTCATTCTCGGAATCATAGTTGAGGGACCTACTGATATCAATGCGGCCCGCTGCGGGGGCTTATCAGTACAGACGGCTGCCGGGTCAAGAATGTTCCATCTGTATTTCAACCGGTCGCCGTTCAGGTTGACTCGGTACGTTTGAGTGGCGTAATCTAAAGCTGTGACGGACAGGGCTGGGATCCTGGGCGTGCCAGGCTGAGAGGTCCCGACAAATCGGGGCGACCGCCATTACCTGATCTGGATAATGCCAGCGCAGGGATATGCCTAAAATGCAGATCTAGCCGCTGGCGCGAGTCGGCGGCTTTTTTTTATTGGGAAGGGGAATGTCATATGGACCAGGCTTTTGAGATAGCAGGCAAGAAATTCGGCTCAAGGTTGATGGTCGGCACCGGGCGTCACCGCAACATGGAAGAGATGGTCGCGTCCATCGAGGCATCGGGCGCGGAGATCATCACGGTCGCCATCCGCCGTCTGAACCTGGACGACCCGACCGAGAAAAACATTCTGGACTACTTCGACTGGTCCAAGTACACAGTCCTCCCTAATACGGCGGGGTGCAAGACGGCGGAAGAGGCGGTGTTCACGGCCCATCTGGCCAGGGAGGTCACGGGCTCCAACTGGATCAAGCTGGAGGTGATCCCCGACACCAGGTTGCTGCCCGATCCGGTGGGGACCTTCGAGGCGGCCAAGCAGCTGGTTGACGAGGGCTACGTGGTGTTGCCCTACATCCACGCCGATCCGGTCCTGGCCGACAGGCTGGAGGCCATCGGCTGCGCTACGGTTATGCCCCTAGGGTCGGCGATAGGCACCGGCCAGGGCATCCAGACATTAGACGAAATCAGGCTCATTATCGAACGCGCCGGCGTGCCGGTGATCGTTGACGCGGGCCTGGGGGTTCCATCTGAGGCGGCGCAGGCTATAGAGGAAGGGGCCTCTGCAGTGCTGATCAACACCGGCATAGCACAGGCGGAAAATCCGGCACTCATGGGCGAGGCGTTCAAACTGGGGGTAGAGGCGGGTCGCAAAGCCTTCCTGGCAGGTCGCATAGGCCGCAAATCCGCGGCGACCCCGAGCAGCCCGGCAGCGGGTGTCGCCACAGGTAGTTAAAGGGGTAGAGACAAAGGTGTCAGTCATCCCGCCAATGGACTTGCCAATCCTCTGCCTGGTCACGGACCGGCTCAGGTGCGGCGGGCGTCCGCTGGAGGACGTGGTCGCACAGGGGGTCGAGGGCGGCGTAGGCATGGTGCAACTCCGGGAGCGTGACCTTCCGGCTGATGCCTTGTTCGCGCTGGCCAAGAACATTCGTGAGATCACAAAGGGTCGCGCTCTGCTCCTCGTCAACGACCGTGTAGATGTAGCACTGGCGGTTGGAGCGGACGGCGTGCAGCTACCAGAGTCCGGGCTGCCAGTGGAGGCGGTACGGCGCGTGGCCGTGGACCGGCTGCTAATCGGCAGATCGGTGCACGATGTCGAGGGCGCGGTGGCTGCGGAAGCCGAAGGAGCCGACCTGTTGATAGTGGGCTCCGTCTTTGCCACGGCTTCGCATCCGGGGCATGTGCCTGAGGGGATTGAGTTGCTGCACAAACTGTCCGAGCGTGTGGGCGTGCCGTATCTGGGCATAGGTGGCGTAACGGCGGAGAATGTGGGCGCGGTGATGGCGGCGGGAGCGTCCGGAGCGGCTGCCATCACGGCTATAACGGAGAGCGACGACCCACGATTGGCGGCTTATGATCTGGCTGGTGAAATTAGCCAAACATGGGCAGCGGCGAAAGCGACGGTGCGGCCATGATTGCAGTAAAGATAAACGGTCAGGACAAGACGGTGGCGGACTCCACGACGCTGCGAGAGTACGTCTATTCGCTCGGCGTTGACCTGCAGCACATCGCAGTGGCCCACAACGGCACGGTCCTGAGACACGAGGAGCTGCCACACGTTGTGCTATCGGAGGGCGACCGCGTCGAGATCGTCCGCGCAGTAGGTGGTGGCTAGGGGGAGGCACGTGCTGCCCTGATTCCGAATACCTGTACGTCACTCGGTTCAGACTGAGCCTGTCGAAGGTCTAGTTCAGAAACCGGGCATGAGTCCCTTGACCCTCCGCCTCACCCAAAGCTACAATTAGCTGTGCCTCACCGCCGGTGACGACCTCCGCGACTCCCCGTCGTAGGAGGAGCCGACCAGTAACTTGCGGCCCGCTAGCTCAATTGGCAGAGCAACTGACTCTTAATCAGTAGGTTCTCGGTTCAAGTCCGAGGCGGGTCACCAACCCCTGTATACAGCCGCGCAGACCTTGCCGCTGCGGCGGCAGTTGAATTACAGCCGTCGGCCAGCCAGATAACTCGTCTTTACAGCCACGACGCCCCGCCTAGTCAAGCCAGGCTATCCGACACCATGTAGTATGATGTCAATTGTGGAGCAGCTGTGTCGTGGTGAAATAATTGGAGAGGTTAAATGCGTACAGCAAGACTGGTAGCACTGACGATCTTAGCGATGGCCCTTATGGCCTCAGTGGCCTGCGGAGGGAGTTCTGACGACGACGTAGGGGCAAGCACGGACGCAACAAGAGGACCTACAGAGCTGAACGAGCTTCAGGAGCGCAGGGCGATTCGTGACCTGAAGGACTATGGCGAGGTCCGGGACGCTACGATGTCGCAAACCGCAACAACCGCTTCTCTGGAGTTGGTAGTCGCAAACGAGGTCTCAGACATTCGAGCGCAGGAGTTGGGTACCCTGTTCGTCAGGATGGTCAGGCAAAGAGGTCCGAACAGGAAGAATAATGGGGGAGGCAGACGTGGCACCGAACAGATTGGCCTCAAATTTCCTGGCCTCGAGATCGGGGTCGGCAAAATCGACTACTCCATCATCGTCAAGTATTTAGACAACAAGAAAGCCGCTCAAGGCACCAAGGCTCGTACCGCCAAAACGGTTGCCTGGGAGTGATCGTAACGTCCTAGGCACGACGCCTAGCTCAAGGGGTTAGACCGTGCGGTCCGTTTTGGCTCAATTTCAACAGACGATGACTGTACACGTTTTGGCAGTTGCCGTAGCTACGTAAGCACAGGGCTCAGGCTCGGACGGCTCCCACGCTGACGGTTCTCGGTTCAAGTCCGAGGCGGGTCACTCCACCATTAGCCGCACTACGATGAGCCGAACCAGGCCCTGAAGGTGGCCCATTGTGACGATGTCGACTGCTCAACGGCCTCGCTTGAAACGGTAGACCCGTTTCGTGTGAAGCCAACCCAGACGTCGATCGTGGTGGGAGCAGACGGTCTGCCAATCATCAGCTATCAAGGCGACGGTAACCTGATGGCTGCCCACTGCGAGAATCCATGCTGCTCCGCCGCTTCTCTAAGTGTCATCGTCGCTGCATGGTCGATCGGCCCATACACGTCCATCGCCATCGGGACAGATGGCCTGCCCATTGTCAGCTACAACAACGGCGGATTGTCCGTGGCGCACTGTGACGATGCAGCTTGCTCCACAGCGAAAACTACTAGATTGAACAACACTGTGCTGGATCTTCCGTTGCCGATGGTCATCGGTAGTGACGGCCTGCCGCTTATCACGTACAACATCGAGAGCCGTCCTGACGATCTGCTCATGGTGGCGCATTGTGATGACATCGCATGTTCCAGCGCGACTCGGGGACGGCTCTTGGCATTTGGAATCACGACGAGAGCTAAAGGCAGTGCGCTGGCCATCGGCGCGGACGGGTTGCCTGTAGTCAGTTTCGACGGCAAATTCCGGCTCGTCATGGCTCGTTGCCCAGATGTGACCTGCGGCGCCGCGAATTCGATGCCAGACATCGTTCCGGAACCCTCGGGGCCAATTGCGATCACAAGATTCGCCGAAAGCGAATTCGCCTCCATCGCCATTGGGACGGATGACTTACCGGTGATCAGCTACCAATTCGAGGGCAGACTATATGTTGCCCATTGTGACGACGCTGCGTGCTCCTCTGGATCCATCGGGGTCACGCCCATCCGACTACCGGTCATAGAAACACAGACGTCCATTGCGATAGGATCCGATGGGCTCCCCATCATCAGCTACCGCGACAGTGGGAATGAGTATCTGAAGGTGGCCCACTGCGACGACGCCACGTGCTCTGGTGTGACAGTATCGATCGTCGACGACGATTTTTCCGATGGGGGTCCAACGTCCATCGCCATCGGATCCGACGGATTCCCAGTTATCACTTACCCCGGCAAGGTGGCGCACTGCAACGATGTGAAGTGTAGCTCTGAGTGAGCGCTGTGCGCACTTAGTGGGGTGGAGGTTGGGAGTGCGTTCGACGGGCAGCGCCTATGCGCACGTATGGGAAGCGGGACAGTAGCAATGAGGTTCACGCGCTTCGGGGCCTCATTGGCTACCGTGGCGTGGTCAGGGCGTCTAGCTGTTCGCGGGGTCGTCGTGTCAACTCCCAATGTGAGGATGCTTTCGGCCAGCACTCGCTCCGCCCCCAAAAAGCGCTCGCAGCGCCGCCTACATTACGCGGTCTAGGCGGGGGTTGGCGCTGATGCCTGGGATGCGGCCGCGTTTCGCCAGTGGGCGGCCGTCGATCTCGTGGATGTCGGACTCGAATGGGTTTGGCGGCGCGGCGGCGATATAGCTGCCTACGCCGAAGGAAGTGACAGGCGCGCCAGACTCCACGAACTCGCGTATGCGATCCGCTGTGAAGCCGCCACTGACCATGATCTCGACGTGTCGGAAGCCTGCTAGATCAAGCCGTGCACGGACCTCTTTGACCAGATCGGGTGTCACGCCACCCCTCTCTTGCGGTGTGTCGAGCCTGATGCCCCTGAGCTTTTCTCGGAGACTACGAGCAACGTTCAGGGCCTCCTCGGCCTCGTCCTTGAATGTGTCGACGAGGGCGACGCGAGGGACCTCCTGCGGCATGTGCCGGTCGAATGCTTCCATCGCCGCCACAGTATCGCCGATGACCAGGTTCAGAGGGTGGGGCATGTTGCCGGCGGGGGTGACACCTGCCAGCCGGGCGCCCTGAATGGTGGAGCAGGACACGCAGCCTCCCTTGACGCTGGCATAGTCCATCTCAGCGGCAACATTGGGGTGCACGTTTCGGGCACCCAGGGCGACAACCGGCGTATCTTCGGCCGCGTCGACACACTCACGGGCCGCTGAAGCCCATCCAGTGGAATGGGCCAGGGTGCCGCAGATGGCTGTCTCGTATAGGCCAAGCGCCCCATAGGGAGCCTTGACCCTCAGGACCACCTCGCCCGGGTCGATAGACACACCCTCGTCCAGGGTCCAGACCTCGCTGCCGGTCTCCGGCAGTATCCGGCTGAGCAGTGTGCGTGCCTCGTCGAGCCCGCACACGACGCCGCCCCTCTCGGCAGCGAACTCCATCGTGACGATGGGGTTGATGCCCTCGTTCCTGAGGATAGTGAGGGTGCGTTGCAGGTATACGTCGGCGGTGTCGCCGACAAGTACCGATCGTCTTATTTCGAAGTCGCCGTTTGCCATTTCTTCTTACCCTTGAAATATTCGGCGTCTAGGGGGCTCGGAGACCTGGACTCAGCTACGATTCAAGCCATTGGCTGTTGTGTCTGTAGCTCACTCTGGCTATAGACGGCGGCCAAGATCGTCCGGCAAAGTATGTTACCGCGCACCTGCTGAAACATCAAGGCGGCGGACACTTGCCGTAGCTACGGAACCCCGGCATCCATCACAACTCAACGGCACTCGGAACCTCGTCGAGACCGTAGTACTGGTGCTCGATGCGATCGTCGTAGACGCTGACAATCCGAATCCCCGAGGGGTCGTCGCCAAGCGAATATGTCACTGGGCCGGAGATCACTATCTCCATCGGGCCGTCGAAGGCGCCAGCGTTCTTGTGCCAGTGGCCGGCGAACACGGCGTCAACGTTGTGGGAGCGCAGCAGCTCCAGCAACGGCCCGCGTTGCGCGCCAGGGATTGCCGTCGAGCTATCTGGCTCCAGTGCGTCCGTGCCGAAGGGTGGGTGGTGCTGGAATAGCACAGTCCGCGCGATGCCCCGTCCCTGGGCTGCTGCGAGGTCTTTTCGCAGGAAATCCAGCAGTCGCTCCCACTCGTCGGAGACCTCGGACGGGTCGAAGCAGATCCCGCTGTTGATGACGACGAAGTGGACGCCCTCGTGGTCGAAGGAGTACGTGTCGTCGCCGAACCGTTCCCGATAGAGGGACAGCAGCTCCGGTGTGGGTGTGACGCCGACATCGCAATTGCCGGGTGCTAGTCGGAGGGGAATGTCGTCGAGCAGCATGCCGCTTATGCGTTGTACCTCGTCCACCTGCGCTTGGTCATGAGGGTCCTGAACCAGATCGCCGGTGATGACCACGAAGGCGGGCTTGAGGTGGTTGGCAGCCTGAATGGCCTTCTCATAGTTGGCGGTCTCGTACTCGAACCCTTCAAGAGTGGACGATGGGTCGTTCCGATTCTTGAAAGAAGCGAAGAAGCCGAGCTGCGTGTCGGACATTTGAATGAAGAAAAACGCCACTTAGTGCCTCCTCATAAGGGTACAAAGTAGGACAAAACGGTTTGACCGGGCTCGGACCGTATCCTATCATCGAACGATGATCACAGAAACAAAAGACACAGCCGAATTTAGCCGAAAGACGACCCTCGACAGCGGGATGCGTGTTCTCACGAGCCACATCCCTCACGCGCGGTCCGTGAGTGTGAGCGTATTCGCAGGCGTGGGGTCGAGGTACGAGCCGCTGGAGCTAGCCGGCATATCCCACGTGGTGGAGCATCTTCTGTTCAAGGGCACCGAGCGGCGGCCTGCCCCTGAACAGATCAGCGGCGCAGTTGAAGGCGTCGGCGGGTACATGAACGCGGGCACTGAGCAGGAGCTGACGGTTTACTGGTGCAAGGTAGCGCAACAGTACATGACTGAAGTGCTTGACCTGCTCTTTGACATGGTGCGTAACTCGCTCGTTGATCCGAAAGAGGTGGAGCGCGAGAAACTCGTCGTCGTTGAAGAGCTGAACATGATCAACGACTTCCCCAACCAGAAGGTCGAGGCCATCATCGATGAGATGTTGTGGCCGGACCACCCACTGGGACGCGACATTGGTGGGACACGGGACTCGGTCATGGCGATGACCCCAAAGACCGTCGTGGATCACGTGGATCAGTACTACTCTCCTGCGAACATGGTCGTCAGCGTAGCCGGCAACGTCGAACACGATGAGGTGGTCAAGCAGGTGGAGTCGATGTGCGAGGGCTGGGTGTCGGTCGATATTCCGAGCTGGACGCCTTTCGTCGATGCGCAGGACTCACCGCAGTTTGGGATGGAAACCCGTAAGACGGAGCAGTCGCACCTGGCTATCGCACTGCCCGGCGTGTCGAGCACTCATCGAGACCGGTATGCCCTCGACCTGCTGAGTGTGGTGCTAGGGGAGGGGATGAGTAGCCGTCTCTTCGTCGAGGTGCGCGAGAAGCGTGGGCTGGCCTACGATATCCATAGCGCTGCGGGCCACTTCCTGGACTGCGGCGTACTGTCCATAGGCGCAGGAGTGGACCCGAAACGTGTCCACGAGGCTGTCGAGGTCATTCTGGCCGAGATCGCCAATTTGCGGGAAGGCGTGCCGGAAGAGGAACTGGAGAAGGCCAAGCGGCTGAGCACCGGGACGATGCTTCTGCGGATGGAGGACACCAGGTCCGTGTCGAGTTGGATGGGCGGACAGGAGCTGTTGTTGGGCCATGTGCTGGGAGTCGATGATGTGGTCGAGAGTATAGAGGCAGTAACGACCGACGACCTCAAACGGGTCGCCAATGAGTATCTGATCACTGAAAAGCTAAATATGGCCGTGGTGGGGCCGTCCCGTGGCGCCGCGCGATTCCAGCGCCTGCTGAAGCTGTAGGGGGAGAATCACATGTCGACTGCGCGACCTCAGATCGAGAAGCTGGGGACACTCGATTGCGACATGGTCGAGACAACTCCTGTGGTCTTTCGAGATCGCCTGTACAGGTTTGAGTACGTCCGGGCCGACTACCACGCCAACGAGACGGGTGAGTCCTACTTTCGGTTCGTCGATGCGGCGTCGGGGCAGCCGACCTCCGCCTTTGCGGCCGGCTACCACCTTGGCAGCGCGTTTGTGCAGGGTGACACGGCGTATGTCTATGGAGTCGATCGCTGGGGCGGCGACACTGTCCGGGTTTTCTGGTCACGGGACTTGGAGACTTGGGAGTCGAGCCAGGCCTTAATCTCACCTCAATGGAAACTCTACAACACCTCCGTTTGTCGGGGACCGGATCGATTCATCATGGCCGTGGAGGTCGGCGAACCGGCAAATGTCGTCGGCGTCGCCTTCACCAACAGGTTCGCCGAGTCACAAGACCTAATCAACTGGACGCTGCTTCCCGCGGAATGCGTTTTCTCCAGGGATCGATACACGGCCTGTCCTGCCATCCGCTTCGTCGACGGCTACTACTACATGATCTATCTGGAACAAATGCCCGGCCCCACGTACGAGTCCCACATCGTACGTTCCCCGGACCTGGTGCGATGGGAGTCCAGCGGACTCAATCCTGTAATGCGATTCTCGCCGGAGGATAGGCGCATCGTAAATCGAAGACTCACCGCTGCGCAGCAGCAAAGAATCGCCACGGCGGTGAACGTCAACAACTCGGACATCGATCTGTGCGAGTTCGAGGATCGGGTAATCCTCTACTACTCGTGGGGAAGCCAAAAGGGCGTGGAGCACCTGGCGCAGGCCGTCTGGCCTGGTACGCTGCAGGCGTTTCTAGAGGGTTATTTCCCCAGGCAAGAGTGACATGATTGCCGAACTAGTGTGCGGGCGGTCCGCTACTTCCGCCACAACGACGTGAAACCACCCGGCAGACCTGCGATTGCCCCTTCTGCTTCCCATTGAGGCTCTTCGACCCTCTCCAGCCGGAAGCCTGCAGAAATGGCCGCGTTCATGATCTCGGCGAGGGTGTGGTGGAACTCAACGATTGGCTTGCTCTGCCCCCAGCCGCCATGCTGGTCGGCCAGCGGCGTCCCGTCGAATTCGTAGTACCTGGGAGACGTATCGCTGTAGCTCCGATCAGGTACGATTCGTCCATCGTCCTCATCCAGGCAGTACGTCACCGGATGGTTGTTAACTATCAACAGCTTCCCCCCGGGGCGCAGCACCCGGTACCAGTTTTGGGAAGCGAGGTGGATGTCCTCGAACCAGACCAGGTAGGTAGCGAACACGATGTCGAAGCTCTCGTCCCCAATCGGGTACAGGGTCTGGGCGTCGGCAACATCGAAGGCCACCGGCAAACCAATCTTTTCGGCATTCTCCCGGGCGATCTTGATGGCGGCGGGACTAATGTCACATGCGGTAACCTGAGCACCCAGATTCGCCCACGAAAAGGCCTGTTTCGCGTCGCCAGCGCAACAGATGTCCAGCAGTTTCTTGCCTGCCACGTTTCCTGCAATTTCGGTCACGTCGTCGCCCAACATCACGGCTCCCTCTGCGAAATCCTTGTGGAAATCGGGCGTCTCCCGCAGATTGAACTCCATGTAGTCGGGGTGGTAGGCATTCCACGCACTCCGCACCAACTCCAGCCGCTTCAGCCTGTCGTTCATTTGTTTGCTCCGTAGCCGGGAGACCTCACCAGGTACTGGCGACACCCTCGTCCAGTTCGATGTCCAGTGTCGCGATGACACGGGCCAGCATGGAGTAGTAGCCGATGATTACGATCAGCTCGACTGTGCCGGCGGGCCCGAGCAGGTGCTCGATTGCCTGGTGGGTCCTGTCGGTGAGCGCGGTGCCTCGGCATAGCTCCTTCGCAACTTGGACGAAAACCCCCTCTTTGGGTGGCAGTCCCATCGGCGCCTTGCCGCTTCGAATGGCCTCGATGACCACGTCACGGACCCCGGCCTCCCTGGCCGCGGGTTCGTGGTGGGCCCACTCGTACTCGGCACCCAGCTCCCTGGCCGTCGCCAGGATCGCCGTTTCACGTACTGCCGGATCGAGCTTGGAGTTGTAGCGGATATACTCTCCCAGGCCCGCCACGGCACTGGCTGTATCGGGGCTGTTTAGGAGCGCGCGGAAGACGTTCAGGGCCCTGCCGCGGGTCCCGGCGATCTTGTCAAACACCTGCTGACCGTCTTCGGACAGGTCTTCTCTCGACTTCAAGGGTACCTTTGCCACGAGCAGACTCCTTTTCGAAATGGGTGATAGCGCTGGGGGCCTCACAAGTCTGGATTTGGGAAATCAGCCGAAGTGGTCCCAGCCTCCACGACCGACTGAAATTTCGTCGCCGTCGTCCTTCAGGACTCGAACACCGCTGCCCTCGCGCACCTGGCCGATCGCGGTCACCGTTGCGTCTAGCATCCTTTTGGCCTCCGCCACCGTCTCGGCCGGGGCCGTGAACGCCAGTTCGTAGTCCTCGCCGCCTGACAAGGCCAGACTGAGCCAGTCGTCGGGAAATGCGCTTTTTAGCCGGTCGTCGACCGGGACTTGGTCGGCCCGCAGGTCGGCACCCACGCCGCTGGCCGCGCAAAACTTGCCGAGATCGTCCACGAGGCCGTCGCTGATATCGATAGCAGCCGATACACCGAGACCCCTCAGTGCGCGGCCCTCGGCTACCCTCGGCGAAGGGCGGATGTGTGCGTTGCGCAGGTGCGCTGCGATCTCGCCGTCTATGACAAGGCCGTCTTTGAGAGTTTGCAGCCCGCCCGCGGACGACCCGAGGTTCCCGGTTACCGCGATGATATCGCCCGGCTTCGCCGCATCGCGGGTCAGGAGTCGTCCTTCGCCTTCCACGCTTCCTGTCATGGCCACCGTGACGAAGAACGTGGGGGAGCGGACGACATCGCCGCCGACAACCGCGCCGCCATTCGCCGCACAGGCGGCGGCCATGCCTCGGTACATCTGCTCCAGTCCCTCGACGGGCAGGTCGCCGCGAAGGCCGAGGCTTACGACGGCGTACATCGGCATGCAGCCCATAGCTGCGACATCGCTCTGATTGGTGGCCATCGCCTTCCAGCCCAGGGCCTCCCAGCCCGTCCAGTCCAGGGAGAAATGCACCCCTTCGACCATCGTGTCGGTGGTGAGGACCGTAGTGGAGTCGGAGCCACGCCAGGCCGCCGCGTCGTCGCCAATCGAGAGCATGAGCTGGCTATTACCCTTGGGGGCGTGATCAGCACCCTGGGTGCTGGCTAGGAGGTCTATGAGTTGGAACTCGCCAAGGTCCTTTACAAACATCTCACGTGGACTCATAGTGGTGCCTCACCATCCCTGGATAAGTCGATGTTCCCATTGCACACAATGAACGATTGACGGTGGTAAACTTCTCGGCGACGGCCGTTGCCCGGGCGAAATGCCCGCGAGGGCCGTATACTGCGGCGAAACGGGTGCATTCATTGTTGCCCGGCATGGTACCATATGCTATATTAAGTAACGGTTTTTGATTCGTTGAACGGTAAACGAAACGAGGGGTCGCGGCATAGCTAAAGAATATCGGATAAACGCACGGATACGCATCCCCGAAGTTAGGCTCGTGGACGAGGACGGCAAGCAGCTTGGGGTAATGCCCACACGCTCGGCCATCGATCTTGCTGAAGAGCGAGGCTTAGACCTGGTGGAGGTTGCGCCCGCAGCCCGCCCGCCCGTGTGCCGAATCATGGACTACGGGAAGTTCAAGTACGAGGCCACTCGCAGGGAACGCGATGCTCGCAAGGAGAACAAGGCCCGCGGCGCGAACAACGAGCTGCGAGAGGTCAGGTTCAAGACCCGTATCGGGGAGCACGACCGAAACGCCAAGACCCGGCTGGTCAAACGGCTGCTGGATCAAGGGGCGAAGGTCAAGGTAAGCGTTATGTTCCGGGGCAGGGAGATTACCCACCCCGATGTTGGGATGAAGGTCTTGAAGCTCGTAGCTGAGGACCTGAAAGAAGATGCGCGCATGGAAAAGAATCCGTCCTTCGAGGGACGCTTTTTGACCATGACGCTGACCCCGAACCCGACGGTGAAGAAGAAGGAGCCCACAGTTGCCGAAGCTTAAAACACACAAGGGCGCAGCAGCCCGCTTCCGGACCACCGGAACCGGCAAGCTACGCCGCATGAAGCGCAATCAGAGCCACCTGCGACGCAAAAAGCCCAAGAGCGTCCGGCGGCTTTACAAGAAGGTCCTAGAAGTGAGTAAGGGCACCGAGAGACAGGTCAAACGCCTGCTACCATACGGAGCGCCCCGATAGTTCAGGTTTTTTAACGAATTCCCGTTGATGATTAGGAGACGAACGTGACTAGAGTAGCAACAGGCACCGTCAGAAGGCGGCGCCACAAGAAGCTCCTGAAGCAGACTAGGGGCCACAAAGGTGTCAGGCGCACGTTGTATAGGCGTGCCCACGAATCGCTGATCCACGCCCTGCAGTATTCGTATGCCCATCGCAAAAAGAAGAAGGGCGACATGCGGCGGCTGTGGACCATTCGCATAAATGCTGGCGCACGAGCCAACGACTTTACGTACAGCAAGCTAGTCCACGGACTGAAGCTGGGCGGTATCGAAGTTGATCGCAAGATACTAGCGGACCTAGCAGTTCGGGACCCCGATGTCTTCGCGCAGGTGGTGAGCCAGGCCAAAGGGCATCTGGAAGCCGCCGCCTGAGACCACGTCGACTAGATCGAAACATACTCGGAGCGACTCCCCCTAGCCGGGGACTCGCTCCGTTTCTATTCCAGGGGTGCTGCGCACGCTTCGGGGGCGGGGCAGGTTCGTCGCCGCTCCACCCCGTCAGGGCTCCCTTCCTACAGAGGAGAGGGAGTATCATGTACGGCAGAACGCTTCTACGATACTCCGCAAGGTAGGCGAGGCTTGTTGCAATGCCCCTCCCGTCCCAAACACGGCCCGCGCTGCGCCTGGGCTTCTTGGCCTCCCATGGCGGCAGCAATATGCAGGCCATCCTCGACGCCTGCCAGGATGGCCGTCTGACAGCTGCGCCGGCGGTCGTGATTAGCAACAACTCCGGCTCCCAATCGCTTACGAGGGCGCGGCGTGCGGAAGTCCCCGCGTACCACCTCAGCGGTAAGACACACCCCGAACCAGATGCCCTCGACGCAGCAATCCTAGATGTGCTCCATCGGCACCAGGTCAACCTGGTCATCCTGGTTGGATACATGCGGCTGCTTGGCCCTAAGACCCTCGCCGCCTACCAACGCAGGATATTGAACATCCATCCAGCACTACTGCCGAGTTTCGGCGGCAAGGGGCTCTACGGCCCCGCCGTTCACGAAGCCGTGCTAGCTGCTGGTGACAGCGAAACAGGGGTCACCATCCACGTCGTCGACGAGCAGTTCGACAGCGGCCCCATCATTGCACAGGTCACAGTGCCGGTCGAAAAAGACGACACCACGGAGTCGCTGGCCGCCAGAGTCCTAGCACAGGAGCACCTGCTATTCGTCGAGACACTGCAGCGGATCGAAAGAGGCGAGCTAGAGTTGCCCTGAGTGGTCCTCAATCATGTCTTGCGTGCGGATCCACAGCGCTTCCGTGAGTTCATAATATGCATATCAGCATATGCACGAAGTCGCCGAATCCCCGCCTCTCTAGGCGTGTGCAGCACCTACGCCCGACATAGCGTGCGCAGCACCAGCTCCCATTTCGATGAAACGTTGTGCGGTTGTCGAGAGTGCCCCGCCTCGCAGCGTCACGAAACCTGCCTCCTCGATCGGCAGGATGCCTGCCAGGCTGATCACGCCCAGTTCCGCTTCGTCTTCGGGCTCGATCGCCAGGCTATCGCCCACCGACACTCCCAGCCCCATCGCGACGTACGGCTTGATCATGTCCATGTCGGGCAGCGCCATCACCACGTCGTAATCGTGGCCCAGTCGGCGAAACTCGGTCTCCAAAAGCTCTCGTGTGAACCGTCCAGGTTGAGTCAAAATCAGCGGCCAGCGTGCGATGTCACCCAGGGTCACCTCCGGAAGGTCCAATAGCGGATGGCCTGGGGGCGTTATCAGAACGTGCTCGTAGGAGAATAGGCGATGGTACTCGAGCTCGGGGCTCTTCACTGGGCGGGACACGAATCCCACGTCCATAATCCCGTCCGCGACGAGCCGTCTTATGTCACGACTCAGACCCGATCGGATGTTTATCTGGGCGTCGGGGTACCGGGTCCGAAACGCCCTGACTATACGCAGGAGGGTATGGGGGATCAGGTCATGGGCCGACACCACCGACACGTCATGCGTAACCTCCGCCTTCAATGCACCTGAGCGCAGGGAATCCAGGGCATCGACGTGGCTCATCGCCATCTCGGCGACGACCGCCCCCGCCGAGGTCAGTTCCAGGGGACGCCTGACCCGGTTCCTCGATCTCGAGAACGTCGATGGCGTTAAGTGGTCCACGCATGACCAGAGCCACTTCATGACCATCTCCCGGCTGTTCGCCGACAAGTTCTCGTTCATCGACAACCAGGCGACCAACCACCTGTCACTATCCATGAAGCTCGGTTTCGCGGGCTTCATCAACTCCGACGGGTTGGTTGCGCCGCGACTGGTGCTCCATCTCTGGAACCTGTGGAAGCAGAACAGGCGCGAGGAGTACGACGACCTGCTGCTGAGGATCTACGTCGACCCGTCCCTCGGTCTGGCCCAGCCCGAGGACATCACCTGGACGAGCATGGGCGAAGGTCCCCACGTGAGAATTGGAATGGAGGGCCTCGGTATGCACATGGGGCCGGCATTCCCGGCGCAGATGCCGCTTTCAGACGACTCTATCAGGCGTAGGGCCGAGTCCTTTGCCAAGGGCGGAATCATGGACTGGGCCGACTGGAGCGACGAGCTCTGGGAGAAGGCCAAGTCTGGCAAGTCGGCTGCCGCGGCACTTGCCGGAGATGGCGACTAGCCCTTCGTTGGGTCATCGGAGAGGCCGGACGCCGCAAGGCCTCCGGCCTCTCTTTGTTTAGACTATCCCCGTGGTATAGTCTGTAGCGCTATAAAGTGTTCGCTCTCTGTAGCTAGATCAAGCTTGTCCCCTCGATTATGCAACCTAGGAGGATCGGTATTGCCAAAGGTTAAGATACTTTCAGAGGGCATACTCTACCGGAATGAAAACCCCGGTTTTAAGGCCGAGTATGCCTTTCTGCCCAACGTTCTGCCCCTCTACGAAACCGAGGCGCTGTGCTTCTACCGTATTGGCGCGGCCTTCTACTCAGTGGACGGCAAGTTGGCCACTCTGCGCTCGACCGATGGCGGTAGGACGTGGGTTCAGGAAGCCCCGGTATGGGATCCGAAGAACGATGAAATCGACTATAGCTACAGCGCGCCCCATGCGACTAGGCTTAGGGACGGAACCATCCTGGTTCTGACGAGCCGCCTGGACTGCACGGACCCGGATCAGCCCATGTTCAACCCGGAGACCGGCGGGCATCGTCCGGGAGATACGCTACTGTTCCGCTCCGAGGACGACGGACGCACCTGGACGGGACCTGAGATCATTCCACTGCCCTATGGCGGCCATCCCGACACGCCGTCACAGATTATCGAATTGAATGACGGACGCTGGTTCATGGCCTGCGAGATGTGGAAAGTGTGGGCCGACACGAGCCCTCTGCACATCAAGGGCTTTGGCCTGTACTCCGACGACCGTGGCAAGACCTGGACGGAGCGCGTCGACTTCCCCAGCGCCTCCAACCCCGAGAAAATGTTTTCTCATAGTCGGTACACGCAGATGCTCGACGGGCGCATAGCCGCGCTTCAGTGGACACAGGACATCGGAGCGACGCAGGACTTCGACCTGCATTTCACCATCTCTGACGAGAGCGGAACCGTGTGGAGCGACCCGCAGCCCACCGGCATCAAGGGCCAGACGTCATGGGTCGCGGACATGGGCGACGGCGTCCTGGTGGCGACCTATACGTCCCGTGAGGGGATGAGCCCCGGCATCCGCGTAGTCGTGTCCGAGGACGAGGGCAAGACGTGGGACCTAGATAACGAGATAACCATCTGGGACGCGGTGGGGCAGGAGTACCTCGGCGCGGTCCAGAAGCCCACATACCCGGCTAGCCACGACAACATCGCTTTCGGCAAGCCCAATTCGGCACGCATGCCCAACGGCGAGATCATATCGAGCTGGTGGTGCACGCAGGCGTGCGTCACCCACGCCCGTTTCGCCCGCCTCGCAGTCGAGTAGGCCAACCGGGGTTGTTTTGTAGGGGCGGGTCTGTGACGCGCCCTCCCTAGTCTTATGAAGGACAACTTATTATCCCCGTAAATATAGGCACCATACGCCAGCTCTTCCTCGACGAGCACGTCGTCGACCGGATGGAAGATGTCCACCGCCAGTTCCACCGCCCCGTGCGGCACCCCGGAAACCCCATCGTCGAGTCCGACCAGCCGTGGGAGCACGGCGGCGGGGTCTACCTCTACGGCGGCACTGTGACATTTGACCGGGAGGCGCGCCACTTTAAGATGTGGTACCGCGCCTCTTCCCCGCTGCTGAGGACCGAAGGTTCCTCATTCGACGTGGCGGAGGGAGGGTACAAGGCATGTTATGCCGTCTCCGACGATGGCGCCCACTGGCACAAGCCCGACCTGGGCCTGACAGAATTTGTAGGCTCGACCGCCAACAATCTGCTTCCGCCATCGAAAGACGGCAAGGGGTTTATCCGCCGTCCGAACCTGATCAAGGACTACGACGAATCCGATCCCGGCCGCCGCTACAAGATGGTCTACATGGACAACATCGATGGACAATGGGGCCTATCCAAGGGTTTTTCACACGACGGCATCTCGTGGGAAATGAACATCGGGCAGCCCCATCGATTCGAGAAGCCCATCGCCCCCAATGGGGTGCTGTTCGGATGGGACGCCGGCAACGAGGAGTTTGTCCACTACCACCGGAAGACCGGTAGGGTGAGGGCCGATGTCGACGGCAGGTTTGTGCGAACCAAGACCGCGGTCATGCGAACCTCCAGCCCCGACTTCGAGACCTGGGGCAAAACGCATGAAGTGCTCACACGTGGCGAGGATGACCCGCCCGGCTGGAGCCCCAGCCACGGCATCGATCTGGCTGGAGTGCAGCTCACAGAGGACCTATACATCGGCTTCGTCGACACCGTAACCCGCCACTTCGTTGAGGACGTGCCCAATAATGCCTGGGAGGGCGTCCACAGCAAGGAGTTCGCCGAGTACCGGACCGAGCTGATGGTAAGCCGCGACGGTCAGAAGTGGGACAGAGTCGCGCCGATGTGGGAGTTCATGCGTCGCGGGTTGTGGGGCACATGGGACCGAGACCACGTCGGTGTCGCGAAGCCCATCGTGCACGACGACCAGATGTTACTCTACTACCTTGGCAGCAACATCCCGCTAGCGGCTAACCTGCCCGATCATCCACAGTTCCCCGTGCTGAACACGATCGTGGACGGCCAGCGCATGGGCCACGCGATCGGGCTGGCGACGATGCGGCTGGATGGATTCGTCTCGATGGACGGCTACGACACGCCCGGGACGCTGACCACCAGACTCCTCTCATCAAACGGCGACCGCCTCGTCGTAAACGCTCGCGCTCCGGAGGTCGCCTCCGACGGACAGGCTCCGAAGCCCCACGGCAGCCTGCGGGCAGAGGTTCTTGATTCGGGTGGTCGTGTAATCGACGGATATTCCGAAGACGACTGCGACCCGTTTACTGGTGACGATCTGCGGCACGTCGTTACATGGGAGGGTCGCCCACGCCTGCCTCGCCTGGATGGCGACCCATTCATGCTCCGGTTCCACCTGAGCAACGCAGCGCTCTACTCGTTCCAGGTCGCCGATCGCGACCCACGACCTGAAGACGTGGAATTGGCAGAGCCCGGTAGTCGGGGCGCTCCGTAGCTAGGCGTACATTTCGCGAAGGCGGCGGGCCGCCTCTGCCTCGTTCTTCAGCTTTGCGTATGCCTCATCAAGGGGCGCATACGCCTCCTTGCCAGGCGAGAAGCCGCAGTCCGGGTTCAGGCTGATCCGCTCGGGCTCCACGTACTTCATGGCCTCCTCGACCCGGGCCACTATCTGCTCCGGAGTGTCGATTCCCTCGAACCGGCAGTCAACAGACCCCAACCCGATGAGCGAGTCCTCCGGCATCTCCTTGAGAATGGCGACATCCCCCGCTGCGGGGATCGAGAACTCCATGACATACTGGTCGACCTTGATCTTCTTCAAGGTATCGACGATGGGCTCGTATCCGCCCTCGGCGCCCCAGCCACCGCGTCCCCAGTTGCGCCTGCACAGGTGCATGGCCAGTCTTATCCCGTCCACCCCGTCGATCACCTCGTTGATCTTCGCGGCCGCAAGGTCCATCTCGTACTGCGGATCGTCGAACTCAGCTCGGTTATTCGGGTCCACCAGGACACACAGGTGAGGCTCGTCGATCTGCACAACAGAGACGCCAGTGTCCCGCAGCGCCACTAGCTCGTCGTGGAGGATCGGCACCAGCGCGTCGATGAACTTGTCGCGTGTTGGATACGCCTTCGACGACCACTCCTTCTCCCACAGACGCACCCCCAGCAGATAGGGCGATGGCAAGCAGACCTTGGTCATGCGGTCAGTTTCGTTCACCAGAAAGCGCGCCTCGTCGGCGACCAACCCCGGCCTGACGACTTCCATCGGCTCGGTGATGGTGATCCCCCATCGATGCGGGCTCTCGCGGTGGTCCGGTGAGAATCCGCTTGCCACATCGGCGATGATGTGGGTGTAGGCATGCCGACGCCACTCGCCGTCAGAGATCTGGTCCAGACCAGCTGTCTCCTGCAAGGCGATCGCGTAGATGACAGCGGCGTTCACCTGGGCCGACCTTGAGGCGTCCGCCGACTCCTCTCCTGGGTCAGACGGCAGCATGTCTATCACCGCCTGCGGGCGCGGCAGACTTCCGACGACCCCCGATGCAAACGGGATGTCCTTTTGGTTAGTGGCGCTCATAGCACAACTCCTTGTACGGCAAATGAAATCGGGTTCCTTCGCCCCCACGGGGAGAAGGTCAGGATGTGGGGGATGTTACCGCGTGGCAAGCCGCTCGTCCACCTGTGCCCGGGTCGGCAGATTCGATGTTCCCTGAGCCTCCACGGCGAAGCTGGCGACACAGCTGGCGAAGGTGGCCGCTCTCACAGGATTTTCCGTCTCCAGGAGCATCAGAGCAAACGCTGCGGCAAACACGTCACCTGCTCCGGTCGGGTCCACCTCCATTGCGTCGAACCCAGGGATCGTGTGCCAGCGGCCCTTCGCGTGCAGCCTCGCCCCCTGCGACCCCTGCGTCACTACGAGGACCGGCACGATGTCTGCCCACTGCGATACCTGCCCTTCATCGACGATATCGTCTACCGAGACCACGGCGGCGTCGATATAGGGAAGTACGTTAAGGCCAGACCAGCCACGCGGTGTGACACGGCCCGTCGAGTCCCAGTGGCGCAGCCAGCCCTGCACGGAGGCAACGACAAGGGAGTTCGGGAAATAACGGGCTAGGGCGGCGTTAACCTCGCCCACCAGAGGGCCGAGAAGCACCGATTGGGCCCCTTGCCACTCCGGTGGTACATCAGAGGGCAAGAGGGGCTTTGCAACGCTCTCAATGTGCTGCGTGCGCCCACCGGGGGCGTAGTCGTTGCGAAACGCGGTGCTCTTGGCCGCCGTGACCACGTGGGTGTCCACATCTGGGAGGGAGCTCAGCAGGTCTGGGCCGGCACTGGTCACGATGGCAGGTACGCTGCCAAGTGCACGAGCGGCCAAGGCACCATAGGTCACGGTGCCACCCGTGGTGAATCCGGATTCACCACGGTCGCGAGTCACATGGCCTATGGCTAGAAGATCTATGGAGGCCAACGGAGGCTTTCAGTCATGAGCGGACCGCCGCTAATCGATAGGTTCGATTACTACGCGCCGTCCGTCACCCACGCCATCGCTAACAGTATTGACGTCGGGGTCGTCCGCCAGCGCCATATGGACGATGCGGCGCTCGTTCGGGGGCATCGGCTCTAGCGTTACTTCACGCCCGCTGGAAGCGACACGGCGAGCGTTTCGCTCAGCGAGGCTGCGAAGAGTCTCGTAGCGACGCTCCTGGTACCCCGACACGTCTACAAACAGGTTAACCCTGTCCCCAAGCCTTCGACTCGCGATGAAACTGACCAGGAACTGGAGGGCTCGCAGGGTCTCGCCTCTGCGCCCGATGAGCAGGCCGGAATCGTCGCCGTCGACATCGAAGACAGGTCCACCGACGTCCTCGCGCTCTGCGTCGACGAGTGTAATCGAAGCGGACACATCCATCAGCGAGATCAGGCTCTGCAAAATGTCGGTGGTAGCTACAACCGCGTCTGGTGGCTTGTCGAAGACCGTAACTCGGACCTTCGCGGGTTCTCCGCCAATGCCGAGAATTCCGGTTTTGCCCTTGCTAACGACGTCTATTTCGACGTCCGGACGCTCGACGTCGAGCTCCTTTAGAGCGATCTCGATTGCCTCTTCGGGGGTTTTCGCTGTCGTCTCGATCATCCTCATTTGGCTCTTCCTCCTGGGATGGACTGGACAACGCAGGCCCCGATCCGCCGTCGGCCGCATCGGGGTCTGCCGGGGTCCGTCCGAAGTCGAGAAGGGTGGTGATCGGCGTCCAGCCTGTAATGAACCCTTGGACCACTATACCCACGATGTTGGATACAATCCAGTAAAGGGCCAGGCCAGCCTCGAAATTCAACGTGAAGAAGCCGAACATCAGAGGCATCATCCACAGCATCATCTTGTTGGTGGATGCCTGCTGCTGGTTGATGGACGGCATGGTCGTCATCTTTTGCATCAACCACATCGACGCTCCCACTAGTACGGGGAGCAGGATGTTGAACGGCGCGGGATTGTCGCTCGAGAACTTGGCCAGGTTCATTGTCATGAAGTGGCCATTCAGCGGCACAACCTGATGAACCTGGGGTAACCAAGAATAGAGATTGGCCGACAGGTCAGCCAGCCGCTCCGGGGTAGAAGGAAGAGTGCCTCGCAGTGCCCAAAATAGGCCGAAGAAGATCGGCATCTGCAAGACGAGGGGGCCGATACACCCGATCGGGTTGACGCCGTGCTCCTTGTAGAGCTTCATCGTCTCTTGTGAGAGGCGCGGCCGATCGCCCTTGTACTTCTCCTGGACCTCTTTCATCTTCGGCTGCAACGCCGACATCGCCTTCATAGACCGGCTCTGCTTCACCGACAGCGGGAACATCGCCCCTCGAACCAGAACGGTGAACACGATGATGGCCAGACCGAAATTGGAAAAGAACACCCAGTACAGTAGCACCAGGCTGTTGATCATCGGCCTGATGATCACACCATTCCATATTTCGCCGATCAGCTCCAAATGTGTCTTCCTTCT
>Ga0209403_10002271_pt1 | contig 23210 bp, 18 predicted proteins | sample ArcticOcean_MG_C_8_FD_187440 | JGI IMG/M metagenome (GOLD analysis project Ga0209403, IMG submission 187440) | Marine microbial communities from western Arctic Ocean - ArcticOcean_MG_CB11_86 (SPAdes) (version 2) | ecosystem: Environmental > Aquatic > Marine > Oceanic | place: Arctic Ocean... | reverse complement strand
TTCATCAACTTCAAAAAGTTCAAGAAGTACATTATCTGGTGCAGGACACATTATATATTTCCATGACCCAAAGTCATGAATACCGCTACGAAACTTAATCCCGGAATCAGTCAATTTTTTTTCTAGTTCTTGGAGGCTGTCAGTTCTAATACCTAAATGATGTACAGCACCTTTACCCTCGTCACGTAAGCTTTGTTCATAAAAATGTATTCGTCCACTTCCTACACGCATAAAAACATTACGAGCTCCACCAAAATCACCATCATATATTACGTTACCTCCAAGCATATCACGCCACCATTTTATGGTTGAATTTATGTCTGCGGTAAATAAATGTACATGATGTAAATGTTCAACCATTTGAAAGACCCTGATATTTGTTATAGTTGGCATAAACCCAAAACTACTCGTACTATTCATCGGGGTTAGCTTGGCGGTGTTTAATACTAAACTATCATTTTTAGTGACTGCTGGATTAGTGTTGATTGTTAACAGTGAGACAAACTAAGAGTCCATAGCATGATTGATTCAAAGTTACATTATTCTAAAAAATCTATCATGGTAAAAGATAGAAAAATGGCGTTTATCGAAGTTGGTAGGGGAGATCCAATAGTTTTTATTCACGGCAATGCAAATTCAGCCTATATGTGGAGAAATATATTGCCCTATATGGAAGATTTGGGACGGTTAATAGCGATAGATAATATAGGTCAAGGGGATTCTGATAAGCTACCGGATTCTGGTCCTGGATCTTATACGTTAGCAGAGCACCAAGTTTATATAAATGGAATAATGGAAGCTCTGGATATTAACAAAAATGTAACTTTGGTAATGCACGATTGGGGAGGACCACTTGGTTTAACCTGGGCACGTTCTCATTCTGAGAATATAAAGGGACTTGTACATTGCGAGATAGTTGTAGGTAATCATTCTAGTTATGATGACTATCCAGATGGCCATGGTGAACGTCTTAAAAGAGTTCGCGGTCCAGATGGTGAAAAATTGGTAATGACAGATAACTACTTTATTGAAAAAATATATATGGGTGGTGTAATTCGTAATATTGATGATGAGACTATGGCTGAAATTCGTCGACCTTATGAAGGTTCGCGTGAGAATCGTCGTCCAACATTAACATGGCCTCGGCAGATACCTATAGGGGGCAAACCAAAAGATGTTGCGGACTTGGTAGATGACTTATCTTTTTGGATGGCTGAGAACGATATACCTAAGCTATTTATTCGTGCTGAACCTGGCCAAATATTATTTGGTCGTGATTTAGAAATCATTAATACTTGGGCTAATCAGAAAACTGTTACCGTAGCTGGTTTACATCATCCTCAAGAAGATTCACCTGATGATATTGGGATTGCATTGAGAAACTGGTATAAATTAATTAATTAATTTTTTTTATCCAAAAATATAACCGAGTATAAATATGATCGAAACTAAAAAAGTTTGGGAAGAAATAGATTACTATTCTGACGGTCGGAAGATTTCTGGCTTTTTATATAAACCTAAGGACTGGAAGCAGGGTGATCCTGATCGTCCTGCCATAGTAGTGTTACATGGTTATAGTGGCATGAAAGATGTTTATGGAATGGATGTACCATATTGGCTATGGGAAGCTGGATATTTTGTTTTGTCCTGGGACTATCCAGGCTTTGGAGTTAGCGAAGGAGAACGAGGTCGTCATCGACCATTAGAACAGGCTCAAGCAACTTATGACTCAGTAACGTATTTAGAGACCGTTGATGGAGTTGACCCTAGTAGAATTGCCTATTATGGCTCCAGCTGGGGAGGGGCTAATGCTATATGGTGTGGAGCTTTTGACGAAAGAGTTAAAGTTATTGTATCTGCCGTTATGGTCTCTGACGGTGAGCGATGGATGCGAAGCGTTCGGCGCCCCCATGAGTGGCAAGAGTTTGAAAAAAAGGTGAAAGACGCTGAAAGAAAACGAGTTCTTACCGGAGAGAAAACAACTGCTCCATTGGGTGATATTATGTTATTAGATCCTCATACACGTGATGTTATTGAGAATTTTCATTCAAAAGACCACCGTTTTAATCCCGAATATGACTTGGAGAGTGCTGCCGCATGTTGGCGCTTCAAGCCAGAGTGGGTAGCTGGTCACATTTCGCCACGACCCGTACTAATGGTATATTCTGAGTTTGATATGTTGGTTCCGGTTACTGAACAACTAAAATGCTATGAAGCGTTGGGGGAGCCCAAGAAGTTAGTTAAAATACCTAATGCCCAGCATTATGATTCTTACTATATGACTAATCCTAAATTGCATGAAATTCAAAAAAATGAAGTCCTAGAATGGTATTCTAAATATCTTTAGGTTTAAGTGGAGGTTAATATGGAACGTACTGGTGGACAAGTTTTAGTAGATGCCCTCCAACTAAATGGTGTTAAAACAGTTTTTTGCGTTCCAGGTGAAAGTTACCTTGGGGCACTTGATGCGCTTTATGATGTGCGAGATTCTATTCGAGTCATTACTTGTAGGCACGAAAGTGGTGCATCCTATGCGGCTGAGGCACATGGTAAATTAACTGGCCAGCCAGGAATTGCATTTGTTACTAGAGGACCGGGTGCTTGTAATGCGAGCATAGGTGTTCATACAGCTTTTCAAGATTCCTCTCCTATGATACTTTTTATAGGTCAGGTTCCACGCAAGTTTCGGGGTCGTGAGGCTTTTCAGGAAATTGATTTTACTTCAATGTACCAACCTTTATCTAAGTGGGTGGTCGAAGTGGAGGATCCTAAGAGGTTGCCAGAAATCATCGCTAGAGCATTTGCTTTGGCCAGAGGTGGTCGTCCAGGTCCAGTAGTGATTTCATTACCGGAAGATATGCTTGTCGAGAAAGTCCAAGTTGTAGACGTCGTAGCAGCTGAATTACCAGTGCCGGAGCCGAGTGATGATGATCTTAAAGCACTTGCTAGAATGATGTCAGACGCAAAGAAACCGCTTGTTATATTCGGTGGTGGTGGTTGGACAGAGAAATCGGCTGCAGACCTGGAGGCATTTTGTGAAGCAAATAGTTTACCTGCTGTTGCTTCATTCAGGGTTCAAGATATTTTTAATAATGATCATCCAAATTTTATAGGTGAACTTGGCTACAATACAAACCCTAAGCTAGCGCAACGTGTAAGAAACGCAGATTTTATTTTGGCAATCGGTGCGCGGTTAGGTGAGACTGCAACTCAGGCTTATACGTTAATTAAGGCTCCTAAGCCTGATCAAAAACTGGTTCATGTTTTTGCCGATCATACTGAGCTTGGCCGCGTATTTCAGGCTGATCTCTTAATCGCCTCAGACCTTTCCGCCTTCGTTAGTTCAATATGCAAAAATATTCAGGTGGATTCTATTGAATGGATTTCATGGCTAGCAGAAAGTCGGGCAGATTTTGATAAGTGGACCGTGCCTGGAGAGTACCCTGGGCCGCTTAATCTTGCTGAAGCATTTATACAACTACGTGATATTTTACCCGATGATACAATTATAACGACGGATGCTGGTAATTTTGCTGGATGGATAAGTCGTTTTTTTAGATTTCGAAAATATCGAACTCTGCTCGGTCCAACGAATGGATCGATGGGATACGGTATGCCAGCTGCTTTGGCAGCTAAGGCCGAGAAATCCGAACTACCGGTTATATGTTATGCGGGTGATGGTGGTATTTTAATGACCGGAAATGAGTTGGCGACTGCCGTACAAAACGATCTCCCTATTGTAGTTATTATTGCTAACAATAGCATGTTTGGAACAATCCGGATGCATGAGGAACGAGAATATCCAGGTAGAGAAATTGCTACGCAGTTAAAAAATCCTAATTTTGTGGCTTGGGCAGAATCCTTTGGTGCATTAGGTGAGCGCGTTACTAAAACAGATGAATTTAGGCCTGCGGTCGAGCGTGCTTTGGCAGCAAGTTGCCCTGTTGTTATTGAGTTGATTCTCGATCAAGAACTAATTTCTAGTAACATTACTTTGACGCAGTTACGGGCTCAGGTGCGACAATAAAATTGAGAGATTCTATATGAATCTAAAAAATAAAAAAGCTATTTTTCTAGATCGCGATGGAGTGATTAATGTTGATAGCGGCTACATATGGAGAATTGAAGACTTTGTTTTCTATGAAGGGGTATTTGAAGCTTGTAGATACGCTCTTGAATTGGGCTATATTTTAATTGTAGTTACTAACCAGGCTGGCATTGGGCGGGGTATTTTTAGCGAGGCTGACTATCAAAGCTTATCTTCGTGGATGTGCAAATGTTTTGCCGATCATAATATAGAGTTATCAGGTGTTTTTCACGCGCCTACTCATCCACAAGATGGTATAGGTATTTATAAAAGGGAATCTATAGATCGCAAACCGGGACCTGGAATGATACTAAAAGCGAGTAGTACAATGGGAATTGATTTAGAGAAATCAGCGATGGTTGGCGACCGTGAAACCGATATTGAAGCTGCAATAAATGCAGGAGTAGGTCAAAAAATACTGATTAATTCTGCTTTATCGGCTGAAACTACAAAAGCTGATGTTATAGTGCCTTCTTTGTCTGAAGCTATACACTGGTTATCTAAAAACAATTAATTTATAGACATTATTTGCTATCTAATCGCCAGGCCATCATCTCAAGACGATCCTGTCCAAAAAATAATTCTCCGTCCAAAACCATTGAAGGTACGCTCCATGCCCCGACTGATAAAGCTTCATCAGTATTTGAAGACATTTCATCAGAAACTGATTTATTCTCTATCACTGACATCAATGTTTCACTATCTAAACCGACACTTTCTATTATATTTGCAACATCCGCTTTATCATCAATATTCATTTCATCAACCCAACAGCCACGCATCAGTGCACGCGTTAATCTATAGACATCATGTCCAGATTGTAGGGCAGCAATAATTACGTGTGATGATAAGTGAAACGGGGCAGGAAAATATTTAGGATGAGAATTAATTTCTGTTTTTCTCCAGGCAGCCCAACGTGGTAATTCTAATAAACGATAATCTTGTAATACTTGTGGTCTATTGCCCAGAGGCTGTCCAGCGCCTGCTTCATTCCAGGACCTTCCAACATCAATCGGTTTAAAGGCAATCGAACGCTTGTGTGACTCCGCAATACTATTAAGTTCATCAATTGCTAAATAAGACCATGGCGATACGCAAGCAAAGTAGAAGTCAATAGGGTCACTCATAATTACTCTCCAACTATTTTAATATCAATTTATAATATATTTACGCTATTTATGTATATATTTGTAATCGTCTAGAAAGATTCTTCTGGTAGGGCCATAACTGAGCCACTTCCTCTAGTTATCTCTGGTAAAAACGCATTCGCACGTGGAAGTATATGGTCAGCATAAAACCTTGCAGTTATAATTTTAGCTTCTAAAAATGGCCGATCTTTAGAATTTGGTAACTTTCTATGAGCAGCAAGAGCCGAGCGAGCCATAAGCCAACCGCCAACAACAGTGCCAGTTAAGTGCAGAAAAGGCGTGGCACCAGAAAATTTTGTATCTATATCGTTGTTCTTGGGATCCAGTAGCCATTCTGATGCTGTTCGAAGAGAATTAAGCCCTTCACGCAATGATTTTTGTATTGCCTTACAATCTGCATCATCTGTTTCAATTAATTTTTCATCTATCCCTCCAATCTCATTAATAAGATTATCCATTGCGCTACCCCCATCACGTAGAAACTTTCTACCCAATAAATCTATAGCCTGAATACCATTCGTGCCCTCGTAGATTGGGGCTATTCGGGAATCTCTAAAATACTGCGCTGCACCAGTTTCTTCTATAAACCCCATTCCACCATGAACTTGTAAACCCATCGAAGCTATTTCTACTCCCAGGTCGGTACACCAAGCTTTGACAACTGGTGTAAGTAAATCCATTCGGGCGTTATTAATATCTCTAACTTTTTTTTCTGTATGGTTTCTTGATATATCGAGAGCTGAGTTAGTATAATATGCTATAGCTCGCATAGCTTCTATTTGAGATCTCATCATCATTAGCATCCTTCTTACGTCGGGATGTTTTATGATGGTTGTTGATTTTGTATTTCCACTTACGGCTGCAGATTGAATTCTTGATTTTGCAAACTCTACTGCTTGTTGATAGGCGCGTTCGCCAATTGCCACTCCCTGAAGACCTACATTTAGGCGTGCATTATTCATCATAGTGAACATACAACTTAGGCCATCATTTTCTTTACCTACTAGATAACCGATAGCTCCTTCATTATCCCCGTAAGACATTACGCATGTTGGACTGGCATGGATACCTAGTTTATGCTCGATATTTACTGCAAAAACATCATTCCTTTCTCCAAGACTTCCATCTTCATTTACTAAAAATTTTGGCACCAAAAACAGGCTGATACCTTTTACTCCAGTGGGACTATTGGGCAATCGTGCAAGAACTAGATGGACTATATTTTCAGTAAAATCCTGTTCGCCATAAGTAATATATATTTTCTGACCTGTAATTCGATAATTTTCTCCATCTCGTATCGCTCGGCTTTTTAATAGGCTCATGTCGGTGCCGGCTTGTGGCTCTGTAAGGTTCATAGTACCTGTCCACTCACCACTTACAAGTTTTGGAAGAAACGTATTTCTCAATTGTGGTGTAGCATGTGCTATTACAGCTTCGATTGCACCAATCGTAAGGAGGGGACACAGAGACCACGCTAGATTAGCTGACTGCCACATCTCTTGAAGTGAGGTTGTTAGCATCCATGGCAACCCCATACCCCCATGTTCTGGTGCAAATGGAGTACTGTTCCAACCTCCTTCAATAAAGTTTTTGTAAGCTTCTTTGAACCCTTTTGGAGTCGTAACCTCGCCATCTTTTAGGACCGATGTCTCTTGGTCACCACTTTGATTTAATGGTGCTACAACCTCACTAGTAAATTTAGCAGATTCATTTAGTATATGGTCAACCATGTCGCGGGAAATTTCTGTGAAATTTGGTAAATTATTAAGCCCTTTAAGGTCGCATAATTCATCAAAAATAAAGAGCATATCTTTAACAGGAGGGTTGTAATTGGACATAGATATTTCCTATTTGGAGGTGCCTTATTTAGCTGGTTTAAAATAAATAAAAAAACTTATTTATAGAACTTTACCAGGGTTCATTATACCTATTGGATCAAACGATTTTTTTATACTTCTCATAAGTTCTATCTCTACTGAAGATTTGTATTTTAGAAGCTCACTGACTTTGAACATGCCGATACCGTGTTCAGCACTAAAGCTGCCTTTTAGATCGTAAACAATTTCAACTACCAGTTCCGTAACATCATGCCATCTTGAAAGAAATTTCTCATTATCTGTACCGATGGGTTGCTGTAAATTATAGTGAATATTTCCGTCACCGATGTGGCCAAAAGCAACAGGGCGAATACCCGGATAGTAACTGGCAAGTACAGTATTAGCTCGGTGAATAAATTCGGGAACCTTGGATATTGGAACTGATATATCATTTTTTATACTAGCACCTTCTAGACTTTGTGCTAATACCATTCCTTCACGTATAGACCACATCTGTTCTCGTTGATTTATCGATTGACAAATTACGGCGTCTGCCAATAGTTCTTCTTCAAGAGCCTCTGATAAAAAACGTTCCATTATTATATTAAGACCACTATTCGTAGCTCCTGACTCAAATTCTATTAAAGCATAATATTCATGCTTATCAACCATTGGATCGATTGTATCTGGAATGTGTTTTAAGGATAAATCCAGACCAATTCTTGGAATTAGCTCGAACGTAGAAATAGTATCTGCACTTGCTAAACGTGCTTTGCTTAATAGTTCAATGACAGTCTCTAGGTTCTTTAAAGCGACGAAACTAGTTTGACGTTCACGAGGAAGTGGGAATAGCTTCAGAACCGCACCAGTTATAATGCCTAAGGTTCCTTCAGAGCCGATAAATATTTGCTTTAAATTATAACCAGTATTGTCTTTGCGAAGAGCTTTTAGACCATCCCAAATCTTTCCATTCGGTAGTACTACTTCTAGACCCAAAGTAAGGTCACGCGTGTTTCCATATTTAAGAACGGCAGTGCCGCCCGCATTTGTTGCTAGATTTCCGCCAATCTGACATGATCCCTCTGCTCCAAGACTTAGAGGGAAAAAGCGGTTGTATTCCTCAGCAGTTTTCTGTATTTCTGCCAAGATGCATCCTGCATCGACTGCAATTGTGTAATTATATGGATCAATATCTCGTATTTTATTTAATCTTTCTAAGTTAATAATTATTTCACCATTAGCTATACCACCACCGCATAGACCAGTATTTCCGCCTTGCGGTACTATAGCGATTTTGTTTTCATTACAGATGCTAACAACTGCTGCTACTTCACTAGTGGATTTTGGCCTGATTATAGCTGGACTACTACCTATATAGATTCCTCTAGCTTCCTTAAGATAAGGTTCCATATCGGTCGAATCTATTATGATACCTTTTAAACCCACGACATCTGTGATTTTGTCAAGAATCTCTTTAGGTGTTTCCGGTAATTTTTCTTTAGAAAATATATCCATAGGATCAAATTTAATACTTCTATAAATTGTCGGCAAGTCAGTTAACCAATGTAAATAAATTTAAGCTGGTATTGCTGCTCTTCTTAATCGGTCATTAATCGCTCGACCTAACCCATGGTTGGGAATAGGAGCTACAGCGATGCCATTAAACTTAGGTAAATCTAATACCCTTAGCATACTAAATAAATTAGCTGCTGCCTCAGTAAGGTCTCCAGACTCACTTAAATTTAATGCTACTGCAGCATTTGTTTCGGCTGATGCTCCAAAAGCTAGATATGCCTCATCAGTGCCAGCAGAAAGAGCCTCCAGCCTCAGTGGTTGTTTAGTGGCATAATGACGAGTGAGCATTCCAGGAGATTTTATAATAATGTTTTTGTCGTTAGTTAAATCAGAAATAGGTCCAAATCTATGATTTAAATCTTCAAGTGTTACGGCTCCATGCCTTAGTAAACTGGGAGAGCTTCCGCTTAAGTCGATTACTGTAGATTCTAGCCCGATAATACATGGTCCACCATCAATAATCATATCAGTTAAACTCTTGAGGGATTGAATAACATGTTCTGCTGTTGTTGGACTAACTGAACCTGAAGAGTTAGCACTAGGAGCAGCAACTGGGCCGCCAAAGCACGATAGTAGAGCGTTTGCCGTTGGATGAGAAGGTACCCTTATGGCGACTGTATCAAGGCCAGCAGTTACTAGTAATGATAGGTCGCTGTCTACACGTCTAGGAAGCACCAAGGTAAGAGGACCTGGCCAGTGCTGGTGTGCTATTTCTGCAGCTATATCACTGAAGTTAACGTATTTTTCTGCTATCTTTTTATTATGTACATGTACAATAAGAGGATTATATAGAGGGCGTTTTTTTGCGGAAAAAATACTTGCTACAGCGCTATCGTTACAAGCATCACCACCTAATCCATACACAGTTTCAGTAGGAAAGGCTACTAGGCCTCCATTATTTAGTATTTGAGCGGATTTTTTTATTATCTCTTCTCTTATGAAATTCATTTTATAAATTGTCTTTACCATGAGAAATAAAGCTCGGGTTCAAGAATTTATTTTCATATTTTCCGTAGACAAGTGGTTTCCCATCCAATGTCTCTATATATCCTCCTGCAGCTTCTAAAATTGCATGGCCAGCTGCTGTATCCCATTCGCTGGTTGGTCCAAAGCGTGGATAAATATCGGCTTCTCCGGCTGCCAGTAATCCAAATTTCAAGGCACTGCCGCATGGTATGTATCCATTTACCTTTTGATTAGTTAGGAAGTCTTCTAGGTGTTCATTCCTGCTATGAGATCTACTTACTAGAACATCGATTCCTTCTGTTGGTATCTTACGACATTTAATCTCAGAATGTTTATTACTGTTTATAACCCGTTTTGCGGAGCCAAAACCGGCGCCAAAAAAAAGTATATCCAGGGCTGGAGCGTAAAGCACTCCTAATACTGGTTTAAGATCAATTATTAACCCGATATTAACCGTGAACTCATCGTTACGTTTTACAAATTCCCGTGTACCATCCAAAGGGTCAACGCTCCAAAAAGTTCCACCAGTAATATCTGGAAAATCACCTATTGCGCTACGTTCTTCAGATACGATTGGGATATCAGGTGTAAGAGAAGCTAAAGCCGACAAGATAATAGTTTCGGCAGCTGTATCAGCTTTGGTAACTAGAGATCCGTCTGCTTTTCGCTCCGATGAAAAGTTCGTGGCATAAATATCCATAATAGCCACCCCAGCATCCCGTGCAATGTTACAGACAGGTTCCAGCAATAGATTATATTTTTTTTGCAAAAAACCTCCTTAAAAGGTTAGATCTTGCTAATTTTATTCTGCTGCAAGAGGTTTATTAGCTGCTTCCCAGATTACATCAGGTGTGGCAGGCATATCGATTTCTATTGATCCGTCTCCTTTGTAAAGAGCATCTATAATTGCATTCATTACAGAAGCTGGTGCACCAATTGCTCCTGCTTCTCCTGATCCTTTTATACCCAGAGGATTTGTTATGCATTTAACATTACGCATGTTAAAATCGAAGTATGGAAAATCACCTGCTCTGGGCAACCTGTAATCCATAAATGATGCGGTAACTAACTGACCCGAATTGTTTTCGTAGACGGTATGCTCTTGGAGGGCTTGGCCAATTCCTTGTACAATACCACCGTGCACTTGGCCTTCAATTAATAGTGGATTTATTACGTCTCCGAAATCATCCATTACTGTGTATTTAACTATTTCAAGAATACCAGTTTCAGGATCTATTTCTATCTCACATATATGGCATCCATTTGGAAAGGTTGGAGCATCGGGAGTATGACTATAGGCTTCATCCAGGCCTGGCTCGATACTTTCAGGAAGGTTTTCTGGTTTATGAGATGCACGGGCTACATCGAATAATGATATCGTTCGATCTGTACCTGCGACACGAAATATACAATCTTCGTAGTCAATATCAGCTTCTGCAGTTTCGAAGATATGAGCAGTAATTTTACGGCCTTTTTCTATTATTGCTTCTGAAGCTTTAGAGACTGCTACTCCACCTACAGTGACCGACCGTGACCCACCTGTCATTCCAGGAGGTACTCTATCGCTATCACCCTGAACAAGGGTTATATTGTCCGTATCTATACCAAGTCGATCTGACATAATCTGTTTGTATGCTGTGTCATGTCCTTGGCCGTTTGTCACTGTACCTATATAGATAGTAATATGATCGTTAGTAGTATCAAATTTTACATCTGCGACTTCTGCATTACCTCCACCACATTTTTCAACGTAAGTTGCCATTCCTATGCCATGTAGTTTCCCTCTTTTTGAGCTATCTGCTTGTCGATTAGCAGCGCCTGACCAATCAGCACGCTCCATACCCGCATCCATAATGTTTGCAAACTCGCCACTATCGAATACATCTCCTAGTGCGGTTGTATAGGGCAGTTGATCAGTCTTTATAAAATTTCGTCGGCGTATTTCGTCTTGGGATAAGCCCATTTCACGTCCACATTTGTCAACAAGTCGTTCTATACAGTAAATAGCTTCGGGACGTCCTGCTCCACGGTATGCGTCAGTTGGAACTGTATTTGTGTGAATACCTTTGACATTAGCCCAAATACTTGGAATTGAATAAAGACCGTTAAGCATTCCAGTTCCAGCTTCTGTAGGTATCATAGCACCAAAGTGGGAAAGATATGCACCAAGATTAGCATGTGTAGTCACTCGTAGAGATAAAAATTTACCATCTTCATCCATTGCCATTTCAGCTAAAGTCTCATGATCACGGGCTTGTATGTCAGACATAAAGCCTTCAGTTCGATCCGAAGACCATTTTACAGGGCACTCTAATTTTCTGGCAGCCCATACCACAATCGGCTGTTCTGGGTGTGGAAATATTTTCATACCAAAGCCACCACCAACGTCTCCAGTAATAACTTGTAGGTTTTCTTTTCCTATTTGTAGTATGTGATCACCAATAGTATCTCTTAAGATGTGAGTTCCCTGAGAGGACGTGTAGAGCGTGGATCGTTCTGTTTTTAGATTGTAATCGCCTATAGCACCTCTTGGTTCAATCGAATTAACTACAACACGGTTATTAATTAGATTAAGACTCGTAATTCTAGCAGCTTTTGCAAAGGCTTTATCTGTTTCTTCACGATTTCCCTTTCCCCAATCGAAACAGATATTATTTGCGATATTATCATGAACTAGTGGTGCTCCTTCTAGCGATGATTTATATGTATGAGTGGTTGATGGCATCTCTTCATATAATACTTCTATAAATTCAGCAGCGTCACGTGCTTGGTGTAAAGTTTTAGCTACAATGACCGCTACAGGTTCTCCAACATGCCGCACCCGTTCTTGAGCTAAAATTGGTCTATATGTACTTGCTCTCTTACTACCATCTATATTTTTAACAGGCGCCATGCAAGGCATCGGTTTAATACCTTCTTTAGCTACGTCGTCACCTGTTAACACTAATAAAACCCCTGGCGCTAATTGGGCATTATCAATGTTAATAGAATTTATTTTAGCATGCGCATATGGTGAGCGAAGGATATAAGCATAAGTTTGACCTTCTAATGATATGTCGTCGTTATAACGTCCACCACCTGTTAACAGGCGTTGATCCTCTATCCGTGTAACAGCTTGGCCTATGCCGAATTGACCCATTTCGATATCCTTTTTTAGTAGTAAGTAGTAAACAGAATATACCTAGAAATTATTTAAATAATAGTAAAAGTATTACTGCTACTCCAGCCTTGCTTATTTATTTCGTAAATAGATTCTTTTTTTAGGTAATTTTATGATTTGCATGTTAAACATACAAAAATAAATAATTTGTCGGAATTATTTTCATGATAACTGTGTATGGCCTTAAGACCTGCGATACCACAAAAAAATCATTAAAGTGGTTGGAACGTAGAGAAGTTCCTCATCGGTATTTAGATGTAAGGGCAGATGGTGTGGACTTGGAGCGTCTAACTCTCTGGGCTATGGAAGTTGGATGGGAAGTGCTCATGAATCGCGGCAGTACAACATGGCGAAATTTGCCAGATGTAATCCGTGAAAATGTCAATGAAGATACAGCTCTTGCTTTAATGGTTGAAAATCCAACTCTTATAAAGCGCCCAGTTATAGAAATAGAAGGTGGCTTAATCGTTGGATTTAAGCCTTTACAACAACGTGAACTTGAAGAAGTGATTTAGAAATTTTCGTTTATAGGGGCCAAACTAAAAGTATTAGCGGGACAGAAACAATTACTACAAGGATTTCAAGAGGTAGGCCCATACGCCAGTAATCGCCAAATTTATACCCGCCAGGGCCCATAACTAGCACATTATTCTGATGTCCTATCGGGGTTAGAAATGCGCAAGACGCACCAATGGCAATAGCCATTAAAAACGGGTCAACATTTACCTCTAATTGTTGTGCTATAGCGGAACCGATTGGAGCCATTACAATCGCAGTGGCTGCGTTATTCATCAAATCTGATAATGTCATGGTAACCACTAGCAGTAGTGTAATAATAACAAATGTTGGCATCGTGGAGGCGATTCCAGATATTCCTTGCGCTATAAGTTCTGTACCTCCAGTTAATTGTAACGCATTACCAAGAGGAATCATTGAACCGAGTAAAATTATTACTGACCAGTCAACTGAGTCGTAAGCTTCACGAGGGGTTATTGTTCTCAATAATATCAAAACAACAACGACAATAGAAAAAGATATATGTATTGGAACAAAGTTGAAAGCAGTGGCTAATATAGCAGAAGCAAACAATGTAATAGGTAACCACGCTTTCTTAGGGCGTCCAAAAGAAAGTCCTCTTTCGGCAAGGGGTAGGCAACCAAGAGTGGCAGTTATTTCCGTTAGTAATTCCGATTCTCCCTGTAAGAGAAGTACGTCTCCAGCTTTAAATATGACGTTTCCTAATCTTTCGTTTACAGGTTGACCTTGTCTCGCCATTGCAATTAGGGCAACGCTATAGCGTTGCCTCAGTCTGAGTGTTTGAGCAGATCGACCCTCGATAAATGAACTAGGTGGGATTACAACTTCAATTAGTCCTATTTCATCTGAACGAAGGTTTTCATCATCCAGCTTATTTTCATTAGCGAGTTCTATGTCTTTTTTATTTATTAGTTTATCAAAAACAGCTGGATCAGTTCTTATTAGTAATCGATCATTAGCTTTTAAAGCTACTCTACTTAAATTATTAAGAATACGATTTTTATCACGAATAAGACCTACAACGATGGAGCGCTCCTCACTATAGTTTTCTAACTCTGAGATATATTTACCAATAAAATTAGAATCATCGGGAACTCTTACCTCTGTAACGTAATTTTCTACGTCAAATAAATCTATTGCTGATTTACGTCCTTTTCTATTTTTTGGTATAAATCGCCATCCGATTAAAACAATATAAATTAAACCTATAAGGGCCACTGGTGCACCGACTGGAGCAAAGTCAAATAAACGAAACGGTTCGCCAGTTACGTTAGTGCGATAATTAGCAATTATTATATTAGGTGGTGTTCCGATCAGAGTTACTAATCCGCCTAATATTGAACCAAAAGACAACGGCATTAATAAAGCGCCAGGTTTTTTGCTAATGCGTAAGGCTACAGGCATTAGAAGGGCCAGAGCACCAATATTATTCATAAACGCGGATAGGGTGGCACCTAGACCAGATAAAACGCCTCTCTGAATTGATTGGCTATAACTCTTACGAAATAAAGCAATAGCAATATTGTCAATAACACCAGATGTTTGTAGAGTTTTGCTTATTATAAGAACTGCTGCAACAGTAACAACAGCTGGATGGCTAAAGCCATTAAATGCATTTTCAGATGGTATTACACCAGCAACCACAGCGGATAAAAAAGCAGTAAAGGCAACAACATCATACCGCCATTTACCTAATAAGAAAAACAGCATCGATAAGCCGAGAATCGAGAAGATAATGGCTTGATCATACGTCACTTTATTTGCCGAACATAAGAAAGTGCCTACTAAATTTAAGCATAATCACCAAACGGTCATATGTATTTTAATAGTCAGTAAGAAGTAAGTGGAATAGTTTATTCAAAAGCATCTTCCCAACTACCTTGGGTGGCAGCTTTTGAATATTCGGTGGCACGGTTTTCAAAAAAATTTGCGTGTTCGACACCGTTAAGCATCTCTTCCATCCAGGGTAACGGATTTTTTTCTATACGATATACCGGTTGAAGACCGAGCTGTATTAAGCGTCGGTCGGCGATATATCGAATATATTGTTTAATTTCACGACCTTCGAGACCCTCGATTCCTCCCATTTCAAAAGCTAGATCAATAAACGCATCCTCATGATGCAGTACTGTTTCACACGCTACATAGAGATCACGTTGGAATTCGTCATTCCAAATCTCTGGGTTCTCGTGTATGAAGGTGCGAAATAGTTTTATGATTGAAGCTGTGTGTAGACTTTCGTCGCGAACGGACCAGGTAACTATCTGTCCCATTCCTTTCATCTTATTAAAACGAGGAAAATTTAACAAAATTGCAAAGGAGGCAAATAGCTGTAGCCCCTCAGTGAACGCTCCAAACATCGCTAGAGTCTTAGCTATGTCTCTGTTAGTAGAGACACCGAACTCCTGCATATAATCATATTTATCTTTCATTTGTTGGTATTTTAGGAATGCTGAGTACTCGGTCTCTGGCATACCAATTGTATCAAGTAGATGGGAATACGCTGAAACATGTACTGTCTCGATATTAGAGAAGGCAGACAACATCATTAGCACTTCAGTAGGTTTGAATACTTGCGAATAATGTTTCATGTAGCAATTATTTACTTCTACGTCAGCTTGAGTAAAAAATCGAAAAATATGTGTAAGAAGGTTTCTTTCACTATCGCTGAGAGTTCGGTGCCAGTCTTTAACGTCATCGGCCAGAGGTACTTCTTCAGGAAGCCAGTGAACTCGCTGTTGTTGAAGCCAGGCATCATATGCCCAAGGATATTTAAAAGGTTTGTATTGTATACGTTCTTCAAGTAACGACATTTTATAGTTCCCACAACAAACTTCTCGAATAAAATCCCAGATTTTATACCGAGTAGGTAATAATTATAATATTAGCAAATAGATTACGTTATTTATTTTTACTGGCAGGCTAAGCACTCCTCATAATCATTACGGCTCGCAGCTGCGCGATCAGCTTCTTCATCATTGGTTAATGCTACCATATTCGTGGAGGCAATGCTCTCAGAACGTTGAAGTGATTTTGAACGACAATAGTAAAGACTTTTTACTCCCTTTTTCCAAGCTTGGTAATGAATTTGATGTAGGTCACGCTTATGAACATCAGCTTTTAAAAATACATTAAGCGATTGTGACTGACACACTTGGTCTGCCCGATCTGCGGCTAGGTCGATTACCCATCGCTGATCAATTTCGAAGGCTGTTTTAAATACATCCTTTTCATCATCTGATAGAAAATCTAGGTGTTGAACAGAACCTTCATTTGTAATTATTGAGGACCATACATCATCTATATTTTTACCTTTTTCTTCTAGTAGTCTAGTCAATGCTTTAGATCTTACATTAAACGAACCGGATAGTGTTTTATGGGTAAAGCTATTGGCAGCAATTGGTTCTATACCTGGAGATGATCCACCGCAGATAATTGAAATTGATGCGGTAGGAGCTATAGCTATCTTATTAGAAAAACGTTCCATGATTCCATAGTCTTCAGCATCAGGGCAGGCGCCGCGTTCTTTTGCCAATAAAACAGATGCGGCATCGGCTTCAGACTTTATGTGTCGAAACATATTATGGTTCCAGCCTTTAGCTATAGCAGACTCAAATGGAACCATATGATCTTGAAGAAAAGAATGAAATCCCATAACACCCAAGCCAACGGATCTTTCACGCATAGCGGCGTAAGTAGCTCTGTCAAAAGAATCAGACGCATTATCAATGAAGTCTTGGAGTACATTATCCAGAAAACGCATAACATCTTCAATAAAATTTGGATGCTCTTTCCACTCAGTAAATTTTTCTAAGTTAAGCGATGATAAACAACACACCGCTGTGCGTTCTTTCCCGTGATGGTCGGTTCCAGTTGGTAATGTTATTTCCGAACAAAGATTAGATGTTTTTACAGTAAGACCGGCCATCTTATGATGCTCCGGGATACTCTTATTAACTGTATCGGAATAGATGATGTAGGGTTCACCGGTTTCTACTCTAGCTGTTAGAATTCTTATCCACAAAGAACGGGCTGAAACACGCGAAATTGGTGCACTGTCTTTTGGACTGACTAGAGCCCAATCTTCATCAGCCTCTACAGCACGCATGAAGTCATCAGAAATCAGAACACCATGATGTAAGTTAGGTGCTTTCCGATTGGGATCACCTCCGGTAGGTCGGCGCATTTCAATAAATTCTTCAATCTCTGGATGAGAAATAGGTAGATAAACTGCAGCTGAACCACGTCGTAGTGAACCTTGGCTGATTGCTAGTGTCAGAGAATCCATTACCCGAATAAAAGGAACAACCCCAGAGGTTTTTCCGTTACGTCCAACTTGTTCGCCTATTGAACGAAGGTTTCCCCAATAGCTGCCTATACCTCCGCCACGGGCAGCGAGCCAGACATTTTCATTCCATAGATCTACGATTCCTTCTAGAGAATCTGAAGCTTCATTTAGAAAACATGATATTGGTAAGCCTCGTTTAGACCCTCCGTTAGATAAAACTGGTGTAGAAGGCATAAACCAAAGATTTGAAATATAATCATAAATACGCTGAGCATGCTCAGAATCGTCCCCATAATGAGCCGCGACCCGAGCGAATAGTTTTTGAGGGCTTCCGGCCTCTTCAGGAAGTAGGTAGCGATCTTCTAAAGTTTCTTTGCCGAACGCCGTTAAATTTTTGTCACGGGATGGGTCTATAATAATACGAGCACGTTCAGTTTGGTAAACATTTGTCGTGTTATCTTCTTGGTTTATTTGGTTGTTTTGAGTTTCAATGTATTCATCAAATAGGGAAGGTTGTTGATTTTGTACTGATTGAGATTCAACGCTAATATTTTGCGTAACTTCTTCACTACCACGACTCAGTTTCTGACTCTCTTCTTTAGTAAACACTTTATCCACAGCATCTTCTTCAGCTGAAATACCTACAGACCCATCCATACGCAATGCCCCTTTTGAAACTCTAACCAGGTCGTCCACATGCTGTGAGTAATTTCCAGCGAATAATCTGGAAGATTTACAACATATAGTCACGAGCATCCAGTGTAACACTAAATATTGACCTACTGTCACCGTGAACAATACAAGAACATCTTACTCTAATGAATTTTTTCGTCAATAACATCAATTTAAAAGGTTTAAAAAATTTGTATTCTCATAGATTTTTGGCTGTAATACATAGGGTTAGCTTAATAAATAGATGATTATTTAACTTTTTAGTTAATAATTAAAATATCTTATTTTTTTTATTATTTATTTTAGTGTGTCTTATATGTGTGGACGTTTCGGACTAATTCACTCCTTAGATGAGATATTACGAGTCTATTCATTAAATATGGGTGCGGTTAATTTTCAACCACGTTTTAATATAGCTCCAGGCCAGTATATATTAACCATCACTTCACAAGAAAATCGTAATGAATCTATGAATATTGCAAGTAGTTTTAAATGGGGTTTTGTTCCCTCTTGGGCTAAGGATATTTCTGTGGGTTCAAAGATGATAAACGCGAGAGCAGAAACTGTTTATAAAAAGCCTTCTTTTTCTTCTGCCTTTCAAGGTAGGCGTTGTCTTATTCCTGCTAGTGGCTTTTATGAATGGCAAACTCAACCCACAGGTAGCAAACAGCCTTTCTGGATTTCTGCTGCTGATGGTGGGCTGCTCACATTTGCTGGGTTATGGGAAAGTTGGATGTCAAACGATGGTAATCAACTGCAAACCTGCACCATTATAACTACTAATGCTAATAGTAGCTTAGAAGCTATACACAATCGTATGCCGGTTATTATTGAACCGGATAAATTTAATACTTGGTTGAAGGGTGATTACAACTCGACCCAGCCCTCACCCATAACAACGGATCTTTTGCGCAGCTCTCCTGATGAGATAACATTAGCATGGCCTGTTTCAAGAAGGGTTAATAATATATCTAATGGTGGAGCTAGTTTGATTGAACCTGCTGATGCATCATTAGAAAACAATGAGGAATACAAGACTATAGGTGATAAACAAGGGAAACTATTTCCTAATGAGGATTAACACTATTGCTGGATCTATAATTTATTGTAGGGTTTAACTATAGCCAAAGTATCAGCCATGTAGCATGAAACGAGCACTGGATTTCTTGGCTGCTTAACTTTTTAAAGGCATATTAGTGGTCTAGTTACTTAATTCTTGTGTTAATCATAAACCGCTTTTTAGCTAGATATAGAGATTTTTGTAATAAAACTGAATAATTAGTGATTTGGATAGGGTATTACTAATGTGTCATAGTTATATCTGATTTTGGGTGTATTTTTTCTTTGCAAAAAACAATTAGAACTTATCTGAATGACGCTGATGTCTAACATCTCTTTTGCTGCCATTATTCTTGCCGCCGGTCTTGGCAAGCGAATGAAATCAAATCATTCAAAGGTAATGCATAAGATAGCTGGGCAACCAATGATATTGCACCTAATCAAAACTCTGGAATCAATTTCTCCGGAACGTTTGGCTATAGTTGTCGGGCAAGATATGGAAGAAGTGGCCAAGATTCTTTCTCCTTATGAGCTATTTATTCAACGTGATCGCTTAGGTACTGGTGATGCGGTTAAAGCGACGCTTGAACATCTTAAGAATTTTAAAGACCCTGTTCTTATTCTCTTTGGCGATACACCTATGGTTAAAAGTGAAACAATGTTGACCTCAATTAAAGCATGTGCAGACGGAGCAGACGTTGTGGTCGTTGGATTTCAGTCTGTTGATCCCAAAGATTATGGTAGGTTAGTTACTGATGAAGATGGAAATTTAATTAAAATTGTTGAAGCAGCTGAAGCTAGTGGTGAACAGCTAGAAATTACTTTATGTAATTCTGGCCTAATGGTGGTCTCCGGACAGTACATGTTCGATCTGCTTATGAATTTAAATTCGCAGAACAAAAAAGGTGAGTACTATTTGACTGATATAGTAAGTATTGCTCGTAAAAAGGGATTAAAGACTGTGGTTGTGGAAGCAGAGGAAGTTGAACTAATGGGTATTAATAGCCGAGGTGAATTATCTATTGCTGAAGCTAACGTACAAAAAAAATTACGCACAAATGCTTTGGAAAATGGCGTTACATTAATTGATCCTACTTCAGTATGGCTATCGCACGATATGGTTTTAGGCCGAGATGTGATTATACATCCGAATGTAGTATTTGGACCAGGAGTTACTATTGGTAACGATGTTGAGATTAAGTCTTTTAGTCATATAGAGGGAGCAACCATTGATGCGGGCGCAGTAATTGGACCATTTGCGAGACTGAGGCCTGGAACTGAAATAGGTTGTGATGCAAAAGTTGGAAACTTTGTTGAGGTTAAGAACTCAGTTCTTGGACCTGGATCTAAGACAAATCATCTTAGCTATATAGGAGATGCTAGTGTTGGAGCAGACACTAATATAGGTGCTGGAACTATTACCTGTAATTATGACGGTTTTGATAAACATCGATCGATAATTGGAAAGAATACTTTTATTGGATCAAACACTGCATTAATAGCGCCCGTTAGTATTGGTGATGGCGCAGTGGTGGCTGCTGGCAGTACTATAAGTCGAGATGTTATGGCTGGTTCGCTTGCCATAGGGCGTGCTGCACAAGAGGAGAAAAAAGGTTGGGCGTCATCTTACAAGGAAAAACACCAACTAAGCAAATCTCAGAAACCTAAGAGATAGTTACGAAATGTGCGGCATTATTGGTATTTTGGGAACAGAAGATGTTGTTTCTCAATTGATTTATGGACTTAAACGGCTTGAATATAGGGGCTATGATTCTGCAGGGTTAGCAACTTTGGTTAACGGGCGCATTGAGCGACGACGTGCAGAAGGAAAAATAGATAAATTGGAAGCAGAGTTAGAGTCAAACTCTTTAAAAGGAGATGTAGGAATTGGACATACTCGCTGGGCTACCCATGGTGTTCCTAATGAGATAAATGCCCATCCCCATGCAACTCATAGGGTGGCTGTAGTTCACAATGGAATTATAGAAAACTTTCAAGCACTTCGTCATGAGCTTACAGCTAGTGGCTATAATTTTGAGAGTGATACTGATACCGAAGCAATAGCTGCACTAATTACTCGAGAATTAGATAATGGGACAACAAAAAAACAAGCGATAGCTAGTACTTTACAGCGTTTGGAGGGAGCATTTGCTCTAGCAATAATATTTGCTGGTGAGCATGATATGATGGTCGGCGCACGGCGGGGAAGTCCACTTGCTGTAGGATACGGTGAAGGTGAGATGTATTTAGGTTCTGACGCCTTAGCACTTGCACCTCTTACAAAACGTATTTGTTATTTAGAAGAGGGTGATTGGACATTGGTTACCTCTAAAGGTGCAGACATATATGATGTCAAGGGTGAATTAGTGGAACGTGAGATTTGCGAAACCCAGCTATCTGGTGCACTAATTGGCAAAGGTAATTATGATCATTTTATGCAGAAGGAAATTTTTGAACAACCAGCAGTTGTTGGAGATACTCTTCATAGCTTTATAAATGCTACTACTCTAGAAGTTTCTCTCCCAGTACTTCCTTTTAAACTAAAAGATATACCACGAATAAATATAATTGCTTGTGGAACTGCTTTTTACGCCGGTGGTGTAGCTAAATATTGGTTGGAACAGATAGCTAGAATACCTACAGAAATAGATGTGGCATCCGAGTTTAGATATCGTAATGCACCTCTACAAGAAGGAGGGGTTGCGCTTTTTGTTAGTCAATCTGGTGAAACTGCCGATACTCTTGCCGCTTTAAGACATTGTCGTGAAAATGGACAGTATATAGTTTCGGTAGTTAATGTAGGAGAAAGCTCGATTGCTCGTGAATCAAATGTTATTTTACCTACTTTAGCAGGTCCTGAGATAGGTGTTGCGTCGACTAAAGCATTTACCACCCAGCTAACGTCCTTAGCATGTTTTGTCATAGCTGCTGGCAGAGCTTCCGGTGCTCTTAACTCGAGTGCTGCCGCATCATTAGCTAGGTCACTTACGGAAGTACCTTCTAAAATGGCAGAGGTATTACATCATGATCAAGATATTCGTCATTTGGCAGCAGATATTGCTAAAGCTCGAGATGTGCTTTATCTGGGCCGTGGAACAGCTTATCCTTTAGCCCTAGAGGGCGCATTAAAGTTGAAAGAGGTCTCTTATATTCATGCTGAAGGTTATGCCGCCGGAGAGATGAAGCATGGACCAATAGCTCTAATTGATGATGGTGTGCCAGTTATCGTTTTAGCCCCACCGGGAGCACTTTTTGAAAAGACCCTCTCAAATGTTCAAGAGGTTATAGCGCGAGGAGGAAAGGTGGTTTTTATATCCGATCGTGAAGGAGTGCGACGATTAGAAAATAAAAGCTGGGTAAGTATAACTATGCCCGAAGTAGACGACTTCGTTGCGCCACTTCTATATGCAATACCTATACAATTACTGGCTTATCATGCTGCTGTTTTTAGAGGTACAGATGTGGACCAACCTCGTAATTTAGCAAAAAGTGTCACCGTGGAGTAAGTCCGAAAGGACGTGTTCGTAAAATAGTGTCCTATGTGTGTGTCAATGTCACTGTACGTTGTAGTTATCTTAACATTCCACCCTTATCAGAATACCAAGATTTTCTGTTTGAGAAAATAACTGAACTTCAAAATGAAGGTTTAGGTTATAAAAGGATTGGTCATTGGTTAAATGAGCATGGGTATAAAAGACCAAGAGGGCATGAGTTTAAGAGTGCTCATGTACATTCAATATTAAAGAAAAGAAAATTACGAGAAGAAAGAATTAACAAACCGTATGAATTAACATATGGGGATTGGTCTATTAAGAAAGCATAAACATTTATGCATTGATTACCTTGTATACAGTACCAACACCTATACCCAATACGTTTTTACACATAAATATGATCTGGA